>JGI24022J15233_10011309_pt1 | contig 10180 bp, 11 predicted proteins | sample Ectturendosymbi2_FD_15233 | JGI IMG/M metagenome (IMG submission 15233)
CAAACCTCTAGTTACGCCACTGGCCATAGGCCGATGGTAAACAGCATGAAAACAAGTTTTGCACAGCATCAAAGCATTGCTGCACCACCCTCAGTTAACCATACGAAATAAGCCCAGTTTAGACACGTTTTTCCAAGTAAAGCTCACGAGAAACAGATCTAGGTGATTTAGATAACACACAGAGTTTCAACAAGCAATCTCTGTTGCGGGAAATCTTGCAAAAAGAACCAATCGTAGGATCCAATACTGAAAATATTGCTTTTCATCGGAGTTTTGCAGTGTCTGGTGCTCTTGTGTTGTTTCGAGCTTTTTGTGAGTGGAAAATTGAACATCAATTAAATACTGTGTTTTTTCTTTTTCATTCTTTTGCTGTAAACGCTTTCATACAGACGGCCTGCTTGTCTCTCACACCCAGATGCAGTGTTGTCGTTGTTACTGCGCTGATGTAGACATTTGCATTCCGCTCGTTTCAAGGTAAATTGTGGGGTTGTGCCTCTGCGCAGTTTCGCAACTTTTTAGTTAATATTGAGTCGTCATAGGAAAGAGTTGTGTGGGGCCCCCAAACAGCGCGGGGCCATAGGCCATGACCTACGCATAAATCCGTCACTGATTACAGTAATAGTCACTTGACTGTTATGAAGGCAAGGTGTTGAAAAGTTGTTTGGTGTGGTGCCCTCCAAAACACGCAATGCCTCAGTGGTTCACGTGACGTTAACTTTGCCCGTCACAATGGTTTCTACCAGTGGGCCATAAATTGGGCNACGCATATCCCCTTGGGGTTCGGGAAGGTGCTCCAAGGGTACACGAATTTTTTTGAATAGTCTTCACAATGAAACTTTAACGTAGAAGCACAATAATTACANGTACATTACCAATTATTGTGCTCATAACAACAGTCAAGAGGCCCTGATAAGATAAAACCTTGCCCAAAAGGTACATCACTNAAAAGTTGAGAACCGCTGGTCTATACAATATGGCTGCTTTTNGCCGGGATATGCAATATTGCAACTCGCACACTCTTCTGACTAACCCCTTTTCCTGAACNCCAAATTGTTTTGTTTCAGCCACACATGAACAACGCATTATTTTCGTGGTAGTCACAATGAACGGCAGTAGAGAAGGATCTNNAAGGTTCAAAATGAAGCGTGTACCATGCAATGAAATATTTGTCTCTGATTCAGAAGTGGGTATTACGGGAGGCGNAAGAGGGTCTCTCCCTTCGGAGTTCACATCTAATTTTTGCATTGTTGTGTTAAAAATCTTACGAAAGTCGCATTTAATATGCTCTGAAGCAAGTCATTTTTTTCAAAATGAAGCAAAAATTATGTGCAAATGTGCCAACAGGGGAACCTCAACAACTTGAATTTGTAAAGTAGACCAAGAACAAATTAAAATCGAATCACTGCACACAATTTGGAGCCCCTTTTTGAGAGTTTGCCTTGTTTGTGCACAACTGACTTGACTGGATATCACGGTTGCTATGTCCAGGCCTGTAGCCACGGGGGAAGTGCCCCACAAATTGTGTACTGTAAATGAAGTATATGGTGCCGTAAGTAAGCCACTGTGATAAGCACGCATAAGCGAAATTTCTTATCCCTGTAGAAGAATAGTGCAACCGAGCATCAAGAGTGAACTCAGTGGGTGATCTCTATTGTTGTTGGTTGCTTTCCGGTTAGTTCATTACCCCGAATTAAGTATCCAAAGGTCACGCAGAAGACTGCAACATTACCGACACCTGAGCCGAAGCAGGATCGCTTCATTTTACGCAAACGAGCTCGAAAGTCTCCTTTATGTCTTGTAAGAAGTCTGACGGTTGAGATATGAAACGTTCACGCAGTGCAGTTTGCTCCTTGTTGTGCGACGGCGAATCAGTGCACTCATTCGACGAAGCGCGGCAACCGCGGAAAAAGGCATTTCGAATCAAAATACGCGAGGTGCGAGAAGCTGGTCACGTGACAAGTCACGTGCCGCGTCCTCAGCTTATTTGAAAAAACAGACCCGTCACCTCGCGCTGGAACTGCAAAATAGGTGTGAAACACTGCACAGAGCAGTGGTTCTTTACTTGGGCGTGAATAAATTTCCAGGGGTGCGCGAGCCCTCACGCGGCCTACAACATGGAAATTTTGATCAATAAATTTACCAATAAATTAATTACTTTCTACAGCTTATTGAAAGTCAGGGAGCTTGAAACAAACGACAATTACTTAAGGGAGACGTGGAAAGAGAAAGGTTAAGAACCACTGCCACAGAGTGCACCTTTTACGATAAGCAGTTCTGGAATATGGCAATCTTTTAAGCCACATGTTTGCATTAAAATACGTTGCTAAACAAGCTGAAGGTTTCGTTTAGAAAAGAAAACTGCGCAGATCAATTCTCGTTTGACTCGGTTCTCGGACGCACGAGTGCGATTCAACTAAACACGAGTTCGACTCGACCAAACCGAGTACTTTGAGGTTGGTCTCGTGGGTGAGTTGCGAAACCGCGAAAAATGCAATCAAGCATGACTTCCACATCCTTTGGCATTACATCATTGCTACTGGAAGCTGTCACTTGAAGCGGCATATTTTCAACCCAAGGTTCTTTTTTCCGAGACATCTCGGTCATTTGTCCCATAATATTAAAATTTGCTCCAACAATACTCACTAGTCTATATTTTCGGACATTATGATCGAATTGACTTAATTTTTTTCGGCCATTTGAAAAAATTTCGGTGTGTCCGAAAAAAAGCCTGATTCGAAACATTTCAATTCGTGGACAGTTGTCACCTTGTCTTTTCTCAAAATTGTAAAAAACCCTTACAATTTTGCACTTAATAACCTTTACCCCCACGGCTGGCCAACTCCCCACAAAGACGTGGAGATAAATTTCACTTTATCATCAAGGGAGGTTTCCTGCGACTCCCAACTTCGCGTAACGTCCCGGCATAACTATACAAAATATATTTAAACTTATATAAGACACGCAGTAGTACCACACCGATCAGTGCAAAAGTGACAGTGACGGAAAATTTTAAGTCAAAAAGCCCACACGACGAAATCTGAAACAACAAAGTCATACTCGCGCTCGTGGAAGCCGTCATTGAAATAGGAGGACTGCGTGAGTCAGGTCGACTCTGGAATCCAGGAAACGAGCGAATGGCAGCTTACTGCACCATAGACATGCGCGTCGGAAGGTTTTTTGTTTCAGGGGTGGGGGCACCAGGAGGTTTTTCCAAAATGTTTCTAGTGGAGGGCCCAAATTGGTGAAATTTGGTTTTTCCCACTCGAAACTAAGGGAACAACCTTTTTTGCTGAAATTTTCAAAATCCAGGGGGGGCAAGGCCTCCCCCTTCCGACGCCCATGGCCACAGACCTGTCTGACTGGTCGTTAAATTAATCGGGGGGATATCTGCGAGGAATGAAGTTAGAAACACCGTTGAGGGCGTCATCAGCAACTGAAAGGGCAGCAAAGGCATTTCTCATTTCTGCACTTCTGAGAGGCGGAAAATGCATCTACGCAGTACCCTGGCGCCGGGCCGCAAGAAACGAACAGGTAACTTGGTGTGTAGGTTTGCGACAATAAGCTTGTGAGGAGCGCTTGGAAAAGTCGCGCAGACACCGTGAGAAAACAGTGGCGTAAATAGAGGTTACAGCCAGGGGGGACACTTAGCTGAAGGGGGGCCCACTTGTCAACACTCACAAAAAAAGTTCAGAAATGGACGTGTATCCGGATGTGGATTTCTACAGCTACTAAAACCGAAAATCACTCTGAAAACCACAAAAAACAACGCACTGAAAACCAAAGAATACTGAATACCGAAATATAATCTAAGTGGGGGCCGGCTTTTGCATTTTGCTTGCCAGGGGGAGTGATTCGCATCCCTGACCCCCTTGTCAGTTACGTTACTGTGAGGAAGCCGACCAGTGTTCCACACGCGAGACCGAATAAATAGATCGCAGCCTGCTGCAACGGAGCACATACAATCCACCGCAGATGTACTTCGTGATCTGCAGGGATTGGCTTCAGGTCGCTTTGGAGAAGACGCGCAGAAAAAAGTTGGAACGATGAAGCGTGCTCGAGATTTGAAAAAAGCCGAGGAACTTGAACCACAGCGACATGAACAGGTGCCACAGGTTCCTCGCGAAACCGGTTTGCGACACCAGGAGGCGCCAGAGCAACATCAGCATCGCGCACTGGATGACGTAGCCGAGAAGTCGAAGCCTGAAAACGAGCGACTGTTTTAGAAAAACGGTTTTGCGCAATGATTGTGGCGCCAGACAATAAATACCGGTGTGCGATGGTTCGGCGTCAACGTATGACTTTACCGTTGCACCGACAAAACGACAAAGGTTTTGTTCTATGCACCGTATTGCTTCAAATTAGATTTCGGGCGACGGCAATTGGCGGCACGCCTAGAACGGAAATTTACTTCTTGGCGGGGCGGTTGAGGTTAACACTTTTCCCGAAGAACAGCGATTCAATCAGTGGTCGTGGATCGAACACACAACCTTTCGATTGAGAGGGCGGGAAAATGCCTAACCTGCGGCATGTGTGCAAGCCGATTTGGTGTAGGGGCCCTGGCCAGGGGCAAAGCGTCAACTTCTAGATTCATCAATGCGTATTACTCATGGTATATATCAGGGTTTTTTAAAGGTGTTTTAGGGACCCGATTCGGGTCCCTAAAATCAGCGAAAATTATCATCGGGTCCCTAGAACCAGAGCAACCGGGTCCCACAGGTCCATACCGGGTACCTAACATTTCCTTAAAAAAACGTGGTATATATATATATATATATACGGTATATATACCTTGCACGGTGACCTTGTCAGTCTTTAGACTGCTCGCTTTTCAATCAACCTTGTCTTTGCTGTGAATACACGGGGCATATTTTTTATCAACCAGCAACGCGCTGTGTCCGGGACTGAACATCCCAAGTTGATGATATCTCGCAATGGAAACACCGACCCGTTTTCGTATTTCACTTTATCACTGGCGGCATAAATTTTGACGTTTTTGGCAAAAGGGAATAGTAAATCTGAGAGATGCTGCTTTAACCGATGCTTTCCGGTATTGCAAAAATAAAGGCCGCATTACCTACAAAACATTTCAGTATCGGGGAAACTCAACGCCTCTGAGATCGGCTTCGCTTTTTCACGAACACAGACCGGGGACAAAAAAAGAAGAGTATCAAATGAAAATACCATATAAGGTCAAACTAGATACCGAAATCTGGCGACTTTGAAAGAAATCATTTGTTCTGAAAACACCAACAACTAGGTTTGCACATGGAGCTTGTCGCGAAACGCAAGTCGAACCAATTCGTCGGACATACCGTTGCAGATGTCGCCGGGCGGCAGGATAGCCCTTGGCGCTTTCCTTCAGGACGTATTTCTTTATTCCGATCGTGTAGAGCTTCATGTAGTTATGCCAGTCGATGGTTCGGACGTCGAAGTTAAAAAGCTGGAAAGCGAGAAGGTTTGGAAAGCGCCGACCAAATATCTAAGACAAGGCGAGCGGAAAAAACAAGAATTCAGGCCGCTGTGCTATCGTGGTGCTGTAACGTCCTTGATGGCAAACATTAGCTATCACGAACCGTAAGAAGTCTTGAAATGAAACATCCTTTTTGCGTATCCTGAACGTGCGCAACTTTATTTGGCTGAGTACAACTTAAAAAAAGGCTGTAACGGGGCAAGCGAACGTACTAATCGTATAGTATCTGTTAACGATCGTGAGTGTTTTAAACTTATTACAACGCTGACTAATTTCATTGGTATTAATCAACGAAAATTCATGTGCTCGTCCTGTATATGAACAAAACAAAAACAACATCAGAAAACATGCATGAAGAGACGTCAACGTCAAGTATTTGATCCAAAGGTGTCTCTCAAACTGCGACAGCGATATGCCGTTCACCCTACTGCTGATTGCGTTTCTTCCGCGAATGATCAACACGTCACGACCGCCTTGTTGACTACAGCCACGCGGAAGTGACAATCAGACCGGACGGATGTCGCCAAGAAACACGAAGCCAAGTCACTGGCCTCGCCCAAGAAATAACGCAGACAGGCAGAACACAAACTCACAACAGGGAGCAATGTGTGCATCTGCGCTTATGTGGACGCATCGGCAAAACTTGTTTTTTTTTGTTTTTTTTGTTTGAACGCAAGGATATGGTGTTCACGCAAACGTTAAAGCTCATGACGTTCACGCAAACGTCTACGCATGGACGCAACTTGCTGTTTATGTTTGAACGAAAACATATGACGTTCACGCTAGCGTTTTTATGACGCTGGTTCTCAGCCTGTTCTTGCACCGGAGCCAAATTCTGGACCTAATTCTACAGAAAGCCGCGTTTCAATGTTATCGAAAAAGAAGAGGAACCAAGGGAAGAAGAACAAACTACAAGAACATAGCAATTTGCAAACGAAGCAATGTAATATGAGTTACTTGATTCTGGTTTCTACTTTCAGTGGGTTTGCAAAAACGTGGGGTGGCTGTGGATGCAGCACCCAGAAGCTAGTTAATATGAAGGTTGGTCGATCGGTTGCGCTCTTGGTTTTGATTCTGATCATTTTGCTGAAAAGTGATTCGCACGATTACGTTGAACTATATGCAGAAGCATCTTTCAATGAATCGCCTGCCTAGTTAAGAATGCTTTCCCCTGGGCTCGACTCCAAAAGTGAAGCAGACGACCCCGACCAGGTGTGAATGCTTGTGTCAGCACCAATCTGTTGAGCCGTGAATGGAATGCAAAGTGAGTTTTTCGCGTGTCTTGGCGTTTGTCATGGCTTTCCCGATAGACTTCAACTAACTTCCGACTGTATTCAAGAAAACAATTGCAATGAATTTAATTACACGCAGCCCTGTTATTAGTAGGGTCTGAAGAAAAGCTTTTTCAGAAAAAAACGCGGCACCTTTAGCGAAGGTAGCGTATATTTATGATCCTGCCTTGCAACGTTGAAACCAGCTGGCATTGGTTACTTGGTGAGTGACGTAGCTCAAGGCTGTCGGACTTAATCAAACAACTTTTAAATTAACTGTGCTGCAGTGCCAGCAAGCTATACACCGCGCTTTTTCCGACAGAGAAAGCAGCTCTTAACCTACGAATGTCAGAATAGGAAAAGAAAATACTGAAAGGGATGCTTTCTGTTCCACATGAAGCTCCTGACGACAGTTACTGTGACTACACAGAGGCAAGATCAATGGCAGACAGAGGCAGAGGCAAGATCAATGACTGAAATATCATTCAGTACGATAAGCCCATTATTTGTTAAATGTTGCCATCGCTACGTTTTACTGGAAATTGCCATCCACAGATCAGCTTGGAGAGTGTGACAAAAAGTTGTATATTTTCTTTGTTGAGACAAGTTAGTTGTAAGTAATATTCATTAACATCTCTGATTTGATTCGCACGCGGTGCTTGTCACCACGGTATAGATCTCATTACACCAGGACAGGGTTTTTGCTTTATTATGCAATTCCAGCGTATTTTTTACTTTTAAAGGGTCAACCCAACAAAACAACGACATCAAATATTCCGACTCGGGCCGCGCGGAGCAAAGGCTGCCCAGTGCCCGCCCCTGTAGTTTATGTTGAGGAATGACGAACAAGGGCAACTGAACGACTGTTGCCAATCGCATCGTACAAATGTTGCCAAACAATGGCGAGCAGCCAGCTCGAAGTGCACGGACTGGACTTTGTCATAGAACAGGGGTTCCCAAACTGGGGTACATGAACCCCTAAGGGTTCATTTGAGGTTAGCAATAGAAGGGAAAAAATATGTTTATGCATTATTTATTTCGCGTGATTTATACATATATCAGTGAATATTATTTTTAAAAATCATATGCTTATTTGTAAACATATTTTTGTTATTTTCTTCAGCCCTTTCGTCATAAGAAATTTTTGTGGGTACACGCTCATCTATCGAAATGCTGAAGGGGTACATAGCCAAAGAAAGTCTGGGAACCCCTGTCATGGAAACTACTGGTGTGAATAACTTAACCAGTGAAACCACATCATGGGACATGTTAACCGTAATTAACCAGTCAACCATGACAACTGACCCGCAAGCGGTTGCAAGGCGCGCATCACGTGACCCCTAGTTATCCGCCACGTAGTGGTTCGACAAATAGATCAGGTTCTGCGCAGGATTTTGTCAATGTTCTATATAATATCATAACAGTGGCAATACTAGTAGTTCATTTGACATGATCTCAACATCCTTATTCCCCGGCACAGCTGCTTTGCACTGCATTCACCGAGATGTCGCGAAAGTAAGCAGTGGGGAGGAAACAAAATGAAATGTTGCATTGAAGTGTGAATCAACAAAAATTTAGGTCGACCCCGGAACCGAACAAACAACCCACTGACAGCGGAGAGAGCAACTATCCCCCCCTCAACGGTCGCAGGCAGAATCAAAAGCTGGGAAACCTGTTTCATTGTCGAAATGTGCGTCCACCGGCTCTCACCGCTGTCTCGACAGCAGCCCGCTATGAGTGAAAGCGAAGTCGACCAAAATCTGTCTAGGTGTGCATTTGTGTTTTTTACGTCGTTGTTGGTAATGTGACTTTGCAAGACTCCAATGTTCTGCTTTGTTTTCGTTGGAAAGGCTCAGAACAGTCGTGGCAGTCAGCGTTACAGTGCTGGACAAATTTACGACGTTCATTATTTGCAACGAAGCTCATGCGAAAGGCAGGATGTGTCTGAAAGACAGGCGACACCATCAAGAGCTCCGCTGTCGGAATCAGTAAAGAAAGAAGGCGGCAGAATTCTTAACGTTCGCAGTTGCGTGCGCATCTCTCTTATGGGGCATAACATGGCGACAACTGAAGACAGGGTTCCCACATATTCAAAAAAATCATTTTCCATACTTTTTCAATACCATTTCAATGCTAAATTAAAAAACGTCTGTAGCATTACTTCTCTTTGTTATTAGTAGGGCAACCAAAAGTCAACAAGTCAAAGTTTTTCTGCGTTTTTAAAAGTTTATGAAACGTACACACACCAAATTTCACGCTGACACCATGAGGCAATCTAAAGTTATTAGGTCAAAAAAAAGTCAAAATTTATCTTTAGGTCAAATTTTTCTTTTTTTTCTCGTTATCAATATTTTATTAAAGTTACAACAACATATTTTGGTATGTTTTTGCAAATTTAGTTGCAATTCTGCAATACTAATGGGTTTGTTGCAACTTTTGACGTAATAATGTTGTTTAGCCCACTACTGGACGATTGAATATTAAGTAGACTAGGCATGGCAATGCAAGTAACGTGGTCCTACAGTACTTGGTTTGGCAAATGCTTAATCTATTATGCTTATATAGTGTTTTAACTTCATGATATTCGCAGATTTGACTCTACTGTAGTTATCAATCTACTTATCAACATATCATGCCTAAGGCCAAACAACCAAATTCTTCAAAAGTTCGAAGTATACTGCATGAGTTTACCTAAACACCCAAGGATGAATTAGTTTGCAAATTCCGTGACTGCTTAGTGAGAAATGACAAAAGGTTTATGGTCGAAGCACATCACCGCAGTGCAAAGCACAAACGAGGTTCGTTTCATAAAACTGAAAGTAGCCAGACATTTTTAAAACATGCTACACGGTCTACTTAAGATATCTTAAGTAGGCCGTGCATGCTATACCAGATTTTGCAGATAAACTGCTTTTTGTTTCATTTCAACAGAACAAACCTATCGGTTTATTTTCTACTACTGTATATGAATATGCTTTGCATTCCAAATTTCAAGTGAAAACGCATAAAATTGATAGTTTTTATGTCAAAATTGGTTGCCCTAGTTATTCGAAATTCTTAACCATGAAAATCAATTTTACACATTGCATAAATAATGAACTGCTTTGCTTTGAGTAAAACTACGCTCAGATACTTCTGATTTCTTTTCCACTTATAATTCCCATACTTTTTCAATACTCGACATCAGGTAACATCAGACGACTGAGGCAGGACATCACATGAAAAAATGTTACAGATTAAACCATACGCCGTGCTCACTCTATTATTGCTTGTTCACGCCACTTACACACATGGGCGTCGGAAGGTATTGTTTCAGGGAGGGTCCACTAGTGCATTAAAAAATTTTTTTCTAGGGGCGGGGGCGAAAGTGGTTAATTTGTTTTTCCTACTAGAAACAAAAAGGGGACTCAACCCCCCTGCGCCCATGCGTACTTATAGG
>JGI24022J15233_10011313_pt1 | contig 10179 bp, 6 predicted proteins | sample Ectturendosymbi2_FD_15233 | JGI IMG/M metagenome (IMG submission 15233)
AGAAACTGTCCATCAGGTATTTATAAGTCGAAGCGTTGTGACACAAGCGCTTCTTATTTCCTATTGTTCTCTACCACTGAAAAATCAGCTTTTACATCGGGCGGGTATTCAAGCACGGGCCCTTATTTATTTTTATGTTCTGTTCACACGGGCGGCTATTCAAACAGGCCCTCAATCAAGATCGGGCGGTAAAACGAGTATATACGGTAGGTACAAAAGATGCATTTTCGGAAAACAGGAGATATTAAACTGGATATAAGCATACGCTTTCAAAACACGACAGTTGTTTTACTTAATGCACGGTGATGAAAGTTGATCGAGATTATATTTTCCCTCAGTCATTGCATTGACTGTGCGATTAATCTCACTTCATTGCTATTTAAAAAATCGTATCTTTGAGAAGGCTTTTGCAACGTCTCTAGATTGCAGTTTTTGCAACGTCTCTAATGCAGGTTTTGCAACGTCTCTAATGCAGTATTTTCAACTTTTATGTCTTGCTCAGTTGAACGATTGTCTATTGAAGTGTGGACTTGAAAATTTAAAATATTTGGATCAGACAAAATACCAGGAAGATGCGTTTAAAATATTTAGCATTACACAATCGTTTTCTTTAAAATTGTTCTCTGATTTGAATCAGCGGCTATATTACAAAAAAAGACACAAGGTCAAATTCGAAAACATGTTATGATAATACATTTTGTTCAGACTATCTTCAGATGTTGTTCCGCGCCAAAAAATGTCATTATCACCACAAATTGGAAGAGTTGATCAAACATGCATTGATAGCAGAAGACAAAACAAATGTCAGGAGTCTTTCGTTAACATCTTGATGCTATCGAGGCATCATTTTCATCAACATTTTGTAGTGGTTTTCAAATATTTTAGGCAACACACGCGGTTATTACTTTTCCACTTTCAGCAGCCAGCGGCAATCAGAAAGTTTCAATCCGTACATCACACAGGGGAAAGAAACGTAAAAATAGAAGACAAACCTGATCTATAGCGCATGGTATAAGGCAAGGTATGTCTTTTCTGCCATTGAATATATGGGGAAAGCTCGAAGAAAACGAAGGAACCGCCTGAATGGCTGGGAAGCTGATCTTTCCTGTCGAAAAGAAATGACTGCCAACTTCATAATCAAAAGGCAGTAACTTAACTTAGGCTTTGTAAAAGTTCTTGCGCTCACGCAACAGTCAAAGCTAATCTTAATAATTCCACACAGGAGCTTGTAGTGGCAATCTGCCAACTTGTAACGTCGGATAGCTTAACAGCATTAATAAGTACTCGTTTTCAATGTATGGTGCGACAGACAGAAGTCCTCTTATAATGAACACAACCCGGCAAGCGCTCGTCAAAATGTTACCAACCTATGCAGTCGCTGTCGCCAAAGCCGAAAATTCCTTTTACTTGATTGAAGGTTACACATTTTTCAACTCGCTTCATGTTCCAGTAGAAGTCCTTACACGATCTGTGAAAAAAATGACCACAAAAACTTTAAGGTGTATCAAGATAATCCAACCGCACTGACTGGTGAGGGCAATATGATGGTCAAGCAAAAATGAGCTGGAAGTGAAAGACAGACTTTTACAGAAAAAGTAAAAACCCACTACCGTACATAAAATATGCAAGAAGTAACCCTCTTCATAGTTTGAGAAACTTTGTTTTAAGATTTCTCCAACATCAGATTCTAAATTCAACTGCAAGCTCCCTTTTACTGCCAGAAGTAATGAGCTTGCGATCGGTACTGCATGAATGCTGTGGAGAACATTTGCATGTCAGGTTGCCTTGAAAGAAGCTCCGAGTGGCAAAATTTGACAAAACTGCAGCAATGACGAAGCAGCAGAATGGCGGTTAAAATGTTGCAGCTTTTCGTATTTTTCACGTTGTTACACGAGCTGTACTATCACTGGCTGGAAACTTTCTTTGCAACACGCCATTCACGAGTTACACCCGTGGCATGAAGCTGGTATGAGGTGCACAAACTAAAGGCTTTGCAAAGCTGCTTACGCAATGTAGTTAAGATCAGAAAATATAAAAGTCTTGTCTGGATCGAAACCGCATGCAATGATGTCTTTCGCGTTTTCAAAAGAAAGCCTTTCGCATTCATCGATGGTCAAATCTTTCCACAAGAACTTTTCATCGTCAGTCAGCTGAACGACCACAGGAACATCGAATGTGTCTTGTAAGTATCTGAAATGATTTGGGAGTTGATGATAACCAGTTCTTTGATGAAAAATCACGCTCATTTTTTCTGGTTGTCAATTTCAACACGCAAAGAGCGAACGCAGCTAATTTTCCAGGGTCTAAACATTTCCACATTGTTCATCGTTTTCGTCATGAACGGGTGTCACGTAAATAAAATTAATAAAAGTAAAACTATGTAGGACACTTCTTCATGAGGAACTACACGCAGAACAAGCAATCGATTTTCACACAAAGCGTATGAGCCATTATGCGCAGCAGACCTCAAATAACAGCCAGGTTTCGTGATGATGCATGAACAATTAGAAAAAAAACCTTACTCGATATCTTCAACACAGGGCAGCAACGCCTACCATGAAAAACGATCAGGTCCTCAATGGAAAGACATGAACATCAAAACAACCGCAACAAAACGTCAAGTCCAAGTCTTACTGGTTACTGTTAAAATTGTATCCATATCAACAAAACTTAACCGAGTGGATGCAAACAAATGTATATCAGATATTTCATAAACAAAAAATGTGAAGCATACAATAACATAAAAACTATTCGATGTACACCAACGCAATACCTCAAGGTGGCGAAGGTTAATCAAGGTGTTAGTCACGCACATAACTTATTGAAACGAATGCAAAGTTTTATAGAACCCAACTGTTTTTCTCTAAAGTTATTTTAATCTAACTTAACGAACTTCATTTCAAACCGGCAGACGAACGCCACTTATTCACGTTCAAGTAAACTGTCAAATGACAAAATTTCATGACTAAGTAATACAACAACAACCATCTTCAGTGACCCACTAACGAACAGGAACTTCACATTTTTACAACAGCATATAAAATTTTTAACAAATGCACCAACAACCGGAGCTGTGGAGCCGGAACTCAAATGTCCGGTTCCGGTTCCAGGCATCTAAATTTCTGCCTCGGGCTCCACCATCTAGAAGTTTTTGGCTCCGTCTACAAAACACTTTGTTCCACTAAAAACATTGTATTATTTGTATAACTCGCTTGCCCCACAAACTATGCCTCTGGAACCGGAACCCAAATTTCAGGCTCCGACTCCACCATCTAAAGTTTTTGGCTCCGCCTCCAGCCATCCAAAATTGCTTGGGCTCCGGATCCAAAGTCCTGCCAACAACGTCACAGAAATATTTGTGCCTACATCTGGCAGAGCGGGTTTCAGATTGACAGCGCGACCGTGCTTCCGTAGAATAACAACACTAACACCTTATTTAAAAATAATTAAAGCTCGCAACTTACTGTGTAAGCATGAATGGGATTAGGTGGCCAAGGTGCATTGCTTGGGAAGATGGACCACGTCCGGTGTAAAGATAAAAGGGTTTCTTTTGTTCATACATGGTCAAGATTTGATCAAACTCTCTGAAACATACAAATCAAAGGTGTTCAGAACTGCAATGAAATACAAAACTTACGTGCAAAGTTCAAAAAGCCTGATGAAAGGAATAAGAACAAAAGTGCCTTTGGCAGAAGTTTGCAAGTGCGATAGCAAAGTTGACTCAGGTCACAAACATGCAAAAACTTGTTACGGGACTGGACGTTTACAACAGCAAGTAAATATTATCCAGTACAACGCACGTAGACTGACGGCCACAGGCGTCCCACTGGACACATGAAGTCAACGGCAACCCATAAACGATAGCAGTTCATTAAAGTAGCCACTCACCGATGGGAAAAAAATATCCCTCGTTTCAGAAATTGATGGACTTTTTTTCCACGGGCAGTTACAACTTTTTCGAACCGGTTCAACAGCGTTTCGTCTAATTTGCTTGATCCAAAACGCTCTGCAGATTAAAAACTTTGTCAACAGTCAACATATAAAACATTACACTCCGCTAGTCGGGTGCTAAAAGCCAGGTCAGATCAAAAATTTGCATCAACAAATAAAAATTTTTAAAATCGCAGAAAAACGCCAAAACACACTTTCGATTTTATACAGATATATATCAGTCAAATTGTAATCGGAAGCAAAGTTCAACACGTCCAGTTGCCTTTTCCCGCACTATAACAGTGAAAAATTTGTTGTACTTATTATGTCATTCTTTTGTTCACTTTGTTTGATTTATTCATTTATACCTTTTCTCGGTGCAAAGAATTAGTAACACAATTGACATGTAGTTCAAACTTAAAAATCCAAAGCTATTTTCATAACAGTGCTGACCGGTGGTTTTCAAAGTGCATTTCAAACAAACTTCGGCTTTTAACCGCTTGTACTCGGCAGTTTGCTGTGCTTGTGACAGGTTGCGTAGCAAATTATATAAACTATTAATTTTTGTTGCCGCTCCCCGAATCTTGGTGGAGTTTTATTTTTCTCCCAGATGCAAGCAAGTGGTCGTTGCGACCGAACAAAGGCTAATGTACTGGTGCACATGCTTTTTTTACCGGAATGAAAGCGCGAGCAACAGCCGCTCAGGAATATATTTTTCTCATTTCACAGTCGTGGTGGTGGGGCGAGAAAATTTGCTGTAAATAAGAGTCTCATCGGAAGGGCTCCTTTGAAAAACAACGCACGTCTCCCGAATTCAAAAGTTTTTGGAGCAAATATTTCGCGGGCGGCGCAGGTGTACATGCCCGCGGGCAGCACTTGGAGAACCACTGTGTGATGTACACAATAACTACCGACAACGATCAGGTGCACTTTGCTTCAAGAAAGTTGTAGCAAAATAAGAAGTCTGACTTCACAAATACCCGCAAAGCTTAGTTGCGAAGAAACGGATTTTTTGCGACTTAGTTTGCGAAACTAGCTGACAATGCCCATTATTACTGACATGAAATTTGGCAATACCTCAGTATTTAGATCCATTTTGGGTGCTGCATGTCATATTTAGCACTTTATATCTTTTTCAGACAGTTTGCATCTCATAAGCAAATTAGCGGATAAAAAGTAAAATGGTTATTGTTAAGGCCAGGCACTTAAAATTTTGTTACACCAGTATCCCCACAAAAATAAGATGTGAAGTTATTTCATAATACAGGCAACAACATGAAGTTTGAAAGGTTGCTTTACTGCTATGTATGATTCTTGTCTGCTGCTAAAAACTAATTCACTACTTCGTTAGTTGACCAATAATTCATTTTAATTGACTAAAGAAAAAACATACACATGCCACATACTTATTAACTTGTCATAGTCAACGCCTTTTGCACTGCTAGATTGCACCTCCCAGGGGTTCACAATATCCTCTTCATTATCTGGATGGTTTTCTGCACCATTCATCTTAGAAAATGCAAGATCTATCCAAACTTCCAGAAAATGCAAGATGCGAGTTAGCAAAACGCATAAATAGATTTACCTGAAACACAAAAAACTTTAGCTTTTCCGAAATATTAAGTTATGGTATCCATCCAAATCAACTGTGTAGACTGTTGAGGATGGTTTATGCAGACATTGTGCAATGCCACTGCTCAAATGCTTGCCACCTTCCCAGTGTAGAAACGTGGTACTGGTGCACATGCAATCATTGACAGCACCTTTTTGATTCAACGATAGCAACTTTGGAAGGAAAAAAAAAACAAACAAAAAAGACACGCATCATGAAAAATGATACTAACTTTGCTTGGCATTATTAGCAAACACAACATGAGTGAAACTTCTCTTTGAAACATGCCAACCTCAAGCTAAAATTTAAGTTGACCCACAATACTTTCAGAGTTCAAATACAAGGTTTAAGCATGTCAAACTTATGTAATACAAGCACATACACTTAAAGAACAGTTTATCAAATTCCTGAAGCTTTATTGTGAATTTAGCAGGCATACAGTTTTGGCTGGAGGTACTCCCATAACAGTTTAGGACAGAGTTTCCCAACCTGGGGTATGTGTACCCTCAGGGGTACATTTGCCTATCCGAAGGAGTACATTTAAGGTTAGCAAGAGAAGAGAAAAATATATTGACAAAATATTATTTTTATTTATACATATATCAGTGAATATTATTTTCATAAATCATTGTATGCTTATTGTTAAGTATATCTATTAAAAATGATGATAAAATATTTTGTCATACAAGATTTTAGGGTTACATGTTCATCGGTTGAAATGCTGAAGGGGTACATGGTAAACGAAAGGTTGGGAACCCCTGGTTTAGGATAAGAACAATTTTGGCAGAATTTGATAATTTAAAGGTTGAAAACTTCACTGCATCTTTTGATTCTGTCTGTTACAATTTTCTTCTTGCTCAAGTAACACTGTAAAGCAATAATAGATTGAGATTTTAACTTCTTAGTGGAAAAGCAAAATCTTTTAAACTGAGTTCTCGCCGAACATATTTGTAAAGATTTAGTCAATCTTACTAAAAGAAAAGCCAAGGCATGTTAAAAATGAAATGTAATACTAAGAAAGGACACTACTAGCAAGTTTCCACAGAATATTATGCAAAGCTTAACTTTTGAGTAAACTGTGAAATGAAAAATTTATTAAGCATTAGTAATCCATGGGTTCAAAGAAAGAAGTTAAGTTCCAAGAATCTATATTGTACAGCATGCATGCAGAAGGCTGACAAAAATTATCTGAAATGAATTATGTTGATTTCAAGTTTACTTGCAGATTTCAAACATAACAGTAAAAAAACGTATTTCTGGTGGTAATCAATTTCAAGCCAAATTTTATTTTTTTATGGTAGAACATCGTTCTGCAGTCTGTATTACATTTAATATAAATGGTGTTTGATTTTCAGTATAGTGACGTTTGCATTGTTGGCATCTTTAGTTGACAAATACTATATTTATTTAAAAATGAAACCTGTTTAATAGATAATGGATGGATGGTTATAACATAAGCCATACCCAAAAAAACAGCAGGCAGTTGGAAAATTGCAGAAAGAAAAGAAGATCCCGGAGAAAAGATACAATGATATGGCAATTTTAAAACGTTGGCTTTGAATAAAAAAAAAAATTCATATGAACAAACAAGCCATCTCTTAAGAAACTGCCCCATACTCCTAGCTAAAAAAATCAATAATTCATGCATGTGTATACAGCACATATTTCTGCAATATTTGGTGCGCAACTGTCATGAAATGGTGTACAACTAGCCTCTTGGAGAACACCTAGCTGGAAAGCACAAACTAACTGATGTTTTTAGTAATGTTGTTGTTGAATAAAACTTCTCTTTCCTTTTTATAGCTCTTCACTTAATTTTTAGGGAAATGTTTCTTAAAACTCCACAAAATTTTCGTTTATAAAGATGCACTTTGCATGAAGAAAACCAAGCATAAAGCATCGCATTTAGGCACATAGACATACTTCTACAGCAAAACAATTTTACCACCCTAAAGAAGCATTCCTGTACATTTGTGTGCACAGTACACCATTATTTTTAGGCACAGGACAGACATTTTTGGTAGCAGAGCTCTTGCCCAAAACACAAATATTCCATACAGGCCTATAGCATCATTTGAACATAATGACAACCTATTGTGAAAAGCAACCTTCCTTTTATAGAAATAGGCTAAAGTTGGTAATTGAAATAGACAAAAAATATAAACTTAAGGAATACTTCTGCATACTGACCTAAAATGTAAAAGTGAAACAATAGAATCTTAGATGCTACGTATCACATTTAGTAAGAAACATCACACACTATCACAGCACCGCATCACAATAAAAACAATATAAAAAAGAAAGCAACACAGCTCATTTATAGCTAGCAAAGAAGTCACTTTCTAGGAGGCCTGAGCTGAGATAACCTTTATTTTTTAAGGCAGGTGACCACTGTCAGAGATTTTTTTACATGAATCAAAACTAAATGATTTTCATGTTGCTGTAAATTGTATGTGACCAAACTGTTTGCAACAAAAGTTTTGATGTTGTAAAAATAAATTTGAATGTGCATGGAACAAATCTTTTGATTTTACTATGGTTTTGTATAACTATAACAAACAACATGGAAATGGTGTTTTTAATAATTGTTGTTTATAAACACTGTGAACAAAATATCAAATACAGTTGTATAGGCAACAAACAGAAAACCAGCAATGCACTCAAAAGAAATTGAACTGTGTATAGCCCTAAACATTGATGTTGCAGAATTGCAGGCTTCATGCCATAAACTGCTTCTGTTTCGGTCAAAAATATGGGAATGAATTGATCAGACCATTGAAGCATTGTTTCATCACCTGTTCACATTCAAATAGAAAAATGTTTGTGCAAGAAAGAATTACAGTATCATGCCATGAAACTGACCTTATATTTATATGACATTGCACAGGGGTCTTACAGAAAGCTCAAAACATGCGGAAGACAAAGCTTACAGAAAACGCGAATATTCGGAAGGCAGCAGCTATTCATTGAAGAGAGGCAAGTGGTGGGTAGCAACACTGGTTAATACACTCAGGATGGCTAAAATAAGATCAAACTTGCACACAGACACACACTCAAGACACACTCACAGGCCATAAAACTTGAAAGAGAAAAAAGAAAAGAATTATGCATGCTGGATCGCATCAGCCTTGCCAACATAAGACAGTCTCAGTCAAATAACCTGAGCAACTCTTCTGAAATCAGAAGGCTAAAGAAATCCTCANNTTCCGAATTTAGTAACGCCCATTACCCTGTACGCCCTGCATCACTGAAGCTTACTTGCGAAGGATAGGACAGGCACTCATCAACACTCGCTGGTCCGTGGTAATGAGTGACGCAACGCAACGTTGGAATCACAGAAAACGTGAACGTCATGTTCCGCACACGCATCGCCAACCAAGCGTAACGATGTACAGTAGGAGCGGAGTAAAGAAACCAGAAATTGGCTCAAACAACATCGTCGGGAAATGGGTACGCTTATTGATTTTCTTTGAGTAAGAGCTGACAATGCCGACGTACAGTAGTAGGAAAATACAGTATATACTCTGGAAGATTTTAGTGTTTGATTCTTAGCTGGGAAAGAATTCCTTCCGACAGACAGTGAACGCATGTATCCTACTGATGCAGGTTGTTGCTCAGGCTGCTGTACAGGGAGGTGCTGTAGAAAGTTAATTAATTGATCTGTTGTACTATCGCCATGAGTGTTGCAAACTATGGAAAGAAGATGCTGCTTGCTGGAGCAAAAGAATGCGAGTCAATTTTGCCAGATAACTTACGTTGTTTTGGTTAATCGCTGAAAAAACCTTGACGACTTATCTTAGGATTTGGCGCACTGTATTGTATTACTATTTTGGTCGACAGTGAGGCCTGCTTACTTTACTGTTACAGTAGCTCAACCATTTTCAAAGCCTAAAGGGCAAATTGGAATCATAAAAGAAGCCATGATCTTAAAATTTGTGTCCTTCCAAGTGTCTGAAAGCATGTAAAAATTACTGATACCTGATGAGTTAATTACCTAATGTGGAGTACTGTAGTGTAGAGTACAGTCTACAGACTATAATAATTTGTCCAAAAGACATAATGCATTGAATTGAGCAAAATGCGAAAATGAGGCGTTCTGTTGAAAATGTGGGTAAACTCCAAAATGTGAGTTGCAGTAACCTGAACTTGAAACAGAAATGAATTCATTAAGCCTATTTGTGACCACTCAACCAACTATCATTTCATGTGGAATTTCTGTTAGATCGTAAATGGCAAAATGCAGCTGCTTTAAATCATAAACAGCTAACAAACTGACTTAGAAACTAATAATGGTACAAATATTCAATGGATATTGGTTGATCTCCATGGGAATGATAGTTAAACCATCTGTGAAACACCCCTGAAAAAAACATGACTCAGCATGAAAGAACAAGAAACAATCTTGAGCATGTAGAGTTTATAAAAATGTAAACATACAGAACAAAGTAAAAGAAAAAATACACAGCAAATAAGCAGAAATCAGCACACATATTCAAGCTGTATAACCCTAATCTAACCATTCCATAGCACCATGCAGTCGATCAGTGTATGCCAAAAATATCATGACCTCCAAAGCAATTACCACTTACAACCAGTGGCAATTGAGACCACTGGTGTGTATGGCAAGTCCACTGCCC
>JGI24022J15233_10011314_pt1 | contig 10179 bp, 5 predicted proteins | sample Ectturendosymbi2_FD_15233 | JGI IMG/M metagenome (IMG submission 15233)
ACTTACTGGCCCTCTGCCAAAAATAAAAATCTAGTGCTATTCTGAAGCACCAACTTGTTGTACCTATATTTTATGCAAGATTCAAGTTTGTCTGAACAGCACGACTTGTTGAAAATACCTTCAGTCCTGGCCTGCCCTTCTTGTGGCAACTGAAGACGCAAAAATACTAAGAAGATTTGTATCACACTTCTGAGCATACTGATGAGCTCTATTGTATAGAACTTACAGTAATAGTGCCAGCAAGAATCTGGTATTTGAAGAAGCATCAATAAGTTCACCCTCAGGCTATTTTGACGTCGAGCTGCAACGTTTTTTGCATCACTGACTTTAAAGATACAGTGGAACTTATATTTAACAACATGTTGAAAAAAGTTTCTACTTTTCCAAAAAATATAGTTCTCTAAAGTCATTAAAAATGAAAGGTAAACTCCCGAGTTTTAAACCGAAGAAGAACAATTTTTTGACGATTATACGCTTTGTGCTCATGTCATAAATATCAGTGACTTTAATGTAAGATGCTATGGCAGAGGAATACTTCTTTTGGTCTCCAGTGCTCTCATCTCATCAGAAGTTATGATTCACCTTAATGGTGTATTGCAAGTTCATATGTATGACACAAGAGACATGCAAACTTGGTGTAGGTGTTGCCTTGAGTTTGATTACCGTCCGGTCTATATTAGGATAATGAAGCTGCAGTGTTCAACACCTAAGGCAAAGAGATTTTTCTTCAATTTCATAAAGCCTACTACTAACCGACAAAACTTTTTAATTTCTCGCTGAGGAAGTTTAGGTATTGTTCAGGCAGCAACTACGAATCTTTTGGTAAAGTTTTTCCGGTTATATTTTGTGATGTTCTTCAAGATTTCCTGCATAAGAATATCCCTGTAAAGCAACGATTTTGTTTGATTTATCAACAGAAGAGCAAAATATTCTCATACAGATTCTTATAAAGGGATTATGTTTCTGTTTCCTTGGTAATACGGTTGCATTTGGCTGTCACATAATTTTCTGAAATCGCTGCAAACCAGCAGATCGAACCTTCGACAAATTTACCAGTATACAGCGAAAACATTTCGCTTTTGTAAACAGGGCTGTGGTGCAGGAACTCAAATTTCAGGCTCCGGCTCCTGCTCCAGGCATCTATAACACCTCCAATATTTTGTGTAACAAACTTCGTTCTGCAGTAAAACAAAACGTGTCAATTCTTTTAGTGTGGGTCTCTAACAAAAGACTCTGCAGATTTTTCAAGCATGGTACTTCTTTACAAAGGAGCAAATTGCCATGGAACCACAATTATGACTTTGTTTTTCCTAGCACGACTTGTCAGCATCACTTTGAAACATGAGCTGCAAACGTCTAAGATCTCGTCCAAAGCAATTCAATAAACACCTTTTCAATAAAATTTGCTTGTCTTCACTGATTTTTTCACGGTGAACGTTCATCCCAATAGACCGTACAAGCGATCAATCTCACACTAACAACGGATTTTTCAAACTTATCATTCTTCTTTTTACACAGTAGGCTATAACTACGTGGCTATCCACTATCGGGACTCACTGTCTCTTTGCATCACCTGCGTTCAACACTCGCATGCGGCAAAACGCCCACTACCCAGTGTTGCCAATCTGTTATGAAAAAATAAACCCAATAATTACCTTGAAAAAAAAAACAGAAAATAACAAAAAAAACAGACATCCAAAATGTTAAAAAAAGTCGATACCAAATTTTAAATGTACGCTAGCGGTACTTGTACATAAAAATTAAGGTAATATGCATTATTTGCTTCAAATTTTTAGTAAGTTCAAGTATATTTTTAAACATACCGACAATTGACAAGTAACCTAGCAGCAAATAAAATGTATGAAGTAACATAAAACTTAGATGTTTTCTTAAAAACATTTCATGTTTTTATTTACTTTCACTTAAATGCACAAATAAAACATGTACATGATGCATTCAAGGTCTTACAGTTTTCTTTTCGCCCTAATCATTGTATTCATTGGAATATTTGTCTACTAATTTAACATTCAGAATTTTACATTCATACCTATCACAATGCGCCTATAAACCTGTGAAACAATTAACAGAATCTCAACCACAACATCTTCATTCATAACAAAAAAGCATTCCAAAATCATGCACAAGCAGCCCTTGACACATCAGCAATAGATCAGAGTGCTGGCCTATGCCCAGTGCCGGATTAACAATAGTAGCAAATGTAGCAATTGCTACGGGCCCCGTTTTTTTGGGGCTCGCGGTCTTCCGCAATAAATCTTATTGATTATATTTATATAAGATATTTTTTAATCTAGGAAGTCAGTATTGTGCAAAATTTGCCGTAAGTAGCAAGGAAAGGTTTTCAATTGAAGGCTGTGCGTGTCCAGAAATTCTTTGATTCTCTTTGTACAGTTACGCAGAAAAAGGCATAAGATTGCGGTCAACAGTGTTGCCATTTTAACTGATTTGCTGCTAAATCCAGCAGGATTTCTCCCTCTTCGATGTAAAATGTCCAATCTACCACTTAGCTGGCTTTCTAGCAAGGTTTTACCAACAATTTGGCAGGTTTAGCATGTAACAAACTCCTGACCAAAAACCTGTTTCAACAGTTTTTCAAGATGAAAACGTTAACCCATGGGCGTCCGCAGAAATTTTTCCAGGGGGGAAAGTTGACATTTCGATTATCCTTTTCAGGTTGTTGACGATGCAACGCAAATGGACGTACACAAAACGCCTCACCCTTTCTACACCACAAAGAAAATGCCCAATGTTACGGCAACAGTTGCAGACAGTGTTTTTCCTCTGAGAAAATTTTACACTAAGTCAGTTTTTTTAATGTGTTTTAGAATTAAAAATCGGGTCCCTAGAATCAGACAAACTTATTAAAGGAAATGTCTGCCGTTCAAAACACCTCTGATTTGTAAAATTTAGTCGGAAATTTCGGTTTCCTGCAGGTCCATATTGGGTACCTAACATTTTCCTTAAAAACACAGCACTAAGCAAATGTTTGTTTTAGTGAGTATGGATATTTTAACACTAGGTAAGGAGAGTTCTAAATGAAATATAAACTTTGCAAATTATTAGAATAGCCTAAGTATAAAATTTATCAAAATACGAACAAAATACATATTTAATCCAAATAGCTTCCCTTGTTTTCATGTTTTTCCAATGTTTTGGATTGTGACAAGTGCGCGGGATGAGATTTCACAGTGCAAATGGTCTGGTGGGACTTCGCAGTTGCACACTTTAAAGGGAGCATTGGTTGTAAAAAATGCGTTTTGTTGGCAGCAATGATTCTTTTTCACTCATGTTTCTTTAGACATAGTATAAACCGATGGAGGGGAACAAACTTGTTCAACAGAAGAGTCGTTTGCAGGAAACCAAAAACTCCAGCAAGCCGCAAAACCAGTTTGTAGTGTCTATACAAATACGGTAAAACATGCAAGTTTTACATGAAATTATGTACAGTCAGGGGCGTAACGAGGGGGGCAAGGGGGACACAATTCCCCGGGCACCAAAATACTATGGGGGCGCCAAATCACTCCGAGGGTGTCGAAAAGTTCCAAAAATGTCACAAGTACTTTTTTCAATACAGTAAATTTACTTCCAAAAGAGCTCAGGTTTGAACATGGGGACGCCAAACTTGCTTCTTGCTTGCCCCGGGCGCTATCTAACCTTGTTATGGCCCTGTGTATAGTAATTGCCAATATTAAGTTTTTGTTTGATATTATAATCCACGAAGTTCTGGACAATACATCGTTAAAGCTGTACGAGTTAATTCTCTCAAGGCTTCATTTTTAGGGTTGCACAATGATTTGATATTGCGAACTTCATTGCAGAGGAAAAAAGGAACAGCAACATGTCGTGCTATATACACAAAAGAGTTGTGCACTGGTCTTTTAAATTCTGGGTATTTTCTGGAACCTGTGGCCAGAAATTAATTGTAGAGTGGCATTGACAAAAGTTTTCTTAAAGCCAGTCAGTTTCGTTTCTGCAGCAGAGAAGTTTGTGACAAAGGGTCAACGAACTGGACAGCCATCACTGACTACATTAACGATGAATGGATTTACAAAGAATGGAAAGCATTGTTTTAACTTTTGGAAATGGTCAAATCTGGCTTGGAACTCCTGTACTACTCTTGCAATTTATTTTTGTTTTCTTCCACTTTGTGGTCGTGCAATTGCCTCTTTGCGAGAAGCCTCCTTTCTCATTCTGACATTGGGAAAATGACAGAATTCTTTTGACAATATTTGTTTTTGAAAAAATTTAATGTACTTCTGGGAACTTAAGTAGCCTATAGCTTGAGCTTTAGGTCCACTATCTTTGTTATCAAATTGCGTAGACTTTCTCAGTAGCATAGCCAGCCCAAAATTTTTAGGGGCCAAAAAATTTTTGGTGTTCCAAAATTACTCATTTTAGGCCAGCAACAACATTCTTTATGAGATACCGCCTCTCAAAGCACAAAATTGCATATTATAAAAATGTAGGGGGCCATGGCCCCGTTGGCCCAACCCTGGCTACCTCTATGGACTCTGTGTTAACTAACTTTACGTCTTGCGAACTCGCGTAAACACACTGATAAATGAAACAAACGTTAAATACAGTATGAGGTAACAACTCTCATCAATTTGAGATATTGCTATTTATCTAGAAGAGCCACACAAAATATGTCAGCGTGTAGCAATTAGCGCCCCATTGGTAAACCTACATGGCTTGCTACTGTTAGCAGTCGCTGTCTCGCTATATTACATGCCAAGATATCTGCGTTCAACAGTTGCATGACGCAAAACGGCTACTATCATACGTAACTTGAAGTAAACCTTTAAAGATATGTTGCCATGTATTGTGACGCAACAAAGGCTAATAGTGAAACAATTCGCTCCTGAGTTTTGCAACCTGCATGTACAGCAAAGGAGCAGATTACGTGAGCTGCAGTTTCATGACTGCATTATGCCAGAACAGTTAACTGACTCTTGTGCAGTGTGAGTGTCATATCGGCAAACAAGCTGTCATTGCCAAGATTAACCCAACTAATCGGAATAAAACTGCTTATTTTGCCGTTTCTAGAATTTTTTTCGTCTTAGTCCCAACTTTCAGGGGGGGAATGCCCGTTTTGCCCCCTGCGGACGCCCATGCGTTTTCCCCTTCTTCATCGAAAAATATACTTCTCTTTTTTATGACGTTTTTAATTGGGTAACACCCGGAAAAAGCACAAGTACCTGCCTGTAATTATTTGGAATTTTTGTTATGATGCAACAAAGCTGCTTCAAGCATTATTTGTATCATAATAACAAGTAATTAGATAGGTTGGGGAAGCTTAAATGATTTGCTTTTGTGCTTAGTGAGCGTGTTAGGTCAAAAGACAACATTGGCAGAATATGTTTCTATCCCACGACACGATATTTCCAAGTGGTTTAGTTACACTAGCAAGTATAGTAATGTCTGGTAAAAAACTTCCTGGTAATCCAAAGCTGCCAAAAGTTTTGACATATATGGTTGCAAGGTAGAGAACTTAAAAGCTGGCTCAGTGCCTACTGCCTATCCTACTAATGCAAGAAAAGCCTTTTGCTAAGTTTGCAATAATGCAGTCATAGCGAAACACTGAGCTTGAAAGGCATAACTGGTAACAAAAGCATTCAGTTTAAGACAAAAGAACTTTTTGCGTGCCCCCTAATGTTACACAAAGTTTTAAGTTATAAAGACCAGACTTAGAAAGTTACAGGGCTGAAACTATGCTCAGATTGTTTATCGCTGAGCATTGTTCTACTGTATAAAAACATGCAACCATTTGAAAGAGATCGCCAAGAACTGTGCGTCATACAAAAAGCGAGGTAAGCGGCAGTTACGTTGCTCAAAATGTTGACCGAAAGAACATTGTGGTGGTCAAGATAAGCATCTTCAGCCCATGCTCATTGAGAGCGAGTGCAAGAAGAAAAATTAATTTATTGCATAACTTTATAGCTTTCTTTTAATCATCTTAAAAATAACCGATTTTTTAACAGAATTTCACTGCTTTTAGCAGATTTTAGCTGAAAATTTGTTACAAGACTTCTAGCAGAATCTAGCAGTTTGTTGTGACACCATTTATCAGATTTAGGTCACAGCCATCTGGCAACATTGGGGGCCATTACGATACACTCAGATTGTCATTTCACGATGCGAACTGGACAGAGCCTGCAGAGAGTAAAACTACAGTAGTAGCACGGATGCCTTCCTCACACACTTTATGTTTTAGCAGGTGTTGAGGTGTTTTTTTTTAACTTAGGACCCCGCGTTCTCGAAATGCTACAGGCCCCGCGCTCATGAACGTCCGCAGAAATTTTCCCAGGGGGGTCAAAGTCGACATTTTGCATATCTCTTTCAGGTTGCTTGCGCTGCAACGCAAATGAACGTATGCAAAAAAGAAAATGTCCAGTGTTACGGCAACAGTTGCATACAGTGTTTTCCTTGTAAGAAACGTTTACAGTGAGAAAATGTTCGTTTTAGTGAGCATGGATGTTTAAAGACTGAGTTAGCAGAGTTCTAAATGAATTATAAACTTTGTTAGTTTTTAGAATAAGTGTAAAATCTTATGACATTACGAACAAACTACACATTTAATTCCAATAACTTCTTGTTTTCGTGCTTCTTGTTTTCGTACTTTTCCAATGATTTGGAATGTTGCAAGTGCGCGAGATGCGCATTTGCGCACCTTTAAAGGGAACATTGGTTGCAAAAACGCGTTTTTTTGGCAGGAATGCTTCTTTCTCACTCATGTTTCTTTGCACATATTATAAACCAGGGGTGGACAAACTTGTTCAATAGAAGAGTCATTTGCAGAAAACCAAAAACACCAGCGAGCCGTAAAACCAGTTTGTAGTGTCAATACAAATATGGCAAAGAATGCAAGTTTTTCATGAAATGATGTACAGTAATTGTCAGTATTAAGTTTTTGTTTGATTTTCTATTCCCCGAAAATCTGGACAGTATGTTGTTAAAGCTGTGCAAATTAATTCTCACAAGTGTTCATTTATCAGGTTTGCACGACGGTTTTGGTTTTGCGAACTTCATTACAGAGAAAAAAATCACAGCAATATGTTGTGCTACACACAAAAATGAGTTATACACCGGTATTTTTAAATTCTGGATATTTACTTTCTGGAACCTGTCGCCAGAAATTAAGCGTAGATTGGCATTGAATAAAGTTTTTTTTTATCCAGATTTTCTTGCATTTCGGTCAGTTTTATTTCTACAGCAGACAAGTTTGTAATCAACGGTTAGCGAACTGGACAGCCATCACCGATACAAACACTGAGTGGATTTACAAGGAATGCAAAGCGTGGTTTTAACTCTTGGAAATGGTCAAATGTGGCTTGGAACTTCTCCAGCAGTCTTATAATTTATTTTAGTATTCTTCCACTTTGTGGTTTGCAGTTGCCTCTTCGCGACAAATAACCCTACCCATTCTGACATTGGGAAAATGAAAGAATGGTTTCGATGATATGTGTCTTTAAATATTTTAATTTTCTTCTGGGAACTTAAGTAGCCTAACTTGCCATTTAGGTTCACTGTCGTTGTTATCAAATCGCACAGACTCCCTGGTGAACATGAGTGTTCCCTCTGAGGTGCACAAATCCTTCTGAGGTCATACATGGCGTCAACGAAGAATGTTGTGAGTGCCCAACACTATTATTTTCAGCCACAACATGTCTACATGTTTGTGAAATTGCATGCGCACTAAAACAAACATTTGTTCAATGTAAAATTTTCTTGCAGGGACACTGTTCGTGACTGACATCACAAACTTGTGTAAACACATTGATAAATGAAACAAACGTTAAATATAAGGCAACAACTCTGCCAATTTGAGATATTGCTATTCATCCAGAAGAGCCACATAAAATATGTCGGCGACCCGCAGTTCACCCACCATTGGTATAAACCCACGTGGCTTGCCACTATTAGCAGTCACTTTTTCGCTGCATTACCTGGCGAGATTGCTTTCAATAGTTACATACGACACAACGCATACTGCCGTAATTTGATGTGCATCTTCGAAGATTTGTTGCCATGTTATTGTCACGCAAGAAAGGCCAATAGTAGAACAATTCGCTCGCGTGTTCCGCAACCTGCCTCTGCAGGCAAAGAAGCGGATTTAGTGAACTGCAAGCAAGCTCATAACTGCATGTTATCAAAACAGTGAACCTGACTCTTGTGCATTGTGAGTGTCATATCGGCTAATCAGAATTAAACTGCTGATTTCACGTTTTCCAAAAATTTTTCCTTCATAGTCCTAATGTCCAGGGGGGCAAAATGCCTGTTTTGCACCCCAGCGGCCGCCCATGCCCGCGCTACCTTAATGCGGTACTGCTTATGCCTAGTCAGTGCTTTAATCTGTAGAACATTAGATTTAAAACAATTTGGATAAGCCTAGCCCTACTCAAGTGTACTGGCTACTGACTGCACATTACGCCTGTGAAATTACTGTATACTTGAATGGAAAATACAACATACATTTCTAAAATTTGACCAGTCAAAAAAACCCAAATTTCCAATAAAAAACCCCAGAGCCCCAGATAAAACAGAAAAAACCCAGATCTAGTGAAAAAAATAGCAGTGGCAACACTGCTACTACCGTAGCTTGGAGTGAACACGTGAAGATTCGTTGCCATGTTGTTGTTACACAATAAGTCCAACAATGGAACAATCTGCTCGCAAGTTTCGCAACATCCCTCTGCAGACAGGCAAACAGCGGACATGAGCGAACTGCAAGCTCATCACCAGTGGGGTAACTAGAGTTTTGAGCCAGGGTGGGCAAAACGTAGCTGAAAGGGGCCCACTGGCCACTGTAAGGGGGCCACAAGCTAACACTAGGAAAAACGTTAAGAAATTATAGTCAATCCGGATGTCGTGGATGAATATAAAACAGCTAAAAAAACGAAAACACCTGAAAAATGCAGAAAAACAACAACCTTCTGAAAACCACAACAAACCTAAATATCAAAATGTCAGCTAAAGGGGCCAAGCTTTTACTTTTAGCTTGCCAGGGGGAAGGTTCTCCCATTGGCCCCACGTCAGTTACACCACTGCGCATCACTGTATTACACCAGGACAGTGAACCTGGTTCTTGTGCAGTGTGAATGTCATGCCGGCAAACAAACTCTCATTACAAGAATTAAATTAATTTAATCGGCATTGAGCCGCTGACCAGGTTTTCTACATTTTTGGTTCTTCGTCCCAATTTCCAAAGACCGTGGACCAATTACTGTTTTGCCCCCCTTCGGACGCCCACGCCCCTTTGAGTCGTAATTAAAGGCCCGTGCTTATTTTGAAGACCCAATTTCAAACTTACGTTGTATTCAGTTATTGCAACATAGCAATGCTATGTTAATGTAATTAACCCTATAATGCCAACATCAATGCCCTGTTAACGTCAAACAATCAATGTTCTGTAGTTGTTACAGCAGCCTAATGTTCGATCGCACGCAACCGGCGCAGCAAATGATGCTCAGAGATTTCTGACTACTGGGTGCAGTTTTAGTCGTCAAATAACTGGATTTCTCACTGATGTACTGTAAAGTGTTGAGTTTTCATTGAACAACTCTGATGCAAGATACTCTGGACTTTGCTGGCGCGGGCTACGAATACGATTTTACATGATTGTAGAGTTTGGAAACCGGTTATCCTATTATTGTACAGTGAAAAGACACAATACAGACTATAACAGTGGCGTGACTGACGGTGGTACAAGGATGCGAACCTCCCCCCTGACAAGCTAAATGCAAAAGCCGGGCCCGCATTTAGCTTATATTTCGGCATTCAGTATTCTTTTGGTTTTCAGTAGGTTGTTATTTTTTCGCGTTTATCGAAAGTTTTTTGGTCCGTTTTCCGGTGATATTGGGTTTTAGTGTGTAGCAATCCACATTCGGATACATTTTCATTTTTCAACTTTTCTCTGTTTTTTGGCAAGTGGGCCCCCTACGCAGAGGCGTAACGAAGGGTGGGAAAGAGGGGCACAATTTCCCGGGCGCCGAATCACTATGGGGGGCACGAAATGACTGCGGAGGGCGCCAAAAAGTCCCAACAATGCCGCAAGTACTGTCTTCAATACAGTAGGCTACATATGCTTTCGAAAGACTTCAGATTCGAACGTGGGGGATCCAAACTTGCTTCATGCCCCGGGCGCCATCTAACTTCGTTACG
>JGI24022J15233_10011315_pt1 | contig 10179 bp, 6 predicted proteins | sample Ectturendosymbi2_FD_15233 | JGI IMG/M metagenome (IMG submission 15233)
AACTATCGCGGAACACAATCTTAAACATGCGTAGTGGACGAAAGGTCTGCAAAAAGTGGTGAGATGGTTTCTGGACGCAGACGATAACCCAGATTCCACCAAAACCTAATTATTACTTTTTGTTCCATTACAATGTTCCTTGAAATTTGCATGCCAATTCATTCCGTGTTATTTGCATTAAGTCGACATATTAACAACCAAAAAGTATGCGAAAACAATTAACCTTCTTTGCAAAGGTAATAAAGTTTTTGTAAAATATCAAGCTCAAGAGGGGGTGTTTAGCCCCAAGCCCCTTGCGTACGCCCTTGTATAACCCCATAGGTGTTGAAGCAGTAGACAATTGCTTGGATGTGCAAAGGATATTTTGCTTGATATCCACAAATTTTCCCGGAAAAAAAGTTATGCGACAAAATTTCTGTAGTTGTAGGTGCATTATATTTACCTCTACCATGTTGCCCGAGACTTGAAAATAGAAAATGTGGTTCTTAATCACCCAACTGAAACAATACGCTAGGCTGTGGCAGAACATTGTCAGAAGTCAGCTGTCTCCCTCTCAGTATTCCTGATAATCTTCCTCACTATGCTGAGGTATTCCATTCACATTCCAGCTGTTGCTGTAAACAAACAACCTGACACATAGCTGAAGTAGGCCTGAAGTTACTTCTTTCTCTGAAGACATACATGTGATATATGTGGTGTGTATCATATAGGCTATAGTAGTAATATTATGGCTATACCGCTAGTCTCACATCATTGTCTGTTCAAGTGCACAGATTGCAGCATGCAACAAAGAGTATGCGAAAATGTATTCATCCAAACACTGTAGTTAAAATAAAAACCAAAAGCTTTTTTCTACTTGCCTGGCATGGATTCTACCAATATGAAGTAGGTGCCCTGCAGCATACTGGATTACCTCAGTGTACAATTTAACTAAGCACAAAAATGAAATGCGTTCTTTTATAAAAACATAGAAGTGAGCCAGTTACTCAACAATTCTCACAAACTAAAACATGAAGTTACTAGAAACAGTTGTTTGATTATATATATATTTAATATGATTTTTATAACAATATAAACTTCTACTTATACAGTCAATAGCAAGGAAATGCAATTTCATTAATACTTTTAAAAATTTGTTTAAAAAAGTCAAAGCTTCTTTGCCCAAATATTTCAGATTTTGCCCACGTTTTCGACAAATTAAACTTTTGTAGTGGCGCAAGCCACTTAATGCGCAGAGGCAGCCAAAAGCATAACATCCCCGATGGTGTGAAAACCATCGGAAGCTTCCTTTGACCGAACAGCTAGGGGTGAAGCAATCCGATCCAAAACTTGTTAGCGTTTAGTATTTTGGTTGTTGTGCTGCAAACAAACGAATGTTTGAGTCATTTCTATTTCATGATCAAAATGTGTTTGGAAACTTGACTTGCAGCTTTGTTCCACAAGAAACGTGATGCCTCTAGCGATAACAAACACTCTGATCACTCATGCGGAACCACGCCGGCGGTTTTCGTTGAAAGCTTTGCTACAAACTCTGCGAAAAACTCAACCACGTGTCGTGACGTGTTCTACTCCGCTGCAGGTAGATCAGCCAAGGTCATTTTTATTAATCAAGAAAGTAAGAATATTTTAGGTGCGCATTTAAAGAAAGTCAAAGCGTAGACGATAATTCAACCCAGCATATCCGTTTACGAATGTACATGGAGGGTTGCCAGAGTGTTTGCGACAACGTGTGCAGACCTACTGCCTTGAGTTTGGCATGAAATCTGCGTGTATTATTTCAGAATTTCTCCTAAAAATCTGCAGCTTTGCAATAATTGATTTACTGAGATTGTTTGAGCATTCTTAGCAAGTCATTATCGCAAATGTTAATGAAACCTCGATGAGCTTTTAAGTGTGGTTTTTAAGCTTTGACTACGTTGAATTGATTCCGTGATAGATTTCAATCTTGCTGCGTTTTTAACAAAATTAATGACGCAAGAAAAGCGAAATTTCCTCAGCAGAATTTTATTTCAGTGGTTTTTCTAAAACGAATTGTGAATTCCGCGTTCACTGCGACGAGAGCCAAGATTTCAACACCCTTTTTTGACAAAGCTGAACCTCTTACTCTTTTGTCGAAGTGAGCCTGGATTAAAAGTCTAACATTAGTTGTTTGTTTGTAAACTTGCAGATATAGCATGTATATAATCACTTCACTGTAATTATTCAAGTCACTGTCTATTTCTTCCGTTGCTTCAAAGAAAACATCAACTGAAACAAGGTCTGGCAAAAAAAATCAGGGCCAGGAACATCACTGCAATGTGGCACAGGCCGCCTATTAGACTATGTAAGGATAATACTACGACTCTTTTTGTGACGGTTCCAACCTGCTATGTCCACCATACAGAAGTAGTAACCATCGTGGTTGTTCTAAGGCTCTCGCCAAACCATAGGCACACCGAACCTCATTGCTTTAAATTTTGCTTGAGTCCACAAGAGAAAAGCTTCGATACAGTTAATGCAAACCCTGTGGGAGGCCCATGACTAATCCTGATCACCGCTTTCACGCCAAAGTAAGTTTGGTGTGCTCATGTGGCATAATCACGCATATTGAAGCATTGCTTTTTTCTCATATATTCACTACAAGTGTAATAGCATACATCAGAATTGTTGTAGCAACACTTGCGTCTTGAACTCATGCGTTTGCTTTAACACTATCCTAATAGAAAATAGTAAACTTCGACAAAAATGTAAATTGAGTGTGAATTTGTTTTCATGACTAGTCTATTTACTTACCAACTTAGTAATCTTTTCAACACAAAGCTACATCCTGAGGGGATGTATTCAAGTTATTTACCACGTACTACATCGCTAAAATGTGATTTAATGCTGCAACGCTTTCTACACGTAACACGACAGTGGCCATACCTCCTCGCAATTTGTATACAACTAAATGTAGGTCAGCTTACTGGTACCAATTCCTAATGTATTGAATGGGAGGTTACAACAAATGACTCCCAACTTGCTGGCTTTCACAACATGCACTTGCATGCCTTGTGCTGCTACTATTAGCACTGTGATAGCAGTTGTGATATCACGACGAGTAGTTAGTTATTTCGCACAACACAAGACCCACATTCCAGGTAGAAAGCGTTAGCTGATTACACTTTGGGGTCAGTTTGCAGGGGATCGCAAATAAGCGATGATCAATATCTCACAAAATACAGTCAATTGGATCCAGCGACGCATAAACGACCCACAAAATGTCAAATATTGAGAACCTTTTGAAAAAATGTATTTTGTTGGCCTGGGTTTGAAAGAGGGTCATACCTTTCAAACCATCAAACGATGCGACGCTTCTTCATTTGGAATGCTTGTTTATAAGGCATCGATTAGTTTTACAGCAAAGGTTCAAAAAACTCTAATGGCTTTGATTTTGTCAGTCTTAATGCGTAAAAAATTGCTGCTTGTCAGTTTTAACTAATCGTACTCAATGTAACTAATTGTACACCCTCAGTTCTCTTGAGTTAGACTACATATCAACCATACAAATGCTGTCCACGCCCATCGATATCATAAACCCCAAATTTTGATGAATGGAAAAAAGATCACTTGACTAAATTAGCTTGAAAGACAAATTTTCCGTAACAAATGTATGACCTGAATTTAGATAGAGTTTAAAATCTATTAACGATGACAAAACGCGTCGAAAATTGAGATTGAAACGGCAGTATTTATTTTTTCAGGTAAACAGCATTTGGAATGGGATTAAAACGTGTAGTTATTTGTTCCATAGGCTTACTTACATTGGGGTCAGTTTTGTTCTCTACAGCTGAATTCGTTTGTAATTGTCGTGACAAAGATGAAGCTAACAAGAAACCTGAAATATTCACTTTTCGAAACATTAGCGGTCGTGGAGTGAAAGGGGATCAAGGACCAGCTGGTGTGAAAGGAGCTAAAGGCGACATTGGCCCTCCGGGCACAATTGGGCCAGTGGGACCAGCTGGATCTAATGGAATATCAGGTGCGAAAGGCGAGAAAGGTGATTCTGGTAAAATTGGTCTAACTGGACCCATCGGGCCATTAGGTCCACCTGGTGCGAAAGGCACAAAAGGAGAGCCTGGTTTGGAAAGAAAAGTCGACGGTTTTATGCAAGAAATGAGAAAGCTTTTCTCTGGTAAGTTGCACTTTGTTATTGAGCGTAATGATCTTATTCTCTTTATTTAGAAAACAGACAGTAGTAGACATATCAACACGATTCATGTTCCTCATAAAGAGAGCCGGCTAAGCCATGCATTTGTTTGGTTTTTGATTGGTTCAAGACAACATGGAAATGAAATTTTGTCACTACCTCCTCATCAAAAAACAAAGTGTTTGCTTTGTTCCCAATACTATTGTCTACATAAGCAAATTCAAAAAATTCAAGAACAATTTTGCAAAATCAACGGCATTGTTGTGCAAGGAGCATTCCTCCTTGGTCTGTTAATTGAAATATGAAACACTGTGAATCAGTAGAGATTTTGACAAATTTTGAAATATCAAGACCCCAGCACAAACGTATTAAAAACTTTGTGGCGACGGTTCTAGCCAAACTGCATCTGGTTTTTGAAGCTCCAAAGAGTTTTAAAGCTCCATCCCTGCACGGAAAGAGAAGTTTCTTATTGATGAATCGTTTACCGACTTCAAACGCCTTGCCTAACAATACCAATCATTTCCATTTGATTCTCTTTTTTCAGAGTTGAATCATAAAGTTTCAAATCTCTCTGGAAGGATTGAAAAAATTGAAACTTCATGTAAAGAAATAGTTCAACGATGACCTAGGACCTGCCCCAACCCAGCTGTGAATGGTATCCAGGTCTTAAAATCAAACAAATCAATATACTGCTACAATGGTTGGAGGGTGAGTGTGTGAAAATTTTCCACTCGGCCCATGTATGCCGAACCATTCATTGAATAATCAATTTAAAAAATTTGCTAACGGTTGTTTGTATTCGTCGATGTCACATTTCTGGTTATTTCGTATTTTGAGATTTTACACGTTTATTTTCCGAGAAATGGAATAGTATTTTCACTGGTGGGGAAGTTACCGACAACACTTTAAATGCTACGCAATCCAAAATTTTGGCGCAAGGATTTTCTCCAACACTTTTGACCATGACTCGCCATCCGATGAGCTGGAGAGCTGTTGAAAGTCTCAAAAAATCCGGTTAGACTTGTACCGTCGACTAAAAAAATTTGGAGGTTTTGGATTTGTGGTTGTTTGGGGTCAACATATTATGCGGGAGTGTAGGCTTCAAATTGTTTCGCCAAGAGATTACCTGACCCAGGGCTCCAACGCCTAGGGGTAATTCTTTGTTGTTTTTTTAATGAAACTTAGCCACAACCTTCACCTTTTGAGGCCTTGATTAACCTTCTAGCATTTGTGGTTAGGAAACTATGGCCTTAAAACAATAAACAAAGAAAATTGATTCCCTAGGGAATTCAATTCATTAATTAAATTTTTTTTGTCATAACTTGCCAACCACACAAGCTGGAAAGCCAATAAATGGCTAAAAAATGCAGAGTTTAGCCTAGGTTCATTTCAAAAAACAAACAAAAAATGCCCCTAGGGTTTGAGCCCAGGGTCAGGTAAAGTTGGCCAATTTTATGGCGCTTCGTTGCGTTTTATGAAGAAAGTGGACAATTCTGTAAGTCCTCTTTTGAAATCGTTTCGTCGTGTGTTACACATGCTCACTAACTTTGAGCTTTTATCAAATCAACCAGTATCCTTATTGTCTGACAGAGATGATTTTTTTTCAGTAACTTTGCTTGTATGGATATTTTTCAATCAGTTAGTTTTGCGTGGCTTGCTCTTTAAGGATTTTTGAATTTATATTGGCTATTACGTCTGTTCCTTCAAAAGAGCAATCAACATTTTATTTCTTGCTTTAAACTTTAAAACTCGGCTTTTCATTATCTTGAAAGATTGGTAATATCAATTTTTCACCAACATTTTTACTATATAATATTAACAACCCATGCTGTGGTTTTATTGCAAATGTGACGCGTTAAGGGTATGAGTCCATGATACGACATTTATGGCAATTACAATCGTGCACTCTTTGCATGAAAAAGAGCATAAAATATTTTTATTATCATTAACTGTAGTACTGCACAAACCGGATTTTGGCATCAATCCACAATCAGAAATGATGAAACAATGTCCTAACATTTTGATTCAACTTTCATTTTTATGATGGGACAAGGTATGTTTCATTGCGTGAAAGGACATTTGCATGCGTTGATGTTGCTTTAATTGGAGTTAGAGTCAAATCATATCTTCAGATTACAAAAGCATCCCATGAGAAACAACAACTGGCATAAAAGTTAGTTTTTTCATTTTACATTTACCTTGTCATCATTGATGCAAACGTCCTTAAATTTTTAAAAGCGATAGATTCGCACATATTTGTAGTTGCTTCATTTTTTTTCTAACAGAACGTGGCAATATGGCAATAAGTGGCAATAAGTCAAACGTTTACTTCTCAACTCGTTGGCGTTAATATCAAAATGATCAAAATGGTTGCTTACAAAAACGTTTTGCTCGTCTACACTCTAGCTTTGAGCGCATTTAACGATCTATCTTCAGCAATTTTTCGAACTGCAGGTACTTGTATTTAGTTTTATAATGAAAATAACGGCCGAAGAAAACGATATAAACGACATTTTGCTGACGCTTCGGTAACTCCTGTTACCATCATCTGTGCATTTGCAAATTTAGCTTAATTGTTAAAGACATAAAAAGTTGATTCATGCAGTTCTCTGTTTATGTGATGTCAAGGATTGTTTTCATGTGAAATTTTGCTTTGAAAGGTTATCCAAAGAAGATTTAATGGTGCAGTTTATTTCCACAATAGAACATGGAACGAGTACAAAAATGGATTTGGAACTTTGTCTACGGAATTTTGGACTGGTAATGTGCCATTCATCGCGAACGTCGTTAAAACGTATTGTGTTGTTTTTTTGTTCCAAATGCAATGGCACTGCAAATAAAATTAAATCAAGTGTTGTCCAGGACGCACATTAAATCAAGTGTTGTCCAGTACGTACCTGCAGATATTCTTTGAAAACACTCTTTTCGCAGTTAAGGTTGTTTGACCCGAATTTGAGAATCTGGCGGAAGATCAATTTGCAAAAGTTGAAACGTGGTTAATTTAAAGTCTTTGTTTGAGAGGTTTTGTTTCTAAATAATTTTTGTTTGGGTAAACTCCTTTTTCATAATATATACGCACGAATGAATACAATGAAAAGCATCGATTCTTGTGCTTGAAAAACAACAATACAAAGTCACGATTGCAAAAGTAGCAATTCCAAGAAGCTTATTTGCAAACTACCACGAACGTTTGGCATGATAAAAATACAAACTAGTACTTGCAAAAATCATAATATATGAAAATCAATAGTGATTCACAAAACTCTTTTGAAGGAATAGAAAAGCAAGAAGTAGCGCATGTAGTTTGACAACCAAAGCAAAACTATTAGCCTTACTGCAAATCCAAATCACCTAGTAGGAACATTTCATGAATTAAAAACAAATGTTTTTGATTAAAAGTTTTGATGACCTGAACGATAATCCTGATCAAAGCTTGATGAAATGATTTCTGATATATATTTCAGAAACTTCCCAAACTACTGTGACCAAAAATATTGAAGTTGTGTTTAAAAAATAACAGATGAGTAAACGGTGGCTGTCTGGAGAGTGCTACGAAAAATAGGTTGCTACCAACATGCGTGGGTGTCAGAAGGATTTTTTCCACGGGGGCCAATAGTGGATTTTTCCAGGATTTTATTGTATAACGCCTTCACTCCCACACGCAATGCACTAGACTTGAAAATGCATTGCATTAATCATGGAAAGTGCCAGTAGTTTTATGAACGCATCTGAAAAGAATTGTCACTGTAAGTAACTAATGGAGGTGAAGGTCCGATTCGATCCGGAGTCGGACAATTGAAATTGCCTGGGTCGGAGCCGGATGTTGGGAATTCCGACTCCACAGCCCTTCATACAAGAACATGAAAGAACACAACGATACACACGTGGCGATAGTGGAAAAGTATACGCTTGATGGCACTAATACATTTATTTTAATGAAACACAAGCATGAAGGGCACACACAGGAATGACGCTATCACAAGTACTATAATGTAATGCTTCCATGACTTCCAAGTACACCGACTCATAAAATGCATGGGGGCCAACTGCATAGCGACGGCACTTGAGTGAAGGCATGATAATAATAATAATAATAATAAAATTTATTCTGTGTCAGACGCATGGTCCATATCACAAGGGCACTCCAATAACACAATAACGCAAAATGGTTTGTCATAGCGCAGTACAGAGTACGTTTTAGGTGATATAACACATATCGACAACACAAGGAGATGACAAAGGCTGAAACAGCGTACCAGCTTTAACTGCATTCACGTATCATCAAATAGCACTCTGGCAGTGAGAAGAAAATGAAGACATTTTAACGTCAGCTTCTGAAACAAATGGCTAAAATCGTCTGATGGGGATGCTTATGAAAGCATGTAAATGTTCGAAGAGATCTACAGATTGAAGCAACCCGGATACATACATTTTGTGCGCCGAGTTGCATCTTTGAAAACATTGTCAAGTCCACGAAAATCTCCAGTGAAATGGAGTTGTCCGTTTGCTTTTTCTTTCTATATAACCTCGTGTTCGGTTTAGCTTGCGAAATTGCGAATGAAGAAGGTATTGGTATGGCTCTATTTGCGACATATGTAAGAAACATTTGGATTAGTTGTCTCAGCAACGAAAGTTGCACTGTGATACACATAACAAAAATTAAAAAAAATTAATTGGAGGACTGGTTTGCTAAACTTGAAGAAAACAAGCACAGGTGTCTCGGTCTAATCTATGTTACGGCGAAAAAATAAACGGTGAGTTCTGGGGTCGGTCTGAGCCCATATTTGCTTGCTGTTGACCTTGGTGAACTCTCATACCAGCTGGGTTCAGCCTGAGCGGGATGCACTATGGGAAATATGGTTGTGAAACATTTAAAGTTTGCTGATGATACATGTGTGTTCAGCCCCAGTGTTAGAGGACTCCAACCTCTTCTGAATATATTTGGTGACTATGCTGCTGAACTCGAAATTGCATTAATTGCAAAAAAAAAAATTGGTGCTGTTTTTTACAAAATACAAACTTTGGGAAAAAAACTATGGGAAAATATGGTTGTGAAACATTTAATGTTTGCTGATGATACATCTCTGACTTACAATTTTCTGACCAAGTGAAATACCTTGATGTGTGGTTAAATGTCTCACTGAAGGATGATGATGATATTCAGAGACAAGTGAAATCACGATACTGTGCAGCAAACAAGCTCAGAGGCCATTTTGATCAGAACTCTCCTGCAGTAAAAAACACTATTTCGTGTCTACTGCATGCCAATATATGCTTGCCAATTGTGGAGCAAATACACACAAACTAGTTAAAGCGCTTACGTGTTGCGTACAATAATGCCAATCGAATCCAGTTCCGAACACAGGTAGCGCGGGACCTGTAGCATATTGAAGCGCGGGGCCCCAAGTTAAAAGCAAATTTGAATAGTGAAAACTGTTGAATCATAGATTCTGTGGGCATCCTACCATTAGGCATACTGAATTTCGTAAGTACGAAAAACCTTGTCTAAATAGTAACTGGTGAACTTTGTGGATTACATGTCTTTTTTTATCCAAAACGCACAGACGTACCTTTTTACTTCGAACGAGTGCCTTGCTGTACAGCTCACAAGCACAGTACAAACGCAGTAATCAATGCTTCCAGACTCATCAAGAAATTTGATCATTGCTATATCTAAACAGTGTAGTCTCAGTGTGTGTCGAAGTCGGTTGTCAAAAGTAGCAAACCTACTGCTTAAAATTGTATTTTCTACGTTTTGCCATTGCGAATTTTTTTGTGATACTGGTAGTGTCAAAGTCATATAGACGTGGAGGCTCTATTACAATCTTTACAATCAGGCTGTTAAAGCATGTTTTTTCTAATGATGCTGCTTTGTCCAATCTACCATCAAAATGACCGTTCTCCACTGCAGATTGTTTCTATGAGGGATGAAGAAGTGCGCAAATCATTTCACAATTTGTAAAAGAAGACTCCAATTACACCATCCAAAGGCCAGTGAATAGATGCCAATT
>JGI24022J15233_10011316_pt1 | contig 10177 bp, 5 predicted proteins | sample Ectturendosymbi2_FD_15233 | JGI IMG/M metagenome (IMG submission 15233)
TTACTGCAATTCATAATAATAGGCCAATAGCGTATGGGGGGCCCCACGTGAAATTTCGGGGGGGCCTCACTTACCCTTGCCACGGCACTGGGTGCATGGCCCCTTTGCCTCCCCTAACTACGTCTATGATTGGAAGTAATCTCTAAGATGAGCCAGACAATCCTCCAAGCAAACGAAGCATCGCACGGCAGTACAAAGTTAGTGAGGCTACTGTTAGAAAAGTCAGGGCGAAGCGAGAAGTTTTTCATAAACGTTCTGCTCTGACGTCTGAAGAGACGAAAAAGAACAAATTTAGAGCGTCTGTCCGGAGGTTTACAGAGATAGAAGATAAGTTATACCTTTAAGGCGGGTGATTTTGAACGCAAAAGAGAGCATAACATGCATCAGCTGACCATTCCTGACTTGTTTAAATCGTGAACTTTAGCAACATATTGTTGCTGTTTAACTCTTTTCATGACAAGTTGTGTTGCCATGTTTGACTCACTGCAAATACTAATGAATTAGTAAAAAAACTGAATGCAGATTTTTTGATTATTTTTTGCGAAGGGATGCGAACTTAAACGGGTGCGAACTTAACCGGGAGATTACTGTACATTTTTTTTGATTAACAGGAGTTTTAATGCCAGTTTTTTCGTGCTTTTTTTAGAACTCTTCAGTTATCTGTTGCAGAATTGATCTTAACATCAAATTTTAGCTCTGGCTGAGGTAGGAAAATTTTGAAGTTAGTTTTGTGAATGCAGTGTGTAATCTGCATCCAACCTTGGTGGCNGTTTGTGTAATATGGACCAGTGGTACAAATGACAATACTTGTATAAAGTACTTGGAAAGTGTTTTATAGGCTATCAATTCTTTGTTCAAACAACTAACAAGCTAGGCAACTATAAAATAGATTTGGCAGAGATTTCAGGCCATTCGGACAAGCTTAATTTGTTCAGATGTTAACTAAAATTTTTTTGTTTGTCAATGATTGCGTTTTCAGTTGATTGAATCACTGCTGCGGAAAAAGTGGCAGCCCGAAACATGCATGTACAGTAAATGTCTATTACAGAAATGTTGAAAACGTTCGTTGTTTCTTTCCAGATTAGTGGCAGGCTATTCGTAATTACTACCATGATAAGACTAGGAACCAGAAAACGACCATTCCGTTATAAATGAATTCAACTGTGCGGAACAGATTTGCAAGAGGTTTCAGGCCCCGTTCTGATTAAAGTAAAAAGTTGGTTTCAAGGCAAATTGTTTATTTTTTAGGAAAAATTTTTTCCGTCCCCCAGTAAAATGCCTTCCCGTACGCCTATATGGATAAAACGAATGAAATATGTTGAAACCAGAAAATTTGTGTGAACTATTGAGACAAAAAGGAAAGAAATCAATACTAAATTCAGGACAAGATTTGCTTGTACAAGAAATTTGGATCCAGTCTTAATGCATGCTGGAGCTTTACACATAACAGAAAAAGCACAAATTGTTGAATTGCATGTTGACGTTATAAATTTGCAGTGTAGTGTTTGCAGTGCAGAAAGCAGTTTTGGGTAAAGCTGGCTTGCCTTTGCAGTCTTACCTCCGTTATTGATGAGAGTTAATCAAATCAGTGTAAGTTCATTATTGGTCGCAGTGATTCTTGGCTTCTACGAGCAGCTAGTGACTCGGAAAAAATAGGATCCATAATCCATTTCAGGTTTTCGGATTTAACCCCTGAATTTGTTATAATCTAGTGGTTACAGGCTTGTCGTTTTGCTACTAATGGTACGATAAAAAGAACGGTTATATAGTATTAAAATCGCTCTCACAGACAGGAGTCCACATAAAAAGAACCGATTGAAGATACACCACTGGTTGGGTTTAGGAGTTACGCGGATTAACTTATAAAGCAACTAACTGGCAATCTTTTCTACCAAGTGAAACACGGTCAGGGCAACGAGAATTCACTAATGTGCTCTGTCAATTCAGTTTAAGCACTTGCGAGCACTCAAAAGAGAAAGCCAGCGAAAATCCACACTAAATCTTTTCAAAGATAGCTTTTTACACTCTTGTAAATATTTGCCTAAAGTTCCTCTCAAAAACCAGCCTATTCTTTATTTTTGCCACATTCTCGCTGCGAGTGGAGTCCAGCAACTCAGTTACGAATATTGTTTATTATTTCTCGTTCTACCCCGTGTTTGCGCAAATCACATGCTGTTGCAAAGCAAAACGCGGAAGACGCCAATGTAAGAGAAAGTTTTCCTAAACTGATTGGTCCGCGGACGGCCACTTACCAATGAGCTTGCTTCTTGCCAAGTGAAATCGATTTCCTATCAAAAATATTTGCTGATGGATTCAAATCGGTCGCCTTTGTGGAGACAGGTTTTCTGCACAATTTGTCAAAAGAAAACAGCCATAATCACATATTCTGATTGTGAATTTTAAGATGGCGCAAATGTTCAGCTTTATTTTTGTCATAATTTCACTGGCTCCTTATGCAGGCGTCACGGATCCAATGGTCAGCGGATCCCAGTTAGGGAAACCCTGCGCTAGAGAATGCCTTCAACAGCCGCACGACTTGAAAGCTTCAAGCTGTTGTTAACTAGTGTTCTTTTCTATTGTGACAAAAAATGTGTTTTATAAGTTAGATTAGTTGACAGCCAACCGAAGACAACAAATAATAATGCGAACGTAGACATTTTTGGCAGCATGTGTCGCTAAGGTCGTTTTTGATGTCAGCATTCCACTCTTTGCTCGATACCTACGCTACACACAAACAAACAGTGGTAACGTTGAAAATACACAACTCCGGTTTGGATCGCCCCGTCACCGCCCATTTTTGGCCCTTTGTCAACCTTGTTTGTGTTTCGACCGATACTTCGGGAACCCCTGAACAAGATCAACTAACCCACCGTTGCGTTAAGCTACGTCGACAAGTATTTCTTAACTTTACCGCAGAGCCGTACATGATGAGAATCGATCGGGGCTTCGTTTCCGCAAACACAAACCATTTCACACTTTGTGTAGACCAGTGGTTCTCAAACTTTTTTGCACGTTGACCCCCAGTTAAAGTATACAATTTTCTGTAGACCCCGTGGCCTACTCCAACAGCTACTAATACAAGGAAAGTATGTGCCAAATTGTTCTCCGTCCTACTGCGTAGCCTATGTTGTACTCTACCAGTCCAACAACTGCCGAAGTGCGACACATGCACTACAATATTGTTTATGACGTAACAAACACAACAGTTTTCATGATGTTATCACACTGGATTATTTAATAAAAAACTATTCGAATCGACTGTACTTTTAAACTACTGTAGCTGAGACTTGATCAGCCCTCTTAATTTTGTTTGATTTGTTGAAAAACGACGTTTGCATTCCTTGCCCGATTAACAATAATTTTGAATTGGAGGCTTCATTGCTCCAGTAGACACCAGCAGTTATTCATTGACCCCCTACCCATTCGACCCCGTGACTATTTATCGACCCCTTGGATGGTCCATTCGACCCCTGGGGGTCGATATCGACCACTTTGAGACCCACTGGTGTAGACTGTGTGGGTCAAACATATGCAAGTTTGATTAGGGGACATGTTTACTCTTGCATTTCATAGCATTTAATGACATAAAATCCAAACATTTTTCAAACGCTTTGAGGTATTCTATCCTTGACGTGAAAGCTGCATACGTCAACCAGTTGTTCAAGAATTGGATAAGATCCACGTCTTAGATGCGCGCAAGTTTTGTAGACCAACTTCGGGAGTCAGTGTCTAAAGCAAAGTCGCTACTCGGCTTCGATTGAACGTGTGTTGGTGTACACCAGAAGCGTGTAAACTTTAAAACACGCAATCATAATGGCGGCCACAAAGACAACTGCAATAATGGCTGCAAAAGACATACTGCAGATCTTGCATTTAAATCATCGAGATTTTCACAAGGGCTCTTGCATGAAACTTTTACGAGCAAAGGTGGCTTTCATCCAAAATACAAGCTTGGAACTTTACTAAAAACAAACTTTCAAAATTTGTCAATTTAACGAAACTGGACTATGCATTTGCCGGTCTAAATCTGAACAAATTATTCAGAAAAAAACGCTAGAAAAATGCACCTTTTATGAATGATGCTTTAAAAACAAGGGGCATTAAATAATTAAATGTTGAGACTTGGTTGTTGTTTGCCCTACGTGCCTGCTTCTGGGTAAGACGCAACTTGTATCCGGAAAAATATAGAGTACATCAATTGATGAGTTGGATCACAATTGTCGCAGGATGGTCTTCACCCGGATTAAGCTCGTTGCCACAGTCACGGCCTACATCGCTGAGACCTGCTGACATTCTCCCTACGGGCTACGGGAACTGTTTCTTTTCAGACAAATTTCAAGTGAATCATCACATCTAGACGAAATAACTGCAGTAAAGTCGAAATGAATTTTCCTCCTGTGAATATGCAATCTCCTGTTACAAAACAAATCCGTTTGGTTTTTCGTATGTTTACACAAATTTAACAATCATTATGGATATCCCCGGGCAATTAACACAAAACACCGCATAGCAAAACAAATTTGATGCAAACACAATGAAAAGATTTGAACCAGACGTGTTGTCCTTTCCTTCAAAAAAGATCACTTAAAGAGACGAAAGTTATTTCCTTATTGGCATTGGTCACCTGAAACAAACTTTGTTTGAAGCACTAACAATAAAAAAAATGAAGAAGTGGAGAAAAAATTTGCGGCCATACATTCTGTTCCTTTGTTTTGGAGATACTGCGCGTAGAAATTGCGAAGCAGAAAGCTGTTTTTGCTATTTTTTCTGTTGCCGCTTGTCACCTAAAACACTCTATGTTTGAAGTTTGAAGCACTAACAAGCAAAACTGAAAAAGCGGAGAAAACGTTTTTCGTGCACAATATTCAACTGTCCTGCGACATGGCCAGTATACTAGGGAAGTGAAAGCAAAAACACTTGTGAAAGAAAGTGGGTATCGGCTAAATAGGTCACAACAGTGACCACGACAGTGATAATGACAGTACTAATATTGCCTTAATCCTTATCGACTCTTGCCTCTGCACCCAACTTCCTCAAATCCCACAGTTTCGAATGGAATAGAGCGCCTGGAATACACCGGTGTAGAAAGTGTTTAGAAACGGATTTCGTCATCACGTTTGCAGATTTAATTCGAAACACTTTACATTCATTCGTGCTTGCGGTGAACACCTTCATGCGACGTCTTCACCCATTCGTTTGAAATGTCAGATGCTAGTCTTCATTTTTTGTCCAAATATATAGCACTTTTACATGATATATATTGACAGATTGCTTTCTTCTCAGGTGCGTACTAAAGTGTTTGTTCTCTCCCATAGTGTTGCTTGCATGTGCTAACGTTTCCACTGTAAACGCGCAGTGTTCAATTTTTTCGAACTTGCGTGCTTCTGCTAACACCTATGTCACGAACTTTGAACTCAAGATGAACGAATGATACAAAATAAAATATTCACTAATGCTAGCACTAACCGTTAGCTTTCCTAAGAGTTTCATGTGAGTATTCCATCCTGGAACAGAGTTGGTAAAAATGCCGAGATATTTTACGCACTTTAAAATTTTCGTTGTCCCATTAAAGTTTCATTGTTAAGATTTTGCGTATTTTCAAAAGAGCATGAATTTCTTTTAAAGTTTAGTTTAATTTGCTTGTTTCAACTGATTTTGAACAAAAGTTTTTAATAACTGATTTTTTTCTCAGTTATTTTAAGTGTTTACCGGTTATCAGCCGCATTACAACATCTACAAAGGACGTGACACGCACAAGAAGTCATTTAATGTAAATTGAGGGCAACTTTAGAACAAGGATAAAGTCCCGTGGATTTTAGTTTGAAGAATCGCAGTTTGAAGAATCTTATGCATAAGATAAGATCTACCGGATGAAGTCTTGTTAGGTGAACCAATTTAACTAAATTTAAAGCATATTTAAAAATTAATAAAATGTGGTGATATGACTTGCGCTTCTGTTCCGATTTGGTGGATGTTACATTTAAAATCTTGAAAAGAAGCCGTGTCATCTTGAAAAGGGCCGATTGAGGCAAGTTATTTACTTGGTTCACTCTACGTCTACGTCCACCATCGTGAGGAAGACAGTCAAAAGTCCACGGTGTTGCCGGTTTTTTACAAATATCAATGGTTGGAACCAGGGGCGTAACGAGGCTAGATGGCGCCCGGGGCAAGAAGCAAGTTTGGCGTCCCCATGTTCGAACATGGGGTAATCGTAATGGTCAGTCGTAATCGATTACAATCGATTACAGTTTTTTGAGTAATCGTAATCGATTGAACTGACCAAAAATGAAATCTAATCATAATCGTATTCGATTACATCGCTAATTTAATCGTAATCGACGATTACTTTGCGATGAAACTTGGAAATCTTCACCCTGCATCACTGCGCGATGAAACGCTGTTGTAGTGGCTGGGTTTCCTCCTTTTGTCATCGTTTGTTATGGTTGTGTTTAAGGGGAAGCCATTCGCCCGTCTGTGTGCATTAAATCCAGACATGCCAGCGGCAAGCACAGCGTTTGTAGCGAATTCTCACTTTGTTCCAGCTATATAGCCTTCCTGTTGCCCGCCAGAAGTAAAGTACTGAGTCTAGTGAGACGTGTAGCAAAAAAAATAAAAGCTTTTCCTAAAAACGACTTGAAATGGGAACAGAAGAGATAACGGTGCATTACGAGGAGAGGTTAGTGGATCTGTGAATTTAAGTGCTAGAATAGGCTACGTATATAAGTAGTGCAGTAATTTCTATAAATCAATTTTTTTGCAATGGAATAAAGTAATTTAACCCAAGTCGAGAGCACCTTTCCACAACGCTGATAACTAGCATGTCAACAGAGATCTTCCACGGATACCGGTAAAAAAACTCAACGAATCCAGTGAGCTTGTATCAACCGCTGACTTTTTGTCCAATAGACAGATGCGCAGCTATATTGGCATCGCTAATCGTTTCATTTCAAATCAAAAGCTGTACAATGATGCGCTGGCTTGCAGACGATCCAACGGCCATCACACAGCTGAAAACATCCTAACCCGCAGTTTGAAGAAATAACAAGTAATTTTGAAATTACTAACAAACGACTTTTCCAGCGTTGCTGGAAGTTCAAGCCTGATAGATGTCGTTTGATTGATAAAAGATTTCAAGCGTTGACGTTTATGAACTGTAACAAACAATTTTAAAATATTTTAATTTTGTTTAATCAATATTTAAAGTGTTTGTTGCAGTGACGTAACTGACGGGTGGTGTGGGGAAAATTTCCCCCCTCTGGCAACCTAAACGTAACAACCGGGCCCCCATGTAGCTTGTGTTTCAGTTTTTGTTTTCTTTTGGCTTCCAGTAAGTTGTCTTTTTTGCGTTTTTCGGCCAGTTTCAGAGATGCATGCTGGCCATTGGCAACGACACCTATTCCAAGCACTTAGAAAAATTGTAATCCTAACCTGAAGAAATTCAAGCATGTGGTCATTGCACGAAAACGATTTCGAACTGCATTAACAAGCGACCGATTTGTTTGAAGAAAGTTGAGACCACTGCATCGTCCTTTTGGTATGCAAAATTTAATGACGTTCCACATGCATTTGCAAAAATTTAAATCGGTTCAAAATATGGTAAAGTTAGTTCAATAACGAGTTCACCAAACTATGCTAACTATCAGGTACGCATGGCAACGGCGCAATGAAAACAGAAGGTATTGGCCAAGTGTCGCTGAAGAAATGCAAATTTTTGGAAAAACGTTGCAACGTTATGACAAAGGTGTTGGATTTTGGGCAAAAACATTGTGTTGGCAGAAATACATTTTCTTGTGCAAAAATAAATTTGTGGAAAAAAAAGAAAAACATAAGAAACTTATTTTTTTATAAATTTCGGGTTTCAAAAATTCGATATTCTGCTGAAGCATAATACAGTTGACAGGTCAAAGATGAAGAACACTACTAAATTACCTGCGTTACATTCAGTTATAGCATTGGGCACAGAAAAACAATTTTGGGAGATTAATTCCAACTTCAACACCATAATAAGTTGATTAAAAATGAGCAATACTCCGCGGAGTATCCTCCTTTGATTTAGGTTTTTAATATACCCATTACCCACATCCGGATTCACCATCATTTTTCATGTTTTTTTCTGAGTGTTGGCTGGTAGTGGGGCCCTCACAGTGACCAGTGAGCTTCTTTCAGCAAAGTTTCCCCCCTGGCTCACACTTCTATTTACGCAACTGGTTTGTTGTCTGCACAAACGCACAAACATCTCAGTCAACGGTTAATGTGATTTTTCTTTTTTCCAGATCTTAACCCTTACAGAGTGGTAATTTAGTTTATTGCATTCGTTCATATCGTATGTTGTCTCAAATTATATTTACGTGAAATCACGCAAATGGTTTTGTTTTCTTTCTACGAATGTTTCAAGACAAATGTAATCGCGATTGTAATCGTGATTACTTTCAGTATAATCGTAATCGTAATCGAATACATTGTTATTTTTTTTATTCGTAATCGAGCATGTGACAAGTAATCGTAATCGATTACATTTGTGATGTAATCACCCCATGTCTGGTTCGAACCTGAGGTCTTACGGAAGCAAATTTACTGTATTGAAGAAAGTTGTTGGGACTTTTAGACGCTTCCGGCAGTCATTTGGCGACCCCATAGCGATTCGGCGACCGGGGAATTGTTCCCCCCTTTCCTCTCTCGTTACGCCCCTGGTTGGAACACATCATGAAAAACTGTCCTCGAAAGATTTTGTTGTCGTGGATAGTGTTCTCTCTAAGAAAAGTTTGCACTGAGCGAATGTTTGTTTTAGTGAGCATGCATTTGCGCAACCAGGTGGACACGCAACTAGTGAAGTGTCTTATCCGGTGAAGGGACTGTACGATACATACACGATATTACATTTGGACTGTTGCAAGTGCGCGAGAATGAGAATGGTCTAGTCCTAGTGGTACTGCGCATTTGAGCAGTTGCGCACCTTAGAGGGTATATTGGTCATGGCTACGATTTGTGACGCTTCTGTATTACAATGGCGGAATGCAACAGTTGCTTGTGAGTTATTCCAATGCTTTTTCCTCATCATCATCAGTAGCTAATACCTTCCCTGTGATGTACTGTGGCTCAGGTTTTTTCTATCTTTGTGCTTTTTGACTAAACCCTGTGATATGGAACATGCGTCTGAGGCAAACCTATAAAAAACAAGCAAAATGAAAAGTTAAGAGGTGACCTACATCAACAATTTCGCCATCGCATAGTCACACACTCCTTGTGTTGAGAGATTAATTCATTTGTCTTATACACAGCTTGAAGCATGGATGTTGTCACCACAGACAAATAGAAGTCTGCCACTAGAACAAACCAAGAAATGTGCTTCTTGGTCATCTTGCCATGTTTAAACAAAAAATTAGACTAAGAGCTGCTTCTTATTTTTTCCGAGGTATGGCTAAACACTGTTTTTGAGCGAGGTAAGTAATTTTCTGTTCAAACAACGAAACTAAGAACAGCAGCAATGTGTTTTGAAACGGAAAATGTGGCCGTTATTGGTGGTGACGCAGTACATATCGGTATAAAACCACAGCTCACATGCCTTTCAAAAATTTAGGTCGAGTGAGAAGACCAGGATAGGGTTAAAAACTGTAGGTTTTGATATTTTTTAACTTTGACCAGCGCAGAGAGCCAAAGACAGTTGCTTATAAATCGGTAGCAGCAAATAACTTTTTTCCGAAAACATGGGTTGATGCATATCCTAGGGTATACGCTGTTCGACTTGCTCTAAACTTTCTAATATTTTGAAAGGAAAAACCCATAAACTTATAAAAGCAACATCTCCGTAAGCCGCACAGGCTTACCTTTCCACATCAAACGTCCTTAGACCACAGTTTAGACATATAGATGCTGCACTTCTATTTCAGTAAATTTCACATTTTAACCCTGCTCAGGTAACCCGGGCCGGTCCGACCCGACCCCTTTCTTTTTTTGTAGATTTTATATACTTAGACAAATGTTAGAAAACTGTGCTTCCATGACTTTTCCTGATTTTCAGAGACTAATGGAATGGTGCCAGAGTTATTTTGCAAAAATGTCCCTGAAAGCCTATATGGGGGGATATGGGTACCATACCACCCATGGTTACCTGATATCTATCAAATTTACTACGTTTAACATGTCAATGCAATTTTCAGTGCAAAACCTATTTGGCCAG
>JGI24022J15233_10011317_pt1 | contig 10177 bp, 3 predicted proteins | sample Ectturendosymbi2_FD_15233 | JGI IMG/M metagenome (IMG submission 15233)
TGCAAAAAGTTGCAATATAACAACCCTGGAAGCAGCTCAAAACATTGAACTGCATGTATTTTGAGTATTTAGGAAGCTGTAAAAAAAAGTTGCAAAAGTTGCAAAAACTTGCCCTACTTATAACTCAAAAAGGTCAACTGGTATGAAGTTGATTCTTATTTTATTTGAAAGAGTAGAAGATTTTTTTGGTTTCAGGAAACCTTTACTTATTTACCTATTCGATATGCTTTTTATCATTTTAAGTAACCACGAGGATTTTGACTCATAATTAAATATGCACTAGAGCAAGCTGCAAGAATAATTTGTATTCTCAAGTTTTATTCATTTGTTTCACATGATACATGTTTCTGATATTATGTTGAAGATAAAACAGTTTTCAGAAGTTTNATCATAGTAATTCCATGTATAATAAACGGATAAAAATTGTATTTTATGAGCTTTGTTTAATTTTTTATTTTTTCTGAGGTGGTGTCCTATCTATCAGATTCTCCTCAAAATGCAAAAAATAAGCTGTTATATAAAATCATAACTGCCAAATGGTAACAAACAAGATCACGCCCTCAAAAAATTAAGAGATTGTCCAGGGAAAGATTAGACAAGGGTACTTGTGTGGTCAATCTGTGACATCAAATTTCAAAGTATTATGTTACCTTTTCATGTCAAACTATTTGCAACTTTTGCAAGAGACAATGCAGCTTCATTTTATTAATCTTATGCTATCAAGGGTAATAAAATGTACACCACTTTCATTCAATTTGTCTAACACAAAATAAAATGTAAGGAATAGTCCCATTCGCACTTATTCTTTAGTAGTGCAAACTTCAACTAATTATCAACTCAAACCCATACGTTACAAAAAAAATTGTTGCAGAGTTGTATAACAATACATAGTACACTGCCATAGCGCAAGATGTTGACCAGGAACAAGTATTCTTCAATACAATTTATGCATCCTAATGGAATTTCTTCATTATAATGGAGCTACCTTAATTGCACTATTGAAAACCATGGCCAAAATCAGTCCGTGGCTACTGCCATGTCTCTTCAAGATCAATGACAAAGATAATGAAGAGATTTGAAGAAATTAGCTCTATTAATGCTGCTATTGTCTATGGACACAAAATAAATAGTTTACTGCTCATTTACCTTTACCTTGTATACTACATGAGGTTGACGTTAGGAAGAATTTCATTGCTGTTGAATTGCCTGTACCATGCATGTCGAGCGTAAGGGCAACCATGAAAAATTGTCGGACCATACAAAGATACCAATTTTTGTAAGTCAATAAATTTAACAACTTTTTTGATATGACAACTTTGTTGGATTATTTGCAGTGATGCAGTCTTGAGACTTGGTCTCCAGACCATTTTTGCAAGTCTTAGTCTTGAAGGTTTCAGGTCTCATCTTGCTCTCAAAGGTTACAGGTCTCGGTCACAAGCCTGTTGTCTTGAAACTGTCAATATTGCAAGCATATGGCTTTGTAAAACTTCTGTGATTCAACAAGTTCTTCTCTGTTGTATTAGTAAGTAAAAAAGAACCAAAACAGATTGAAAAAATGCCAGAAATTTGAAAAAATTCAACTTCAAAATGATAATAATTTTTTGAAAAATTTCAGAAAAATGCACAAATTTTGAAATCTCAAGTTTCAGTCTCGAAGTTTGAACAAGGTGTCAGTATCAAAGGTTAGTCTTGACAACATAACTGATTATTTGACAAAACAAAAATAATGCCATCTGAAATATGTATCAGACAATAATGTATGAGTAAAATTGAAGCAACAACAACTGTCAATGTGTATGGAAATAAGATGTATGTTTGTATCAAATGAAGTAAGATCTCTGGATCATGCAACTCTGGTTTTTAAATTGAATGGAATATAGACAAAAACAACCAGATAAAAAGATCAGTAATTACAAATGAGAAAAAAGAGTAAGTTACTAATAAGCATATTGTAAATCAGATTACATGTTAGAATTCACAATGGTAATTTTCTTGACCATGAAAATAATATATGCAAATTTATGTTATATTTAAATTTCAAATTTATAAATATTAGCAATATTCAAAATTGATCCTTTTTCTAATTTTTCACATTTTTCAACATGTTTTTAATCTTAAAAAATTTTGTTGAGAATATTGAGAATACTTCAGAACTGTATTGTTAAACATTCATTGCAAAGTTTTTTTTAATTAAACAAATGAAATTTAATTAGATTTAATTAAACAAATCAAATTAAATTAGAATTAATTTTTTTTACATTTAGTTTAACAAATTAAGTTTTTTTTAATTTCATGGTAATATTTTTTAAAAGTATTTTTGGTAACAAAACTTTTAATAGATATGTACTATTATATAAACATAATTTTTTTGCCTGAAGTTCAAAAATAAGCATGGGTGACCAAGATACAGTAGTATCTCCATAACACCAGCTATTACATCAAAAAAAAANGAAGTCAATTGAAGTTGCACTACTTGAGACATAGGTATTTAAAATATTGTCATGCTTGAATGCACATGAAAAACATGTTGCCTTATTACAACGATTAACCAGGGTTCAAAGGTAACCAGTGAAAAACTTCCTGTGTTGTTTTGTTCAGCATAGAGGCTTCCATTTTACTTCAAAATATTGAATGAAAATATTCAGAGATAACGGAGTGACAATCAGTTGAAGTTCCAACAACAAAATTCAAAGAATTTTTTGGTCCAATTCTCTTAATAAACATTAAAATTTCAAATGATCATAATTTCAGAAATACAGGACCGATTTCAAAAACAACCTTGTAGAGCTCAGAAGCCTGAGATCTTCCCCTCTATAAAATTTCGTGAATTTTGGTAAGGGTCAGATGAAAAATCCCCATTTTGCTGGATCACCTGACATGGAATGACCTTAATCTGATGATGCTTTTGTTTTGGCAGCGATGGCTGACGTATGCACCACGCTTTATCTCATCTGCTTGTTTATGAAAACGTACCTGCTAACATTGCTGCAAGATAACTGTCCTGACTTGCTTTGTTGTGCTTTCTTGTGCAAGTTGTCTGCATGGGTGAGGAATACAACAGCGTTTTGTCAATACCTAGTGAGGTCGATTAAAATCAGCCATTTTGGTCAATACTGATATATCACTAAAACCCAAATATTGGACGATTATATCAGAGAGGCCGATATATCGGTCTATCTCTAGTTTCAAACGTATGTTGGCAGCTAAAGCGTTAGCATCAGCATTGATGAAGTCTCAAGACTTCAATTTTGAGAAACATCTAAGACCCATTTTTGTGAGTTTCAGTTTCAAAGCTCTTCCTAGGTCTTGGGACTTCAAATCGATAATTATTAATTAATTAAAATCGATAATTACTTCATTAGGATATTAATTAATTTGTTGCTTTTAGATCATACATAATTTTTGCACCAGAAACGTTAGATAGCTAATCAAGAGCTATAAGGACTCAGATTACAGCCTAGTTTCTAATAAAGCTTGGGTTCCCTCTTGCAGTTGGGGCCCAGGGCCAGGTAACCTGAGCCAAAATGGCCTAAAACCTACCCCACTTAAGACGTCACCCACATAAAACTAAAAATCCAAAACTTTCCAACTTTAAAAAAAATATAAACTAGAAGACTTGCTGCATTTTTTGAGCATTTCAACAGCTCTATAGCGCAATTGGGAGGTGAGTTATGGTGGTGCAAAGTCACAGTGAAAAAGTGACTCATGTAGGTCTTAAAGGTAAGATCAACCTGGTGCCAAAGGTGTTAAATAAAGGAAAATATTGGTAGTGTAGAGAATAACATAAAAAACCTCTGTCTTCAAGGTTTTAATAAACTTAAATCTCAAACTAAGGTCACGAATAAAAAGACATATTAACAGCAACTTCAGCAAATATGAAATGACATGAACAGAAAACATCAACCACTTACATGTAACATGAAAGCAATTAGCAAAAAGCTAATCAACATGGTGTATGCACAAGATGCATACTTCCAAATAGTAATTTTCATTACAAGTATATCTCCCTAAAAACAATAAAATTCTGAAGATATAACTTCTTCAGTTCTTTTTTCCTCACTTGAAACTAAACTACATAGTTGACAAAAATTATTAGCATTCAATTACCTGATTCTGTTTCAAACCATGTTCAAATATCTGAATTAAGCAATCAGTAAGTGTAGTTAAGCCTCCATGAACATAAAAGATATTGGTCGATTGCAAGCTCAGTATTTTTTCAACAGTTTCTTTTAACTGAAAGAAAATCCTGCTTCGTTGGGCACTGCAAATTTTGAGTAAAAAAGAAAATTATTTTATGCTTAATTGAAATAATTATTATATCACTGTTTATGTATCATGTTGAAGCAATGAAAGAAACTTTTTCATCAATTTCTTAATGAAATTTGCTTTGAAACCTGATGACATAATTACGCCATTTGGACAATGAAATCATAACATCATTGCATACATATAACTGAGATACACCTTATCACATTGCTTCTAAACTAACAAATCTACTTCAAAAATAGCTCTGTTAGGAAAAACATGCAGCGCTGAAATGCCTTGATTGAGAGTTGAGGATTTGGTTAATTAATTATTTTACAATGTAAACATGGGAAATCCTTAGAGGATTAATTAATTATCTTTGTTCGGCCATAACTTGTCAACTGCTAATGCTAGATGGCCAATCAAGGGCTCTAAAGATGCAGATTTTCACCCGGTTTGTTTTCAAAAGAAAAAATGGGCAAATTGCCACTTGAACTTCTTTCTCAGGTCCTGATGACATCATCTAAAAATCCCTTGACCTCAGTTGTTATGTCACGCAAAAAAAGTTCAAACTCAAGTGTCCAGATTTTTTTAATTGAAGCTAGGAGACCTTCTGCTTCTTTAGAGGGTTTGAACAGCTCTCTAGCTCTATCAGTTGGGAAGTTATGACTGGACAAAGACCAAGCTACTGTAGGGTTAAATAACAAAGCATCAAACCACATACCCATGATCCATTTGAGATTGTTTGCATGCTGAATACAAAAACAAAAGCAACTGGATGGCCAGCAGTTCACATGAAGCAAAACCACAGTAGTTTAATAATCAGGATGTTGTGGAAGTAGTAATTAATGCTAGTAATGACAAAATGTCTCTCAAAACACCTGAAAAATAGCACAGCATCAAGCAACACTATCATCACCACACCAAATTTATCTATGTGATTGGTTAAGGTACTGGAAATTACTGCACCATGTACAAGTCAACATTTCTGGACAAATTTCTGTTCTGAGTATTGGGTGTAATCCTTTTCTCTTGTAAGTACACAGATCCATGCATGTAGACTGCTAAGAGAAAAAAGCAGATTGTGGAAGTGAATTCCCGTTCTTGTGAATATGGCTGACTTGTCACAATTGTAGCCAGCCTAGTACCTGGCACATTTTTCTCTGGGCAAACTATCCAGTAACAGAAGTGCTAAGGCAAGACAGTCTATACCACTTGTCTAACCTGCAGTCCACAGGGCCACACAGCCCAGTCAAAGGTTTTATGCAGCTCAATGTAGGTTTATAAAAAGGGCACCTACATTTCCCAACAACTGGACCATTGAGCTGTGTTATGAGGGCAATGTAAATAGTTTATTCAGCTTGAGTAAAAGCCAACAAAAAGATGAAACTACTGCACTTAGAGTAATGTGTTTCAAAAAAATGTTTGCTTGATAAGTATCATTTATTCAAGATCCCAAAAGCAATACTAAGTGGGCCATGCCATTTTTGTTTATAAACCATTGAGGCCATTCCAAAAGGAGGACTGAGAAGGAGGGTCTTAGACCATGAGCACAGACCTTACTCAAAACAAATATTGAACTATAGCACACACACACACACACATATATATATATATATATACATATATATCATCCAGCTAGAAATGCGCATTTAAATCATTTTAAATAAAAATGAATTTGTTGGTAAGGCTTTACTGCCTTCAGGCATTAAAAACATTTTGGGGATCTTAGATTGTTGGCAAGGGTAAGACATTGTGCATCTTATGATGTATTGTACATTTTGCACATGTGTGAAGTCACTGTATGATTTTCAGAGGAAAACCACAACGATATCATAACAGGGTAACTCAAATATTGCAAGAGGTAGGTATCTAAAAGTGTATCAAAATCTGCAATCCAATGATATTTTTGATGTCCCTTTACCGCAATCAGTTAATGAGGTGTTATTCTAAGACATTGTGGGCTAAACATAACACTAGTAACATGACTGCTGGTGGTAGACTATTTCAAGAAGGTCAAATATCACTGGTTTAAAGTTTTCATAACTTTTAAATATCATTCCTTAATTTCTTTATATCTTCAATCCTTTTCTTGTGCCCAAAAGATAGCTTACGATTTTGTCGCATGTAATTCAAATACCATACAGCTGCATATATTATGACAGCAAATAAAACCACTGCCACTTGGTTACCTCTACCAAACTTGTATGAGCCATACATTTTCATATAGTCATTCTTTTGCTTGTAATGGTATGAATCCTCATACCAATGTTTAGGATATGAGTGCCTAGCTACAGGTTTCCTAAAATGTTTGCGAGGATGCTTGAACATTCTCAATGACTCATCATACTGCCTCCTTGTCACAGGGTTATTCAGGACTTGATATGCTTCATTAATCTTTATAAATTGTTTGTGCATATCATCATTTCCATGGTGTTTATCAGGATGAAACTCTTTGCATTTCCGAAAATAAGCATGTTTAACTTCTTCATCAGTTGCATCCTTCTTAGTGCCAAGCACATCATAATAATCATAGTCTTTGGATGAAAAAGCAGAAAATGGTGCAATTTGTAGCCAACTACCAATGCTATGTTTCAACAAAAGACAAGCACTTTGATGAAAACTACGCCACATGCTCAAATGTACAGAAGCATGGTTGGTTAAAAAACCATGTCTTATGACTTCATGAATCAACCAACTATTTGGTAAGAACAGCCAGATTTTCAGACGTTAATTTACAGTTATCAAAAACAGTTTTAAATACTACATCATTTATTTAATACTCATTTACCTGAATACATGAAAAACATTTACAATTTCATATAGTACAGTTTAACAAGAAACCTTTAAGGCCCACAGAGGGCACAACTGTGCCTTTTAAAGTAATGATCGGCCGTAAGTCGTCTTCACTGACGCTCTAATGTGATCCACTTGCATGTTATGGTCAATAATAACTTCAAAAGGCACGACCGTGCCCTCTGTGGGCCTTAAAGGGTTGCAATGTTATGCATAAGAATACTATCAATGAAGCTGACTATTTTATTGCTCACATAACAAACAAAAAGCTAATGCCAAAATCATATAAAATGAGATACCATTCCCAGGTTTTAGTTGGTCTGAATAAATGTAAACAAAAGCACATGGTACCACTTATGGACTAATCAGCACAGTGGGATGGTGCCTGAAAAAACCAAGGGCTTAAACTTAGGAAAAACAAAAAATATCATCAGTGAACACAGGCAGAAAGCATCATCACCCAAAAAAAGCTAGATAGCAGTTTTAAGACATACACACAGAAAGCATGCATTCCCACATTTTCTTTTTGAAACATGTTAATATGTAAGATGAAAGCCAAAAAATGCATGCAAAAGTAACAAAAGTCACAAGTAACATTAGCACATTTTCAGAAGTTTGTCAGGTGTACACTTAATAAAAGTAATTTTCAGGTTTCTTTCATATCTCGTTAGCTCTAGAGTCTAGACTCAGAAAATCTCCAAGTGCTGTTTGCTACAGCATACTGACAATGCTCCTTAAATATTCCTGCTGCTTTCTACTTCTTTTCTTGACTCTTTTCCCGTGTTAAATGCAAGGACACATCTGAAGCTTCATTTACAACATTTAGGTTCTTCACAAAGTTATGAGCAGTAACATAACCACTATTTTGTTGCATGGTCTGCATTCAACAGCTGAAGTAGTGTCCAGGAATCTTTTCCAACAAGATCAACAAGTGAAACATATTGTCAGTCAGAAGAGGTATCTGTTGCAGAACAATTTTATTACTTTGCTTAGGGTGATGCAGGAATGCCTTAACCATTGCTTGCTTTTCACTCAAAGGAACAGAGTCATTAAAAAATGACAAAGCAATCAAGCAAAAAAGAACGATTATGCGCAAATTAGTACAACATGAAAAGGCAATAAAAAATTAGCAAAAATTGTATAAAAGATTGGCAAATGCAGGATGTTAGTCAGTGACTATCGAAAGAGCTGCCATGAGCAGTCAGATTACATTTGATTTAGTAGCAATGGGAAAGAAAAGATTTTTAAAATGCAAAATTATACCGTGTTGTGGCATAAAAAGTTTGCAAGTTCGTAAATAGCTTGAATGCGTTGTCGTCACATGGCATGGCTTGATAATGGCAAAAATGCCAGCGGGGCATGGGTTTCTTTGCTTTGAAAAATTGAAACTGTCTTACTTGGTAGTCAGCAAGCAATCCAACCTTGCAGTGCTACATCAGCAAAAGTTGAGGAGACTTGTAAAAATAGTCAACAGTGTGATCAATCCAGAAACGTCTAGAGATAGTCGAAAAAATGAATGCAAGATGTGGCAAACACAAGCCAAGTAGTCTGACACCATGCAGGAAAGTGGATATTCTTTTTCAATTGACGTCGATGAAAGTGAAGTACACCAAGGAAAGGGATGCAGGTGCAAAACATAATGTCCGCTTGAAATTTCTACTTGTAGAATCTTGCTTATGAAAAGCAAAGAACAGTGTAGGAACCAATGTAGCTTTTCCAGTGCCAAAACAGATCAGCACCAAACGGGTAGATGAATTTTCAGATGAAAATGGAGCCATTTTTAATGTGTTTGGTAGTTATAAAATGATTATTTGAAATTTAAATCACTGTAATAATGTAATGTGGTCTTACTTCACATCAACAGTATCAATAAGTCTTGGTAGTGGCTACGGAACCAACCATGGATCTTCCTGTTTCATAACTTATTCAACCATACCATACTGCCTCGCATGATGCAGTTCGAATAAAGCGGTCAGTTTGTCATTCGACTGGCATCGATCTGGTAGCCCAATGGGCAGATTCCAAGTCTGCCGTGCTAATGGTGTATCGGTTCGCCTCTCACCTTGGCGACTTTGGTTTTGGTAATGGTTGCAAGTGAAGTTTCAAATCATTAGACTAGTTTTTCTTACTTAAAAAAAAAAATTTCAAACTTTAGATTTAGGGATTAGGTTTTCGGGGTTACATTTAGGGGTTAGGTTTAGAGACTAAATTTAGGGATTAAGTTTAGGGATTAGATTTAGGGATTAGATTTAGGGATTAAGTTTAGCGATTAAGTTTATGGGTTGGGTTTAGTGGTTAGGTTAGTGTTAGCATTAGGTCAGCATTCGGGTTAGGGCTGCAGTGAGTGTTAAGGTGGGAGAAAAATAATTTCACCACTTTGTTTCTAGCCCTCCTACAAAAATTTCAAAAAGGGAAGTGTCTAGCTGTACGGCACCGTATGGCTAGCTTCTGGGGCTAGCCGTACGGCACTCTCATCAGGGCGCACTGTGATTGGTGGAAGCCGTGGTGCGCAGCAGTGCAACACGGTTGTCGTTGAGAAGAGCGGTGAAGAACATCTTTGCCATGATGCACATCGTTGCGGAATAATGCAGGCTCACTTATCGGTGTACACTAGAGTGCAGCGCTGAGCAGAAACCCAAAGTGCACAGTGCACATAATTGTATAACAGCCATACCAGGTTTTAGGGTTTGCCTCATAACTCTTAACCGTGTCGCACCACTGCTTCCACCAATCACAGTGCACCATGATGAGAGTGCCGTACGGTTAACCCCAGAAGCTAGCCATATGGTGCCATACGGCTAGACACTGCCTTCAACAAATTACCCTAGTCACCCGCCTTGGAAAAAATCCTTAGACACCCATGGTTAGGTTTAGGTTATAGGGTTTACCTTTTACGTTTTGGTATATTTCTACCAAGCCTACTTCATTCTCGTCATGTGTTACTGTCACATTACTTACATTGGAGATGGTCGAATCTCAATAAGGTTTTAAATTTGAAGATCCATCGATGGTTCTGTAGCCACTGCGGCTGCCATAAGTCTTTCATTATCTGTGTAAGTGTTTTTGCATCCAGCTGTTCAACCTGAGATCCTTTCTCACTTTTTCCAATTAATTAGGCTTATCGCTTGTCATCACT
>JGI24022J15233_10011320_pt1 | contig 10176 bp, 7 predicted proteins | sample Ectturendosymbi2_FD_15233 | JGI IMG/M metagenome (IMG submission 15233)
GGGTTACCNAAGCACAAAGTCTTGATAGCTCCAACGCGAGGACCTCAGGAAAAAAACTAGCGCTTATCTCAGCCTGACGTAATTTAGAACGGTCTCGGAGCGTTGCAAAGTGCGACTGGGCTCAGTGTAAATCTGCGACTTTGGCTTAGTCGAGTTCAGGCACGCTTCCTAGTTCCTATTCGAGAAAATCAAAGAAACAAGGAATTGCGCCTGACTTCACTTTGCCACGCCTCGTGTAATCCGGCCTTAACGGAGTAGAGATTAAGAGCAGAGATAAGAAACCTAAACGGAGTATGGCTATCTCTGGCAAGAAAACAAAAAAATACAGAACCGGGATGCAAAGTTCATGAGAAAAAATTATTTATTCGCAAGACAGTAGAGGTGAGTGTGATGACAAATTTATGCTAAAACGAGACGTCATGGAAAGTGTGCTGTAATCAAGACAAACTCCATCCGAGTAGTTTTTCACAATTGCAGTGATGTGGTAGCCGCTAGATGCCGCCAAGAGATTCGACCAAAATCGCAAACACTGCGGACACGACGTTTAAAGGGTGGTAGAGTTATTGGCGCAAAAGACAAGCAAAGCCAAGGTAAGATCTGTTTTTCACGGAATCCGTCAAATGTGAAAAATAGTTTTACCGCGCGAAAAAGGCAGAAAATTACTGTTTTTGACATCAACAACAACAAAGATGAGTGTTAATTTTTTATGTTGATAACCACTATCTTCAATGTATAAGCACTGTTTCTCAACAATTACAACGTGCACAATGTCAGCAAAGACAAGACCGACTAGACAACGGTGAAAACGATTTCTATGAGGGCGTAAGGAACGGTGTTGTCAAGAATCTATCTTAAAACCGTTGCTGTTACCAATGGAAACGTTTCAGCGTACTGCAAACTCGCAATTTGACCGATGTGGGCGACCAAAAATTAAAGGATGACACACCGTTACGTGTGTAAATCGCCAGTAACTTGATTCAATTTGAAGAGGAACTGATGATGCCTACCTAGTAAGATCTTAGTGTCTGATTCTTTGCTGGGTAAGGATTGCTTGCAGAAAAGTTGGACTCAAATCTATTGCAGAACAAATCATTACCTTTTATATAATTTTTAAAGATGCACGTCAAAGTTGCAAAATCTTCCGTTAAATTCACAAGGTGTTAATGTGTAACAAAGGTATTTGCTTGTTATTTGCCTCAAGCGCCAACAGTCTTTTTGAGTATTTAGAGCAAATCGAAACTTCGAAAACACACGAGAAAATTTGCCAAGTGAATTAAAAAACTGCAATGTAGATGCTAGCGTTGTATGCACACAACGAGAATTACCCTGCACAGAATGTGCGCACAATCCAATGCATTATGCAATTACGGAGAGTGAAGATTTACCTGAAATCAGGTGAATGTTAGGCTGGTTAGAACACTTTAACGAGATGTCAGGGCAATAACGAAACTTGTTGCAAGCTCTAATTTCAAGACCATTCAAAATCTGCTGCGCACCATTATCTAAAGCGCTTGTCTGATACGAGAACTGGGTCCCTGCAGGTTTGGCGGAGTGTGCGCGACTTGGAACAGCCATTCCACGCCACAACACTTGCGAAAAAATACCAGCAACGCCATAATGCACACAGCACAAAAAACAAACTGATGCTGAATTCATAAGGCGGTGATACACGAAGAGGCAGGTGCTAAAGTGCACAAGAAAAAGCACGTTAGTAGGCAATAATTCTTCAATATAAAACAACACAACACAAAGAAGTTTAACAAGCAGGCCCATGTTTCTAAGCTACCAAAGAAATGTCGTGATAAGGCGTTTCGCAATAAAACTCTGCACTGTGTTCACGGTCTGCACGAATACAAAACGCGTTGAAAGTCGGGCGTGCATCGCACCAGTTGCAAACGTGAAGCCGAGTGGGGTTGAGTTTGTCTTTCACATTGTGGTGTGTAAGGTAGTTTATATTCATCTACGTGTTGCACTGCGATATGCTGGCGAAAGACCTGGATCAGTGGTTCTGAACCGAGAGCCTCAGTAATGGAAGAGTTTTTAATTTCTGGGAAGAAAAGTAGCCTGCTATGTTTTTATTTTTCTGTTTGCTCATGATCTGATGCTTCTAGCAATCCTAGTGCTTTCCTTTTCTAGCAGCTAGCATGTATTGTAATAGCTACTGTCAGTGGCGTAACTAGAGGTTTGAGCCAGGGGGAATACTTAGCTGGAAGGGGTCCACTAGCCAACACTCAGAAAACACTTGAGAGAAGATGATGAATCCGGATTTGGATGGCTATACTAAACCAGTAATTACCGGAAAATACACTGAAAAACACAAAAAGACAACAACCTTCTGAAAACCAAAAGAGTGCCAAAACCGAAATAGAAGCTAAGCGGGGGCCCGATTTTCACATTTAGCTCTCCAGAGGGTGTGATTTTGTCCCCACCGTCAGTTGCGTCATTGACTACTGTAGATTCTGAGGTTGGCAGCATTTCTAGATTTCCTAACCTACTAGTTTTGAGTTGTAATGACATGCAATTATATGTTGTGATGCAACAGTGCTGGTATTATAGAGAGATGGAGAACGTGGACTTAACGAAGTGCTGTGTTATATGTAGACACCAGTGTCTCAGTAAAAGCGTTGCTGATTTTTTTGAAAGAGTTAAATCTAGTTAAAAAAGCTTAGTATCATCTTATTAGATTGACACTCTTTTGAAGTAAATAGATGAAAGAATTTGTTTATTTTTTACCGACGCTTTGTTGGGTAACAGAAGAAAAATAGGTCAGCGCAGTAAATTATTTTCTATCCTTAAAAGTGTAAAAACAGTACCAAACAATACAGATCTATAATTCTGCACAATTTCAAAACGCACAGTTTCAGATATAATCTTGTATGTTTCATAAACATGTTATTTTGCAATAAAACATTATTTTTTGTATTGCTCATTTCGGTGCCACTCTCTTGTGATTATTGGTGGGAGGAAATTTAAGTGTCCTGAGGTTTGTTACGGAGGAATAACAAAAAAACATTGAGAACCACTGACCTAGGCCGTTTTGACCAGAAAATCGTGAATGATATTTTTATTTTAACGTTTAAATCACTCAATGACTTCAACATGCTATACATGAAGACAAGAATTTCTATAATTTTGAAGTTTCTTGTAGAAAAAGTTTCGAGTCCATTAGTTAAAATTAACCAGCCGATATGAGGTTGCAGTAAAACGGCGTAACCCGTAGGCATGCAAGCAAAGTTGTACTAAAGTCATGGGCAGAAGCAAATTTGCGTAAAACCGCAAGTAAATTTTAAACCACTGCACTAAGAGCAGCAAAAGACAGTAACGCTAACCATACGAAGTACAGTGAAGTGTATTGCGAAGGTCAATCTGAAACGAACCTTCCACATCTCTTTGCCTGAAGCAGAATATTTTGTTTGGTGAACAGGCAGATTACTGTCTCACTGATGCCTGGGCAACTTGCGAGAGCGACTTCGACCTGCACGAACGGATCTCTGACTAACGGTGCGAGGAATTCCAGCATTGTCTGCACGTCCGGAGAGGGCAAAGGTCTGTAAAAAACAAGTTTGTCGAACTTGCATGCGAAAATGGTCAGAAGCATTTGACCGCGTGCTCCTAAATGTTTGTTTTGGAATTTTTAATTTTTGCACCAGTGCTTAGTCTCACTTAAAAGTTTATTTGTGAAATGTCCAACAATAATTTCGTTAGTTGTCTATAGTTGGGGTTTATGAATTGGTCAAACACATTGCTTTGCCGAATTATTGCAGGCTGCTGTCAAACAAGCTGTTCTCGTCTTGTCCTACGATATATAATGCCCTGTCTACAAACATCGTCAAGACGAGCGTAACGGCTGCAAGAGCAACTCAGTGTGCATTGAATGTTGGTTCAGTATAGAACTTAAAATCTATGTCATCTGCACGCAAACACGATCACAAAGATTTGCCAAACAACTCCGTACCTTGGGTTGGTTTTGTGTATTGCCGTTGAAACTTATTGCCGGTCCTTCTGGAGCATCACTGGACAGAACAGGACTCTCCACTTCGCCTGAATTTGAAAAGCATCGTTTGTAACACTGTCTCAGTCTTTACGGAAACTTACAACTGGATTGACAGCAACAATCTATAACCACTCTCAGAATGGCTCGATAGTTATTATGTCCACAATACGTTTAATTCCAATGTTCGTGAATAAAATATCATAATAGAAACCTGCTGTGCGCGTATATTGCAAAAACTTCCTTAACTATGGGTTACGACACAGCAATATTAAATCGTAATTTTTTGCACGTTCGTGAATAAAAGTCTCGTATAGCCTGGATTTAACCACGGTTTTGAACACAACTTAGTCCACGTTGCTTTTTACACCATGTTAAACATACTCCAACATAGATCACATTTTGTTTACGGCATAGTTTTGATATTTTCGTCGCTTTCGCGTAAAGTTGCTTAAATGTCGCACAGAACAAGCAGGAAAGTTTGGGAACAGTAACATTCGTAGCTCTTTATGCATTTTTCTGCATTTCATCGGTATCACGTTTTTACTTGCGGGGTTTTTGGTAAGCATGGATTTTTGAAGAATCGGCATAAACCGATTTTTACTAAAGAAACCGCTTAGATCAGTCACTAACAGACATTAATGCAAATCATTTTTTTGTTTTTTTTCAAACGAGTTGTGCTCTAAAATAAGTTGTTTGATACTTACTTTGTTGCGCTGACCCATTTGTATAGCTTTAAATATCAATTAATCGCATTATCACTACATCACATCCACTAGTTTAACAATGAAAACTTGTAACTGTTCTATTATGAAGTTAAAATATCAGAAAAAGTAAACGAAAAATTGCGGGAGTAGCCTACAACCATGAAGTGCGATAAAAAGGCCTTTCAGTCAATGACTTTCATTGTGCATCCTAGAGCAATTTCTTCAAATATCTCATGAAATGAATTAAAAACAACTGCTGTTTTTTTGGAAAAGAAAAACTTAAGTGTTCTTTTGTGATTGCTTTTATTTTGAGTTTAATTATATTTAAACAATGAATGTGCACATGTTTAATGGTACGACGCGCAGAAATTATAAAGCGAAACAAGCGTTTTTGCGGCGGTTATTCGTTCGGGAAATCTACCAACATCATCACACAAATATACAAAGAAAAAATACACTAAATCTGCTGTGTCACAAATTAAGTTTCAGGTGCTGCCAAGTCAAAAGATAGATGATTTACAAAAACTTCAAGTTTGGTGATCAGATAAAGCAATAACCGACATTTAATTCATCAAATTCACTACATTAGACATATCACTTTTCAAGTGTAGTCACTGCTTGATCTGATATTTGGGAAACTTTTAACTGCACTGCACTTCACAGTTAAGTTGCCAAATGGGATCGGTAATTTAGAATTTCCCAAGACTTAATCTGTGACCAGCAGCCTTAGGTAATTTTGGTGCAGAGCATTTTCCAATTTACTTGTATCTCATGCCAGACGATCGCACTGTCTGCTCTAGACAGTGTTTCTGACCCTGGAGCCCTCAGGCCCGCGTAGGTGAAGCAAGGGGGTAGCGAGAGTGACAGGTTCCTCCTACATGGCAACAGTGCCCAACAATATTTTGGTATCGTCTGAAGTAGGTGTTCCCAAACTTTCTCACAACATACACCCCTTTAGCATTTCGACAGATGAGCATGTACCCCAAAACATTTTTATGACAAATAGGCTGAGTAAAATAACAAACATTCACTGAATTTTTATTAGAAATTCAAGGTAGACTCCGTTTTTACATCTCAAACTTAAATTGCCAACCTTAAATGTATCCCTTCAGACAGGGAAATGTACTCCTAGGGGTACATGTACCCCAGGTTGGGAACCCCTGGTCTAAAATATCTATTTTATTACCAGAATTAAGCCAGTTTAATGATTCCGAATCTGAAATCAGAATTTAAATCAAGCAATTTCGATTGGGGTCCGCTAGAAAAATCAGTGCGCCAAGTGGCAAGCGTTGGAATTCAATCGGTTACGAAAGGGATAAAACACAAGCTTTAAGTGGTTTTGGATGCTTACCAGAGGTACTGCCATGCGACGACAGCGTATTCAACAAATACTGATGTTCAAGATATTTCACTCGATTTTGCAGGTCTTCGATTGTTTTTCTCATTTGTCGAATAACATCGTAGCCAGCAATCTGTGACATGCAAAATAATTCCATGCAACACCACAATCATTTGCAGCTCTTTGTAATTTTTGAAAATGTGCTTAGCCTGCGAGTTAACTTCATTCATACATAGCGATATAAGCAGGATGTTAAACTCCAGCAGTGAGCGGACTGTGCAGAAAATACGATCGTGTTTCTTGACAGCAAATACACGTGAGGCATGCGGGTATAACTTCACTCAACGAGTGCGAGCGCTGATTCGCAGTCGGTGCGTTTGCAGTTTGTGCTGTGCTCTGACAAGGCTGTGCTCGTCGTCAACCCACCAGTCAACCAACTGCCGCTCGATGACGAAGGCAAACGTCTGAATCGACTTCCCTCGAGCGAGCTCAAACGATCCCGCACGTCAGATATAACGATGTGCATGCGACTGAAATATTCCGACACTGTCTTCTTCAGCTTGCTCAGGCGCTTTTTTATTTTCTTTGGCACAAATCGAAACCTGATTTAGCTTAAAGCACGCAGAGTAAACTTGCAACGCTAAGATATGCATTTCGAATCAGGTCGATTATATGGCTTCGGCTGTATCACGGGTAACGCGAGCACGAAGGCCTTTTGGTAGCTGGTAGTTTAAGGTTCATATCAAACGCAAAACAAACCATCAGGGCGTTCCTACACGCGAAACACTTTTTGAATATCTGCACGCACTGTTGCCTTGGTCGTTAAACGAAACAGGTCTTGTTTTATTTCTGCTTCATTTTGCACATAGCTTCAAGGTTCCTTAGGACAACACTTCTTTGACTTAATTTCTGGTATTGACTTCCTTCCCAGATCAACCATAAGCACACTTTGTTTGGTGCAAAAGTGGCCAGCCCGCGCGATTGCTATTCAGCGTGTATTTGCAAAGCTATACCGTTTTGCATGAAACTGAGCCCCGCCACTTCTTGAGAAATTTGGAAAAATACTCTATATGTTCATTTAAATAGCATAAGCTTGCTCGCGTGATTGCGAAAAGTATATCGCTATCACAAGGTCATTAAGCAAACAGTAAAAGTACTGCAGCTAAAAGGAATTTAAACTGCAACACCTGCCGCAACTTTCCATTTATTTTTTCCGAAAATCGTTGTAACACTTCAATGATACAAACAGTGTCACAGGCTGCAGATATTATTTAACATAAAACAAAAATCATGCGCGGGGTATATTTTCAATTCGGGAACACAATTTTTTTAAGCAGGTAATTATTCGAAGTTTTCATGTTAAAGCTTTACAATTATCGCTTAGATCATATAAATCTGGAACTTTTTAACATAAAAAAGACGTTGAACTCATTTTTACGGACTAAAAAACTAAAAATCACCACGCATGGTGGAAAGTCAGTAATTAAAACAAGCCATGCTGCTTACTCTGTTGGCATCTCTTCCCGGCGGCCCCTGATCTCCTTTTTCTCCCTTCGGACCACGAGGGCCAGGTATTCCGGCTGAAGCTGCAGTTTGGTCCTGACCTGAAGCAAAACAAGTTCCTTGGCGTCATTTTGTATTGTTGGAAAGCGCAAACGTGCGTTTTCATCCGAAATTCACTCACCACCAAGGTCGCTTTCCAAGGTCACTGTGTAATTAAAGCCTACTCCACCACAAGCATTTTGACATTCTTCAGCTGATTCAAAATTGTTGTTGTTGCCTCGGCAACCTCCATAAACAAAAACGGAGCAACGCTTTGTTTGAAGATTGTAAAAGAAGCGATAAAACTTTGCGTTGCACGGACCCTCTTTGAGTGGCAAAGAGCAGGCAGGTAGTTGTACAAATGGGGCCGTACCAGGACTTGATCTTCCTGCATTGAGAACAGTTGACAGTATCAATGTAAATTGTCTAAACCGTGTAATCAAACAGTGTACCTTATACAGTAACAATATTTTGCATAGAAACAAATGCGTTTTTGTGGTCAAAGAAAAAGTCTCCAGCAACCACGTTTTTAGTAGTCTTATGGTTCTGGCATGCACAGCACCCACTGACGTTCCGATATGATGCCCTCACCGAAAACCGGAACCAAATCCTCATTTTTTGGATAATCATGTGTAGCGTAAACTATAAAAGTTGTCAATTTCCGGCACACACTCATCACACTGGAATGTTAAAAAATTGAATGATGGGACAAAAAATTTTGAACGCTCTGCGGACTGTTCAAAAATGTATGCGTTTGTGAGATGAGACCCCATCACCAAATGTCGGCACCTGTCCGGGGCACGGATAAGATTGTTGCGTCACTGTTAGAACCCTTACCAGCAATCTCAAACATTTCAAACACAACAACTAAAACTCTAGGTGTGCTCTAGAAGAGAAAAAATTCGAAATTTGCTTTTTTTCTTCACGTTTAGCAAACAAACGGCACTCCATTGTCAAAAGTAAAAGGTAGACAGTTTCAGTAACTTGCGCAGCTGTTTTTGAAGCAGTGTTTATGCCAAAACTCTGTACAAATACCACTAAAACGGAGACGCAAAACTAAATGCTTGGAGGAACAATATCCAGTTCCTTCCCAGTTATATTTCAAACGGTGTGTTACAGAAGCGCATCAGGCCAGGTGCATGGAGGGCAACCAAATAACGGACGTCAACAAAGGTCCTCATTTGTGTAAAATACCGGAGATTGTCTGGTGGCGAAAATTGTTGGGTATCTCACAAGTTGTTACCTCTTATAGGCCAAGAAATTCGCTATTTTTATTGGTCAGAGTATGTGATCTTTTAGGCAACCATCACAGTTTAAAAGGGCATGATACTACAACTTCACGAAACTTTTGAAGCGGATCAAAAAAGATGGGCCTCTATTTTGCACATTTGCATAGTCATAGAACACTGTTGGTGTCCCCAACATTCTCTCGTATCTACAAGAATGATGCACCCAAAATAAAATCGTACTGCGCGCTCGTGTATTATTAACATTTTGGCTGTACCTGAGCAAGATCAGAAAAACAGAATGCCTGTAACGTATTCTCGACCTGGTTAGAAGAATTGTTTTTCTTACATTAACGGGTGACAACGCCAGTCCCAAGTTAGGAGTCAAATATATAGTTAAAATGATAATTATGTGTCCAGGCCCAGCTTGTGGAGTTAGATGTACGTGCAAAGTATATTTAGTTCTGAAGTGACAATTCAGAAACAACAAATTACTGAAAGGTGTTTGCTATATTACTCCCATTTCAGGCAGCTCCGCTGACTGCCGATTTTATGAAGACAAATCTCCGAATAGCATGATAGAATCACACTTGACCAAACAGCGTATTGCCATCAGATGCATTTAAAGCCTAATAAAGGCAGAATTTCAAGCAAGCATTTAGTACCGTTTCATAGGTTTAGACTGCTGATATGAAGAAAAAACTGACAAGCCCACTCGCCCAGCTTATGAAAAAAAGTTATGACCCAATGCCAAAAAGAAGCAATACAACGACAGCCCATTTTCTAATAACGTTGCACATAATGCAAGTTTTCTGCGTGTGATTTGAACTTTTTACTAATTCAATGTTTATATCTTTTTTTGTTGTTGATTTTGGTGACGGCAATTAGCGGCAGGCCTAAGCCTGAATTTTGCTTCTTGCCGGGGCGGTTGAGATGACCGCTCTTGCCCAAGGAGCGCTACGGCTAATGCCGCCCCAATGTGTTTATATCTGTTTAGTTTTGGTGAAGCAAGTAGCAAACAAGCTGAGTATTGGCTGTGGACTTCGCGATTCACATACAGTTTGTCACACATATCAACACAATTTTTGGGTATTGTACATTTGGTATGTTTGAAAATGATTAAAATAAGAATGAACGCAAAGATGCATTTCACTATAGAACTTAATTTAGTAAAACGCTAAGTTTTTGTTTGTAAATTACATGCATACATGTTTGTTCTTCATACTGTTTTTTATGACATTTGGTCACTCAAAGCTAGTAAGACAACAGAAATGTAATTATTAACTGGGTCTCCTATCGCCCCCCAACCGCCTATTTCTGCTTCACCGCCCCCCTAGAATTTCTCACCGCCCCTAAGGGGGCGGAACCGCC
>JGI24022J15233_10011322_pt1 | contig 10176 bp, 5 predicted proteins | sample Ectturendosymbi2_FD_15233 | JGI IMG/M metagenome (IMG submission 15233)
CGTTTGATCGATGGCATGACAAGCCACAATGCTTTTGCATTTTACCTAGACTAGTCCAATTTAGGAATTAGCGCCCTACTCCGCAGTAGTGCTGTAAGAAGTGTTACGTGTTCTAATAATAGTGTTAAGAATGTCTGTAACCCTATGGTTCTGTCTTCAATGCAGTTGCAAAAAGTGTCTGTAACCCTGTGATTCCACCAGCTTCAATGTCTTGTACTACGTTCTGTTTTTATCAACCTGCGTTCTGCAGAGTTTGTGTGTTCATACTATGGACTTCGTGTCTGCTTATAAACAAATTAATTAAAATTAAATTATCATCCATACTTCAACTCTCAGTTTACAAGTTCGACCCTTACACTTTGGTTCAAGACGATCTTCAACGGAGGATGTTACTGAGAGGGGCTTATGGCCTTTCTCCCAGGTTTCTTATCGGGTGCCATTTGTTGCAGTTGACTGCATCGCCTTGAACTACTGAGGCAAGCACAAGAGAATGATGGCAATTCGGGGCATTAACTAACAGGAAAGCAACCACCAGCAACAGAGATCCATCACTGACTTCACTCTGCTACTACAAGGTTGCACTATCAATATATAGGGATATGTGATCTACGATAATTCGCTTGTGGTGACTATCACAGTGACTTGTTGCTCGTGGGCACCATCTAGCGGTGACCATTTGTTTACATGTGGTGCCATCTACGGACCACCACACGAGCTATCACCATTTTACCGCTATTCGCTACTTTTACGTGAGTGGTGGCCAAGGGAAAAAGTTGGCAAGGGCTCTTCTGTCAGCACACGTTTATAGCAACTACTCTTCTCACTGTTTTGCGCCGATTTTGGGTGATTTGTTTATGGTAAGCTAGCAGCATTAGGAAAGATTTAAATCAGGTTGCTTTTGACCTGATCGATAGGTTCCACGTTAGTTCGGTAAAAACTCAGCATCAGCGACAAACTTAAAGCACTTGGGGGTTTGAAGCATTGGCTACTGCTGCCGGTAAAGCTGCGTATGAATGAACTGAATGCTTGGAAAAATATGGCGCTGTGTTCGACATTTCGCTGCATGTGCAACTACAGTTTTTGTTTTGAAGTACATGTCAGTCTGTCAACTTTTGTAGCTTGCTTCGACTTCAGGATATTTGGCTGTATGCATAACCTGAAGCAAACTTATGATTCTGTCTTGAAGACAGTGGCGTAGCCAGGGGGAAAAGGAAGACATCTGTCCCCGGGCGTAGCATTTTGAGGACGTAAATTGAGGTTGGAATGTCACGTAACAATTACGAAATGTCAAATGTCAGCTGATGCAATTACGATTTACGAAATGTCGAATGCCAGTCGTTGATAACCAGTTGAAAATCTCATCAAGATCAACAAGGTTCGCAAAGGGAGCAATTACGAGCATTAGTGACGTTTTATAGCAGTGGTGCTCAAAAGTTTTGGGTCGTGGGCCACATTTGTCTTTCAGAAACCCTTTGCGGGCCATAAGAATTAATCATCCTATTTATGAAGGAAAACTTTGCAGTATCTAAACTTTTTAAGGCTAATTGGTAAAAATGAGCACTGTAAAAAAAAGAAAAACAGCCAACAGGATATTTATTTAATAATGGACTCAACAATAATGATTAAAATGTTAAGTTTTCTTTCAAATGAAAATTGCTTCGCGGGCCACATGTGGCCCGCGGGGCACGGTTTGAGCATCACTGTTTTAAGGTGTCGCTTGTGTCTTCAGCAACTAACGTCCGCATATGGTTTGACTGACGGTTGCGTCACAATACTTTCAGATTGCCAGGCTTGCCAACTTTCCCACTTCGTTCTCATTCTATAGTTGTGTCACAATGGACGAGAATGCAGCATTCACAGTGCACGCAATTGTGCATGCTTTTAGTGCAGCGATAAACCTTACTGGTATGTTGTTACGACAACATATCTGATGTTTGGGAAATTATTTGGTTTTTGATGCTTTGACAAACTTCATGGTGAAATGGATTTGATGTGGTTCTGAAGGTAATTGTGATGATTTTTATTTGTGGAATGTTTAAGTAAATCCTGATTACTTTTGCAAACTTACGATTGCAAGTGGGCAACAGCGTTGAGTATATTAGTTATACTTGTGTACTTTTCAGTTACTCTCAGGGACGCGCGGAGAGCGGGGGCATTGCTTCCCCTGTTCTTTCGAAAGGGAGGCAAAGAGGGCGGAGCTAACTTTTCTTTACAGTATTATAGGGAATTTCATGGTTAACAAGATCTAGTTGAAACCAATTTATTGCGACTATTCACGCACCCACAACATTCAGAATGGTTTTCTATACTCTCACTATTTTTGAGGTCAACATTGTTGCTGAACAGAAACAAACATATTGGAGGATTTTTTGTGTTTTGTCGGTTTGCATTTCCCCCAATACTTTTACTGACCCCTGCCCTACCGCTGCTACCTGTGTTTTATGTAATTTCACCTATAAATTAAGCATCGTCACAGTCATTATTATTGGAATTCAGATCACAAAATTGCTAGCAAAACTTTCTACAGAGTCACTGGCTTAGATATTTTCTAGATTAAAATATGTGACACATTTAAACAGTGGCGTATCTATGCAAACTGGCACCCACGGCAAAATTTAAATGTGCGCTCTTTGTAATTATTCAAATATAAGATGTAGGCACAGTTTTTGTGAAAGATAAACCACGAAGAAAATATATTTTTTGAAACAAAAAATATTTGCGTTTATTTTTGCTTTAAATTTTTCAGGAAATAAAATATCAATAATCCATTACGTCTACAACATACTTCTATACTCATTCATTCCTCTTATGTTGAATATCAAAACATTTGAATAATGTTATCGTAGTTTATAGGTCTACATAGTGTTGCCTGACAAAATTGTATATCTCACAAAAAATTCAAACAGCATATTGCAACAGCAAATGACAATTTTTTCAAATGGAACACATTTAATTTGAATTATAAACTAAATTATTTAATGCAAGTCATATATCACTTGTGTTCGAAAAACACAATTCCAATTAAACAAATATATCCAGACTTTTCCAGTTAAATTACACAAAAATGGCAATTGAAACAACACTTTCCGTGACTTGATCGAAGTAAAGTCGTTTATTATTTCATCAAAGTAAGCTTTCGCTGTTTCCCAGCTAACAATCTCACGTGGTTATAACGTTAAATCAATGTACGTACACCACGATAGGTAACGTTGTAATGCAACGTTGTTCCAACTTACGTTTTGTAGACCCGTTTTAACATGGGATCCACGTTGCCTAGCAACGCCTTCCCACGCCATTTCAACAGTTTTCAAACGGAACTACACCACCGTTTAGCAACATTGCTACAAGTGTCATTCTGTCTGTCATCTACTTAAATACTACGCTGTTTCACTATTGCGGAAACATTGCTTACTCACTGCCCTGAGACTTTTCTTCAACTGCAGTTCAGTGGATGGTCACCTCAGCTCTAGCGCAAATGTTAATTCCTTGACAATGGCGGTAAGCCAGCCAGAAATGTTTAACTTTAGGTGAGCAACAGTATTTTATGTTTGGGATGCCGCTTCTCAAATCATAATATTACCAGCTGTGCAAAATTTGGATTGAATTCTTTGGCTACGCCCATGCCCAACAATCTTTCAAATTGCTTCAACGTACGTTTCCATGAGGAAGTTATTGTTATGCTTTATTCTCAAGAGAAAAAAACAGATCATACGAAACCGACAAAATTTCTTAAAGAAAAATGCAAGGGAAAAGAAAAACACTGTTGCCTTCTTTCGCAGAAAAGAATTCGTGTAGGTTCTTCACCATTTTTCCATTTTCTGAAAAAACAAATTTCTGTGCAGTGAAACTTGCCAATTCTGAAAAAACAACGCATTTTATTCCTGACGTTTAAGAGACAGTGTGTGCAAAGTTTTTTGTGATGGTGCATCAACTAAATTAAGGCCAAGTAAAAATAGCATATCAGCATGGGAAAAACGAGCTTGTTGATACAACTAAATGATTTTTCAAGGCAGCAAAATGTGCATGGGACTATATTTCGGATTTTTCTTGATTTGTACTGTTGGAGAAAGTAGAAATAAAAAGATGCCAGGGCTGGAATCAGTAGGTGGCGTTGGTAGTGAAATTTGCAAAAGTGGTGGGAGTAATTTTCAATGGCTGCAGAACAGCAATGTAACAATACAGAACGATAAAAAACACTTGTGTATGAATGAATGCTGAAAAGCAATAGGCAAGCAATTATTTTGAGTAACATTTGCTATGAGAGACAACCATTATCCATTATTCCCATTCATCCAACACTGCTGTACCACCAACCACTTCTGGAAATCCAGATGACCACTGTCTACAATTCTTATACAGGGTGTCCCAGAAGTCGCGCGTCATGTAATATTTTTTTTGTTTGTTTTTTCACCATATAATAATTTGTTTGCTTTTTTATGTTTCTAATGTAGAGGGTGAACAATTTGAGCATCTATTATGATTGTGATCAATGAAATTGTTATTTATATGTATTTTCATAAAATCTGCATGGTGCGCGACTTCTGGGACACCCTGTATAATGAGCTATACATAAGCGGCAAATATGAGCTGTACGTAGTAGATGCCAATTTGTTCACTTCAGCATCAAATTCTTATTTCTGATACATATGAGTGCATCTCTTGCACCAAATGCTATATATGTTGCCAGATATAATGAACTTGTCAACTTTGATAAATTATTGATGATAGTGGTTGTACAAAATGTGAGTATAGAACACTTTAGAATAAACTTTTTATATCCGATAGCCTACACACACAGTAAACCTACTGGGTAACTGGCATGATAGGTACGTCACTGATTTAAAGTATAACCCATGAATTCAGAAATGCAATACACGTGAATTTGAATCAATGGCTTCAACCTAACGGCTTATCAACTGTCAAAAAAAACAAATACTGTAGCAAATGTTCTATTCAAGTGAAAAAGGCTGGTTCCAATGGGTGGCTGTGGGCAGAGTTGGATGCAATGAAGCTGATGCTTGGGCCATAATTATTAAGCAGTATAGGAGATAGATGACTGACACCTTCAAGCTACACAGTCGAGGCTCTAAGCCAGCAGCGAAATTATTGAACTCACGCAACAATTGCAAGCTGATTCCCGGTGATAAAACATTTTGCGACCTCGACTTGTCCGAATTTTGGACAGCATTTCTTTTTCACAGAATATTTCGACTTGTTTAGCTTAGTAACTTTTTTTAGTGAATATACTTCCATTATTTAATGCTCGCACAACTTGCTGCGAAAGAGTATCAATAGGGTGCATGTTAAACTGTAAGCAAACAATTTCCAGTACAGCTTACCAATATTTTGGAGCCCATTTAATTGTGTTTGTGATGTAACTTTCTACATCTCTCAGACTACACTGGAAGTTGCATCAACATGCACCTGAAAGAAACAAACAAAATTTGCTTGGTTAGTAAAATTCACTTCCGTAATACACCATTATTTTTTAATCCTCAGAACTAGGGCTGCCTAACTGGAGCCCAAGCAATTGGGGATGGCTGGAGTCAGATCTCTAAATTTTTAGATGGTGCAGTCGAAGCCAGAGTGTGAATTTTGGGTTCTAGTTCCACAGCTCTAGTTTGTGGGGTAAATATGCTGTGCAATAATCCAATGCTTTTTTTAGGTTTTATTGAACCATAATGGTTTGCTGAACAAGAAGCAAAAATTTTATATACCTGGAGGTGGAGTCAGAGCTTAAATTTGAGATGCCCTGCTCAGAACAGCACTAAAAACTAGTTATCAGATTTGTACACAAACGAACATGAACAACAAAAGTTGACATGTACCAGGTTGAACACAAACAACTAGTAATTTCATGTGTGAAGTGTATCCAATATTGAAATAAAAATGGCAGTTTGGTAAGTTCGTTTACATTTCGCCACCATGCATTACTTTGGAAAATTATATTGAGCACATGCCGATTATTTGTGCAGCAACCTGAATTTTTGTTGCTTGCTAGGATGTACCACACCTTGTCAAAAATATATGTACTGCTATGAACAAAAGTACCATTGTTTTTATGTACTGCTGATGTCGGTTATTTTAGACACAATAATTTGTTTCTCATGTGATCTTGTCCAAAAAGCAATTGACACCCTGTTATGAATGAGATAATAAACACAGTAGAAGTTTCAACAAAAACATGGTGACACAACACTAATTTCCAGGTTGCAAATGTGGGGTTTGTATTTATTATGCAGTGCCTATTCTCTGCCTGCTGTTGTCTAAGTCATTTAATAACAATCTATTTTCAGGAAGCATTGAATATAAGCTATGAACAGCATCGCCCACTCACTTGTGATAACATCCATAAGCAGTGTTGCACCAAAAAGTCTTTTTCCAGATTGTCCATGCAAACTAAATTGAGACCACACCTTGTTTGTGGCTAATCTTTTCAAAATGTACCTTACACCACACTTCTTATGCCAAAAGATGCCAGATAGTGAATCTGCACGTACAATAAAAAGCATGAACATATTGCAATATTGTTAAATTATTAATTTGTTGAATTTAATGTGAAAAAGAATATACAAATGTGGATTATGTTGTACAAAGTGTAAAATCCGTAACCATTGAAAACCTGCCATAGAAGCACCACAAATTAAATGGAAAGTTCTTGTGCAAGGCCTTCCATTAGTGCAAAATTGTTACAAGGGCTAACATCAAACTCTTTTGCTTAAGCAGTTGTATTCCATCTTTTTTTAACTGCAACCCATTATAAAATAATCACCCTCATCCCATGTCTTTCATCATCAAATCGAAATTAATGAGCCAAGACTGGTTAAGGTTAACCACAAGTCAAGTTCTTGCCCATCATTACTTGCATCCCAAGGTTGAAAACCAAGTGCTGCTTTAACCAAGGTTTTAATAAAAGGTTTCAAAGAAAGTTTTAGGTTTGAAAGCTTTAAAGTTTCAGGGTTCAGTTTGAAAATCTACAAACTATTATTGTACACATCTTTATTTGGTTAACAGAAACACATCATTGGTGTGAAAGGATGCACAGTATGTGAAAGTGGATATTTTGCTACAGTTTAAGCATGTAGTCTTGTTACAATACAAAATACAGCACCAGTGGCGTAGCCAGCCCAAACATTTGGGGGGGGTGCAAAATGTCTGATTTTAGGCGAATAACACTATTTTGTTTGGAAAAATGCCTCTTAAAGCATAAAATGAATATATTTTCTAAAAATTCCGGGGGCATGGCCTCTCTGGTCTCCCCTGGCTATGCCCATGCAGGGTTGCCAATCTGTTTTTCACCAAAATAGCCAGAAAAAGCTAGATAGCAGTTTTAAGGCATATACACATAAAACATGCATAACCAAACACAAAATAGACATTAAAACTCGTCAGGAACATCGCTATAATGTAATTCCACTCTTTGGAAGCATTTTCTTTCCCCATGATTACACTGTTGTACATACGTTTCTTATCAATAAAATTGATCATTTTTAGGGCAACAGTAAAATTTTTTCATTATTTCTGTGCACCTTGCATAGTTAAGACTTTTTTCAGAAGAGATTTGTGATGAATACGCAGCTTAGACAATGTTTCTCCAGAGCCAAGCCTTTCCCACTGAAAAAAAGCCAGAAAAATCCAGATTTTGTCTGGCTTTTTTTATCTCCAAAAAAAGCCAAAGGTGTTCAAAAAAAGCCAGAATTTCAAAATCTGGCTTCAAAAAAGCCAAATTGACAAACCTGCGCCTATGTACACCACCACTAATAAAATTAAAACGATGAGATTTAGAAAATATTCTGTTAACACAAGTTGGGTTCGGCTTACTAGAACAACAGTTGGTTGTTTAGAGTAGTCTTCACTGAATCGTCTGCTGTAGTACTTTTTGGACTTATTGTTGTTCCACCACTCCTGGATGGTTTGCCAAGAACCACCTGTTGTGATAATTAAACAGCCTTACAAATCTGAAGAAAACAGCGTGGCAGAAACAGCTCTGAAAAATGTTATTCTTTCTTTTACTTGTGGTTGTCAATACAAACGCTTATTGATTTTCCAGAACAGAAGCTGCACTTAGAATCCTTTAATTTCCACACAAATTTCAATTGTCCCTATAATGCGGTGCACCTAATGTATGAATCTGGTATTGCTTTCTCACCTAGGACCAATTTTGTGCCAAATGATGCTATATTTTTAATTGCTAGTTACAGCTGAACTATGAGTGCTGCACATGTTCAATTTATGACCAGGTGGCGTTAGCCTGTTTATTTTTGCTGAGATATTTCAGTCATTTTTGGCTGAGACATTTTGGTCATTTGTGACAGTGTTTCAAAACTTTCCATAAGTGTTCACTGGCCTATATTTTCATGCATTCTGACCAAAATGACCTAACCTTTTTTGGTCATTTCAAAAACATTTCAGTCTATGACTGGAAAATGAATGAAAAACCCCAGATTTTAGCTATGTGACAGTTTTGTCCATTGTTTTGTCAAATGCTTTTGTGTGCTTGAAATCATAAGTTTTTTTTGTAAATCAACCATTGTATTACATAATAAACCAACAACAATCACAATGAGCAGTGCATGTGGTTCCACAAGTGGCTAGCACATACCTCAGTGTTGAAGCATAGATCTTATACTCTGCAAAGATACTGGCTATATTGGAACACACCGAATCAAATACATGCACAACTTTTAGTTTATTCTATTTGTGTATGGTGGATTAGGCAAGTGTGACAAATTGATCATCCGCGTATGTAATCAGAAGAGTTGAATACAGACTGACTTATCTGAGTTTTGCTTTATTTAATTCGCTTTATGATCCACTGCACCTTAGGTATGAAAATCGAACAGTTAGCATTCAATCATTGATACTGTGCCTTATGGCCCAAAAGTACAGTACGTACAGGTTTGTATTTCATAATCACCAATTTCCACACAGAGCCTAAGCCTCAGGTAAAGATCATCCATGTTATGCATTCCATAACACTTAGCCTACACCATACACAGTGTTTGATTCATCATGGACAATTGGTTCAACCATACCACTTTAGTCAGGATCGACTACAAGCTGAAGTATGATAGGTTCAAGCAATTTAACTGAAATATATTTTTGGCCTATACATCACAGGTTTGAATAACCTGAAAATTTTTGATCAACTTTTTAGAATTGCAGCAGTGACTGCCCCAGTTGTCCTCCCTCCCTTGCTTTGTGACCTTAATGAAAATAGCACAATAGAGCACATATTTCAGCAATGGTTTTCATCAAATCAGATATACTACACGCCTGACCAATTTAAAACCAAAACATGCGCAACTTTAATCTCTTAAAGAAATACATATGAAAAATTGGTGTTGAGTAATGATCCACATTAAAAAGCAGTGATTAAATGTTTAGTCTGAAGCAGGGGTAGGCAATTGATTTGGCTCGCATTCCACTTTTAGTGTCTGAATGTCACCCTCTACCAAGCTATGGAAATTTCAGATTCTAAGATTTTTTCTGAATGCTTTTGCGGGCCACTGAAAATGCTGTGAGGGCCGCATGTGGCCCACGGGCCGCTAATTGCCCACCTTTGGTCTAATGCAATTTTAAGAGCTTGAAAATTTTACTTACAATAATCAAACCTTCAATAAAGCGAATTCATTACACTTACGTCATGTTAACACTTTAAGAGCCGGCTGGTTTTGGGGATTTTCGGCAAAAAAAACACCTAACGCACGTGGCTTTGCGCATGAATATCTCCGCTCCTGTTCGCTCTAGCGACTCAGCAAGCAAAAGTTTCAAAAAACGCATACAGTCTAGTAGATTGCACTCGAAAAAAAATTTTTTCTTGGGGGGTGCGGGTTGGCTGTGAGTGACGTCATAAATGGAGGACTTTTAGGCCACCTTGACCCACTTTGCCTGGCCCTGGATGCCAACCTTTAGGTGGTAGTATTTCGCTGAAGTTTTTACTGGAAACTATGCTACAATCCGAGTCTTTTGAAATCCGAGCCGGCTCTCAAAGTGTTAAGCAGCTTCTACATAAATATAAGCTTGCTAGCTTTTTTGGTACAAACTCTTCTCGCTAAAATTAATTAACACTTTGAGAGCCAGGGTACGATATATTCGTACTTTGATTTCAGCCTAAAACAGCAGTTTTCGGTTGCCTTACCAACGCCCTAGCTCCTCCGTCGATTGCGCTAGAGA
>JGI24022J15233_10011330_pt1 | contig 10174 bp, 6 predicted proteins | sample Ectturendosymbi2_FD_15233 | JGI IMG/M metagenome (IMG submission 15233)
CCCGGCCGAGAATTGAACTCTCGACTAGCACCGAAGCGGGCTGGTAACCTTGACGGTCATGCCGTGGGAGTGGAGCAGAAGTCATGTTCTGCTTCGGGCTTCACTCGAGGTACTTCAAATATTTTCTGAAGTACACCGAGTAAAACCCACAGTAGAACATGACTTCTGCTCCACTCCTACGGCATGACTGACATGCTGGTCATTTACAGCAACGTTAATTTTATAAATTACAAGCTACATTATTCGAAATACATTGTGAATGTATTGCAAGTGATTGGGTTTATCAACACTCCGTTGATTTTTACAAGAAATCAAGCACCAGGAAATTATTATCTGATAACCTAACTCTAAAACTGGTTTGGTGCAATTCGTTGAGGTCTTTTGTGAGATATGAACACAGACGGAAACAAAAATTGAAACAATGGACTTTCATGAAATGAAAGTAAAAATATTGTGTGACTTGTTCATCACGAAAGGCCTGGAAAACATTTGATGAGCTGAATGAGTTGTGCACAATCTGGGCAAGATATTGTGCCTGGAAATAATCGTTTTTATACAAAGGCAATCAGGTTTTTTATTAAAATAGTAAAAATAAACAGTTACCTTTGTAGTTGCTCTGCATATTTTCTGTGGCTAAAATGTTTTTATCTAAAGAATTGCCGACCTTGACATTTGTTACTTTTAGGTGTAAACACGCTGACACAAATAAAGTATTCCAATGAGACAGGCTGCTTCAATCACTAATAGAAAGTGGGTATTGCAAAAAATGGCAAAATTTATTGAAAGAATCTATTCTGTAAATTACGAAACAACATACACAACCTATACGATACATCTTAAATGGTCCGACATAAATAGAAATTTGCGCATAATTTTAAGCATTTGTATTTCCTCATGCGAAACTGTCCGTGGAGTAGTTTCATTTTCAATGGTTATATGCTGCTGGCAACAGATTTGACGAAGGAGCAGGCGTTTTGGAAAAGTCAGATGTATTGCAAAACGTGATATCATTACTTGTGCTGAAGTTAAAAAACGTTTTTGAAAAACGTTTTTGGGTCCAAGTTGTTTTCATAACGTGGCTCGTTTCAGATTGGAGCTCTCCCCGCTGCTACGAAATGAAAGACGTTTTCAAACGATTCCTTGCAAGAGTGGGGGTTTGAGCAGCTTCTTGCCATAATGGTAGTACTGCGAATGCCACTGAAGTATATGATTATTATCGCTCAGAATAGTCCACATAGAGAAATCTATAACCCATCATTTTAAACAAAATCTTTCCAATGTTTTATTGCATTTTTCCTTTGTGTAATTACAACAAAACTCTAAACCACTTATCGTTTTCGTTTGCTGTGATGGACATCTTGTCGATATTTTACCGAGATTTCATTGAAAAAACGTCACCATTGTTTGAGGGACTGAAGCAATCTGCACAGGATATTTGCGCAACTTCATTGGAGCTGTGTGTTCTGACACACAGGAATAACTTTCTGTTTCTTTGCACGATATAAATCTTTGAAATAATGGATTTAGAAAGTTGCCTGTGAGGACCGCGAGTTGTTAACAAAAACTTGTTTGGAGGCATGCAGAAAGCCGGGATTGTAGTCGTAAAAGATACGGGGAATAAACAAAACGTGATGCCTTCCCCATCTACGGAGTGGGCAAAGTTATGACAATACGGGATTCATCTGGAGGTTGAGTAGCAAGGCTTTTTCTCAATTTGAGCGTGTTATGACAGTATGTTGTGGAATCAGGTGACATTACGTATGCTCGATATTACATCCTTGTAGCAAAGCCTTAACCACCATAGAAATATTCAGTTTGAAAAATGTAGCAAGAAACTTAGATGTATGCGTATTAGCGTACTAAATCTAGACAGGTTTTACGACCAGTGGTTGATTCTGAGCATTTCCCCTGACCGCGAAGACGCTTGTGCCTGTTGAAAATCAAAGTTGTGCTTCAACTAAATTTTCATCATTTATTTGAGTGCAACTGTTGAACTTAAATTGGAGCCAAGCACATCGGTGCTGATTTTGTTTGTAGGATGAAAGGAGTGCAATAATGAACTACCGACCCAGTGGCATAGGTACTACGAGCTAGGCATGCCAATGAGCTTCCAGTCCGTGCTTAACGCTTGCAGAAGTCCAATCACAATGATGGTTGAGGCAGGAAAAACGCACTGTACAATACGCTTCGTCATGGGGAGTGTGACTGCAGTAAGCCACAGAGCGATCTGATTGTTTGAGAGAGGGCATGCGTAATAACGGGTGCCACGAACAGTTCACGATTTCCTAGAATGAGGATAATGTTAACTACACAGGTATCTGAAGCGTGCGTGAATACATAGGAAAGTGTCCTCAGTCTATGCTGCAAGTGCTATTATATTGCGTGTGTTACGTCTCAGGGGAGAGCACTCGTTGTAGGTCGTTGTGTTTATTTTATGCCAGGTGAATACCACAGGCATACGAAAGTTTCGAATACTTATTAACAAGGCGACTTACTTTAATCTTTTCAAGTGAATATTTTGTCACAGCGTGCAAAAATGCACAAAAATCTAAATACTTTTATCTAAGAAACAAAAGCACTGTAGAAAGTTAATTGAAGACATTGCACCTGTACTGCTTGGCTGATTTCATCAAAAGACAAAGTTTTTCAGCTCTGGAAGAGTGGAGAAGTAAAGGTTACTTGTTCGATAATAAAGGTAATACAAATCTTTAAATCTGATTTTCCTAATCAAGTTTATTCATTTGCTTATTCAGGTAATCGCTGATGGGGCTGCATTATCCCATTTAATACATTAAATTTGAAAAGCGGTTGTTTTGAAGATACAAGCAAAAATGCACACGCAAAATTTGCTACAAAATTTTCAGGAATGAAGTCATTGCAACTGGCAATCGTCGTATGTTCATACTTGCTACAAAATTGCTCAATCCCGCACAGCATTTTTGATGGCGATTTTTGCACACAAGCTTACTGAGAATCCCAGAAAAGTAATGCCATTTCCCTGCTGGGTCGCGTGTGCTTTTAAGGCATTTTTTAGCGGTTAATAAACAGATTCATCAATTCAAGGAATTTTTGCCTACATCCGTTGCATGAAAACAACTTCATTATCTATGGAGGTTACTGGGCATCGATAGAGGCCTTGCTAAAAAACACTGTTTTTGGTGGTAACCAAACCAGGGAATTTCAATCCGCAGTCCATGCAACTTCTAAAAGGTGTGCGATTGCCTTTCGGAGTATTTTGATGACCAAGTATTACCGGGAATTTTGTCTTGTTACTGCGGCAATAAACGTTTGATAAACAAACCACATTGCAGAAGTCACTACCAGCTTGTGTTCATGTGATTTGATGCTTTAAACCAACTACAAATGATAAATTATCTAACAACATTCGTATTGATTGTTTGCAATAAGGATACAAATTACACACGTATATCCCTACTTTAAGTTGTCAATAATAGGAGAAAATATATATTTTATCACGGTGACAAGTTTTATCGCTTAACCCAGGATTTCTCAAACTTTTTTTGTTGGGACGCCTTTGGAAAAGTTTGTCGAACTTGCGACGCACCAGCAATAATAATTTATTAAAGATGTACATAACAAAAATTTTGTTTATTGATAAAACAGCACAAAGAAATATGTATCATTTAAAGTGATGCTCGAGCTTGCTATTTTCACTATTTAGTCGAATCTTGGAAAAAGTTGTGAAACCGCCACCCGCATTAACCTCTCAAGGTTTATTCGTTATCAATATTTGGTTTTAATCACGGCAATGGCAGATAATCCCGTTTCGCATAAAAACGAAATGGCGAAAGGGCTAATCATTGGTAGTGATTTTTTGCCAAAGCTGGGTATTCGTTATTCAATGAAATCCAAAAATTTGTCGAGTTTCTTGAATTAAACTTTCTTTTCAGGAAGTCTTCACAGGTAAGTATAAGTGTAGGAGCAAGCAAATTTTTGGGGTTGCGATGGAAGTTTGCCAGAATTCTCCCAACTTGCCCGAAAAAAATCAAACAAAAGTGACCTCCAAAAAAAAGCTCTTCCTATCAATTCGGGTGCGATTTTTTTCAAATCAAAGCATGTTGGGCGCCATTTTTGCTGAAAATTTCAGGTAGGTTGGGAAGGTTCTCAGAGTTTTTGCCCGGATTTTATGGGATTTTGCCTGGATTATGACCAAATCAAAACTTTTGGGGGTGCGTTTGCACCCCTGCACCCTCGCCTCCTACACCAGTGCAGGTAAAGTCGATTTAGTTCGTTTCTTTTTAGGGTGAAGGAAGACGGGTTCGGTTGGACGAAACGGTCATGAATCCATTCTTGATAAATTCTCTGGAAAGTACTGAGCAAATTTCGAGCTTAGATAGACGTTGCAAAAAATACTTTGTAAATTTGAAAGCAGGATTGTACATTTATTTTCAAGCAACTCATTAGATAGCGGTATCAACTTTAAATGTTGGGCAGCTTTTCCTTTCATCGTACTTACAATTTCGATTGTAGCAGGCAGTAGTAACTCATTCCTCATCAAGAGTGTGCGGCATTTTAGACTTACTACTTCTGTACTCTTCTTGTAGCATGCCAATAAAGTCCTTGGAGTTGCATGAATCGTGAAATGGACACTTGCGTTTTTAGATCATTTACTCTGCGAGAAAAAAAACTACCTAGTTTTTCACAAATTGCGGATGTGGTGATGTTAAATGACGCTCAAACGTATTTGGTAGCACGCTTTCAGTGACCAATAACTTGCTGCAAACAACACACTGAGGTTTTTCTTCGTTCTACAAGATAAACGTGAACCCCAAATAACTGTCGTTATACTTGCAAGATTTTTTAGGCCTGTCATTTTCAATTGCGGATTTACGCTTAGGATGCAAATATTAATTTCCTGTTTACACCAACTTTATTAATGTCTACTGTAACCTTCATTTGTCTTACGCAAAGTAAATTAATATTTGTGCAATGCGTTTATTAGTAAATAATAACGACAGTTACCGAATCATGCGATGGCAAATATAGGCTATCTACTGTCAGCATAATCGCACTTGAACAATAAGTGTTCTTTAGTAAAGTTATATAACTGCACTGAATTTTACTGTTATTAGTTCAATGAATAAAACTGCACTGAATTCACTTCTGCGCGACGCCCTTGGGAAATGAAAACGACGCTCCAGGGCGTCGCGACAAATGATTTTAGACTTCACCCATTAAAAGGCGCCATTGTTCCAATATTGGAACGCGTTATTTGGAGTTACGCAGCTTGCTTAGAAAGACGTTAACGTTTGTTTCCTTACAATGGTTGTCTCATGACATAGTCTGCTTCACAAAAAAGCCTTTGAAATTTGCAGTGATGTAAGTATCTTGTGTATGACGTCAATTTGTCATGTGTTTTTTTGAGTTTTTTATGCCCTGGTTTTGAAAGAGCACCACAACTGCAGTAGTAAATCAACAGCAATAAAACTCTTGTAGTTCTTTTGTCAAAGGATTTTCCAAAAGAACTGAATAATTTCTTATGTGCTCATTAGCCCACCATGCCACCACATTGTTTTTCTCTTGTGTGTTTCAGTTTTGGAACAATGGCGGGAAGTGTGGTAGTTTCTTCGATAGGCGAGGACTAGGTTGTGAAATCTTCAGCTGGAAGTTGTGCTCACAAGGAGATTGGAGCATTCAATTACTGAATGATGGAAATTAGCTACACAAATTAGTCAGCAAAAAGCTTTGAACATCATGATTGTTTGTTAGGTCATAAAATGTTTAGTAGCAAAGGTCTTAGTCGACTGTGAGGTCATACAGGTGGAATGTATAATGTTTTTGAACAGAGGTTGCTGTTTGTGGACTTGGAGCAGAAGCAGGCATAGGTGCCTAGTCCACCAGCAGGGTTGCCAATTTGGCTTTTATGAGGCCAAACTTGTAAGTTTTGGCCTCTTTTCAACTCCTTTGCCTTTTTTTATTTTTGAAAAAAGGCCAAATNAAATTTGGCTNTTTCTGGCCTTTTTTGGCGAATTAGATTTTTTATGTCAATTTGGCATGTTTNAAGATGATTTTGGCAGATTTCAGGGCACTGGCAGATTTCTAGACACAATTTCTGGACACAGAATGATAAATTTTCNTTGGAAACTCTCCACGAGAATTCGATTTTTTGTTTTTGCTGTTTCATGCTTATAGGTTTGNAGTGTCAGGTTACTCATCAGCAAAACCAAAATTTTCAATAAATTCATTCATGCAGTGAGCTTTGTTCTTTTTAGGTATAAAATATGTAAGTATTGCCTTTCAAACGCGTTTGGGTGTTTTAAAGGTGTCGTTGTGTAATCATCATGTATTTGGCTTTTTTCGGTGCTATTTGGCTTTTTTCAAGGTTGATCTGGCCTTTTTTGCTCATGACTACCTGGCAAGCCTCTCCACCAGTAGACTTCAAGCGCAAAGACTGAATGGCTTTTCCAGTNTCGTTATTTTTCTTTATCGTGGTAATCTTCAAAAGCTTANGTCATTCATGTGCATGAGCTTGTTGGTGANCCATATTTGCANTTAGTTATGACATAAGTGGTAATGCCATTTAATTTTGTCAGGTGTAGATTGTACAAGACAGTAATTTGGCTTAATGAAGCTATGGCAGCAGATTAATACCTGACGTTGCAGGAAGCTGTTCCACAAATATTAGAGGAAGATGATATAAATGTGGTTATTCTTCCTGCAAACGACGATGGCATTGCTGATGATGTAGAGCTAATGGACCATGAAAAGTTAATTCCTATTACATCAGCAGACGTAGCAGGAGAAGTTGAAGTGCAATAAACACAAATAAAAATACATAGACTCTGGAAAATATTTGGATGAGACAAAGAAATCAACACCTCTTATCAGTGCAGAGAAACATGTGAACATATGATGATATCTACTGCCGATTACAGAACTGGAGCGTTTGGAGAAAAATCCTGATTTTGATTCTAAATCGCCATAGAACTCTTTGCCATCTACTTGAATGAAGATATGATTAGGTTAATGTGTAAACAAAGTGAATTGTGCTCCAGGCAAAAAAATTAACCAACTTTTACTTTGGATTCTACATATTTAATACAGTTTATTGGGATTTTACTCCTCTCTGTATACCACTCACTTCCACAAGAAGACTTCTACTAGTCAACCTCTGTTGATGCTCAAGCACCAGCTGTGGCATTGAGTATGTCAAGGACTCAATGCCAAGGTTTCGAGAGACTAAAAATATCTGCATCTTGCTGACAACACAGCTTTGCCTCCAGACTATGAAATAGCTACGCTAAGACCGTTTTTCAATTAGCGAGATTACAGATGAAAGTTTCTCAGTGGTGATGAGCAAATTGTTGGATAGTTTAGTCATCACAGTGTCAAGTTGTTCATAAAAAAAACAACATAATCGCTTTGATCACAAGCTTTGTGATTTGGCTTCCGACAAATGTTACCCGTTAACTTTGAAGTATACGAAGGAAAATCCAAAAATAGTCAACAAAACGAAGATAAACCACTTGGCACCTTAGTTATGTTACAAATACTTGAATGTGTAAAAGAGCATTTAGCTCGTACGAAGTTTACTTTATGATAAGTTTTTCATATCTCATGAGCTCGAAAAAAACTTAAAACAAAAGGAATGCAAGCCACTGGGACTGCCGTTTGAGGAAGTGATCTGTGAGAAATGTCAAGAATTAGCGCAAACACGTCATTGTGCATGCAAAGTTCAATAATGTAACTTTGATTTTCACGCCGTGCAGTTGCAGTGCACCAGCAGGTCTTGCTCAAATCCCCTACAACAAAAGTGACGTCACAAAATGGGTGGCGTCATGACAAAAATTTTTTGTGTGTAAATTCGTGACATATCAAGCGTAGTATCCACATTCCAAAGCAATGGAAACAGATGCATTTTCGTTGCGAATTTCTGGTTTGGCGAACAGCTCATGAATACAGAATAATAGACGATAAGAAGATTGAAAAGTTGCCTTGGTTTTTGCCACTGTTCCATTTTTGGAACACACGAGTTCCAAAAATGGAACTCATATGTTCTGGAGCAACTCGTAAGCTATATGAAAAATCTACAGAGCTCATTCAATCAAACTATGCTTTGGATTAGTTAGAAAACATCAAATAAGAAAATATAAGATTTTCGGCGCCTAATGTGTTTGACAAAGGCGCTTCCTGAGAACCTCGACATCACGGGTAGAAAGCCAGTGTACTAATTTTTGTATTATATTGTACACAGGAGTGGTTGCACATTTCGAATAAATNNTTGATAAACCGAAATATTCAAAAGTAAGTTTGACCTTCCCACCATTTGTTGNACCTAATAATTGCTCACAAACAATTTGTCGATGAAGTTTAGTCAGCGAGAAATTGCCTCTTAGACGTTTTCTTTGTAGTGCACTTATATACATTAACTACTTTACTTTGCCAGAATGGTTTTGTTGTGACATACTTTATGTTGTGCAGACATCATCAAGTTGTACTCCTAAATATTCCTTCGACGAAAAATTGCTTTTTCTTCCATACAGCTTCACTAGCTGTGGCCAACTTGAAAGCTTTATTTGAATCCACCGCGCACGGCAAGGATGTCGGATAAAATCTACGCAATACTTCAAAAAATTTGTAAGTTGAACATATTTACTCCGTTGTTTTCATGGGTACAATATCAACGTGAACAAAAATGCTGTCGTCTTAATTTACCGGTGAAGCCATGTTAATCTCCTCTAAAAATAGTGCTTGGTTGCCCAATGTGAGCTCACCAAAATTGAGATTTTTCATAAATTCACAAAATACTGCAAATGTAAAATTCCAAAAGCAGAGTGATTTCTTTTCTAGAAAAGTGAAACTCATTGAAGAATTAAAAACAGATTTCAATAATTTATGTTTCTGTTGCAATCTTAGTGAAGAATGTTTATAAATGTCACTCTGTCTGGCTGTATTCGAATCATTCTAGTCTGCCACACATTTGATCACTATGATATTGTGTGGTGTATGTTGGTATTTCGTAAATAAACCCCAAGCACCTTTTTACAATATTGATATTTTGCTTTTACTGCCTGCATTGAAAAAGATTCTCTTGCTTGGAATGTGGTCCATGTTTTTTGCTTTTCTTAATGTTTCGTCATCACTATGAACTAACTTGTTCTGTTTGAAACTCAAGATAGAGCAAATTTTAGTATAGTTATGCTAATATGTAAGGTTGTACCTAAGAACACAAATTTTACTCCTGGTAGTGGACTTTCAATGCATCTGTAGAAAACTTCCTTGCTTAGTTTGAGAAGCATTCGCTGGCATGTTATGTTTAAGCCTGACAAGAATACATGGTCTTTATAGACATACAGTAGTTGTCCGCAAGGAGGCGTCAATGGCTGGAGCATGCCAAACTGGCATTTCCTTTCAATTGTGTCCTAGAGCTGACAGAAACAACTTAAAACCGCAAGAACGCATGGGCGTTATCCGCAAAATATTGTTGCTCTACTAACAAACACAATAGGTCGTTTGTTACTATCGGGAGTTTTGCGGGCGCCTGAATGACGGACGGCTGTTGACTATCGAGATCATTAGTGAACTTGTGTGTGTGTGTGTAGATGGTTTGCGGTGGCGGCTCAGCGGAACGTCCTTGTAACTGCCTTATCAGGTGAAATGAAGGTTGAACAAATATGTTCAACTAAATGACGTTTGTCTTTCAGAATACTCATTGGCACAAAATACTTCTTACAGATTTTAACTACTTTCTCTTGTTTGCAAAAAAGATTTTTTTTATGCGACTTTAGTAACTTTGTAACATGATTTAGGCTGTGACTTTTTCTTGAGTTGCTGTTTTAACAAAACCGCAAAATGACAGAGTGAGGATCTCAGTTAGGGATCTCCTCCTTACTTGCTTTATTCTTTGACCTTGAAGCTGAGTAGAATAATGAAAAGAAAATAAGTTTCATCCAAAGATTTGTTCGAAACTTATTAGCTTTGCAATGTTTTCAGGATCCAAGCTTTGCTTGCTACACCAGAATACATGTAAAAATTAAACTTGTATTATAGTTCCTCCTAGAAAAAATGGCTTATAATTAAGCATTTTGTTGAAATGTCAAAGTCCAGATTTAGAGGGTGAATATTTAAGCAGATGGGTGATTTATCAATGTCTACGATTTATTGACAAGTTATATTGCAACAGTTCCGCTCAGAGATCCACAACAACCAGTTT
>JGI24022J15233_10011331_pt1 | contig 10173 bp, 6 predicted proteins | sample Ectturendosymbi2_FD_15233 | JGI IMG/M metagenome (IMG submission 15233)
TGGCTTCGCGGGCCGGATGAAATGACTTCGCGGGCCGCATTTGGCCCGCGGGCCGTAGTTTGGAGACCCCTGGCCTACAACAAGCCTATCGAACTTTTGTGACATTTCTGAAAAAGCAAGTATTCGCCAGCATCACGTTGCCATTTGATCAAGTCATTCGGTGATTTGAAACCGAACAGCACATAGCATACGCAATTTTTGAATGGTGCGAATCTTTATATCGCAATTTTGTACTACACTTAAATGTCTGTGCTTTTTACGAGTCTTCATGTTTCACTCTTAAGGCCATTACCTAGCGCTTTCTCATGACGACGGGAGACTGTTATAGACGCTTGCGCGTTTTTTGAATGATTTCTTCTACAGCTTACCCGAAGGCATTAGCACCTCGTTGGTGCTACTCAGAATATATATATATATGATTTTCCTGTTGCTTGTGCACTAACCTGCCTTCCCTACATGTTATGTTATAGACACGACATTTGTGACAAACAAATAGGCTAGGCCTGCATAAAAATATAACATAAAAGCAAGCATCAGAAAAATCTTTTTGTTCCAGTATTGCTTTATTTACGGTATATGCTTTGGATTGCCGTTACACTGTAATTTGCATTTCTAGTTCATCAAATTTTATTGCTGTTAAGGGTATAGGATGCGTAGATTGACGGTGAAGAACATTTTCCAATCTAAATCCCTCAGGCGTCTGCCAGCTGATCCGCAGTGAGATCAGCTGATCGAAAAAGCAGTCCTTTCGATTAGGCCACGATCGGTTGAATACGTCACGGTCTATTGAGCAGAGACGGAAACAAACAGGTTTAAAATACAGCTTACCGTTAAAGGGCAGCAGACTGTTGGAAGGTGTGGGTTACGGAATGGTTACGTCTTGGTCATGATCGCAAAGATCTTGTTAGCTAAACTCATGTTGAACAGAGTGATACTTACAAAATTTGTGGCTGTCATTTGTTCGGTATAGGTTTAGGTTAAACAAGCATTGTTTGTTCTTCACTTGTGCAACAGTTGTCATTGAAGGTGTAGGCCTAAATAAAAGATGTTCACTAGTTAAATAATATACTACGTGTAACTTAGGTTAGGCCTAACGAATTACCATTAGGTTGCAGACGCAGTAGTGCTGTGCAGTGTAATTACACTTGGTTGGTAAGATAGCTTGCGTGTTCTCTTGCATTCAGCATTGAGGTCAAGTGGCATCTATGTTCAAAGTAAGGCAGTGTCTATTTTGCCGCCAGGATGCTGGCAGCAACAGGGTTGGTAGAAACGAAGTAAAAATAAAAGATAAACCCAATGCTAGCCCTAACCTAACACTAACCCTAATGCTAACCCTAACCTAAACCTTTGGAAAGTTTTTCACACTTTGGAAAGTTTTGAAAAATGAAAAAAAACATGAAGGTTGTTGCCAAGCTCAAGCTGAGAGTCAAACCGAAAAGCAATAGCATACCACATGTGAAGCATAACTGCTATACTACAAGCAGCATGCTGATTGCATGACAAACTAACCATTTTTTTCTAATTGCGTTATGCCATGAGACCAAATCTTCAACTGGCGACACAATAGCTCCAGCCTATCTGTTGCCGCCAGAATCTTAGCGGCAAAACAGATACTACCAATAAATAATGCTATGTCAGTATCAGTTTATTCAGGAACAACCATATGCTTCATCCTAAAGATGACCAACCACTTGCTTTTGAAAACCCAAGACATAGGAATGTTTGAATACTTGAAAAAGCAGTGGAGCTGCTCTATCAAGCAACAAACTGCAGCTGACTAGCATGGCCTGTGACAGTAGAGTGGTAGACTGGGTTTAATGCTTGGATATCTTTAATAGTAAGTTGACTGCACACTCACTGCATCTTTCTTCTCTAAAAACACTATAGACTTGAGCTTACTAGTAGCTAGGTTTGTCAGAAATGAGAACAACTGACACAGTACACTGTTGCTCACTTTAACTGGACAACAATGTCAAGCTGATATAGCTTTTACTAGGAAAAGAAATAATAAGTGATTTTCAGCATCGAACCTCCACTTTGATCAAGGAATGTGATTTAAAACAATTCAGACGCATTTCCTCACAAAGATGCTATTCCATCTAGCATAGTGTTGGTCTATCTACTCGCTTCAAATGTCTAATTCATTTTACAAACCCTTATGTTTCACTTATTGTGTGATGTTTCTGTATGAAGCTAAGAGATTGCCACTGTCACTCAGTGTTTGTTTTGCCCATTATTATTTATGTGCATATACTCAAATCTATTCTGTGCTGCTTAGCATACATATCTTATTGTACTCCTACTAATATGCTTGCATACAATAGATTGTTAAAGCATTTAATTTTAATCTAAATTTGATTGCTGATCTTTTCTTGTGTTGAATACTTTAAAAAGCATCAAGTCATGGCATTCAAGTCTGATGACTTCAGAAAAGCTCTGAAAGAAATGAAATGTCCAGACATTTCTAAATGGGATTTGATGGTGGAAAGCCATGGTGTTAAAATTTACAGATATTGCAGAGCTGTAAGTTTGTCCTTGTTGTGCTTGTTTTGTTTTTATTGAAATGTGGACAATGTTAACCTGAAGAAAAAGCAGCTTTGAATAGTCTCTCTTTTGCATTTGTATATTTCCAGTCTGCATATCTTCTCAGCAATTTTACAATGCAGCATCCCTAAGAGGTTTGAAACAACTCATAGTTTTCAGCAACTTGCATTTTACATTTAAACCTTTGCTATATCCCAAATGTTTCAGAGGTAGCAACAGAATTTTGTACTAAAAGATAACTTTTCAGGTTAAGTGCAAAATCAGAGTTGCAAAAAAGCACTATTTTGTATGGCTGTTGTTGTTTTTCAGCAAAGTAAAGTTTATGAATACAAGATGATTGGAAGAACCAACATGAAAGCAAGTGTCTATGCTGCTGTTTACATGGATATAGGATATAGAAAAAACTGGGATGGCTATGTCAAAGGTAGCTTTGCTTAATATGTATATGTGAGTTCATGTATGTATGTTCACTAAAATGGGTATTACTGTTATCTGTACACTTCTACTCACTCTCTTGTCATTGTTCATTATATGTAGTGTTTATCATGGCTATGACAATTGTGAACTTTTTTGTATTATACTATACATGTTAACACTTATGAGACCTCTAATTGTGATTTTCTTCTTTCACTAACATGATCTGGATTGCTCGATTGTTAAGGTGTTTTCTTGTAAACGTAAAGTACATCCAATTTTTTGGGTGGTGCAAGCATTCTTAATGACATTTAATCTTTATTATTAGCCCAGTGATTGATAAAAAGTTCCATATAACCTGCATAAACAACAAACATGATAACTTTCATAGGGATTCGTAGTGTTAAATAACTTTAACATGTCAACTAAGGATCATTTTGAATTGTCATTACATCTTTTTTGCCAAGAACCTTGTAATCATCATACTGTAAATACATATTTTGTTTCTGGTAGATAGAATGCCGATGTTACTGTTTGTGTTGGAGACAAACATCTATGCTTAACATCAAGTTGGAGAATTTTACATTTCACGGATTTATTTAAAGCTATAATTTTTTATAGGGTTCTACTAATGTTTTATGTGTATCCATGCATGTGCAAAGTCTATAAAAAAATAATCACAAGTCAGCACAACAGTAAAGGTTAAAATTTATGATAACATATACTCATATGGTTCTTTGCCTTGCTACTCATTTGTGATTTCAGTGTGATTATTATCAGTGATCACAATTTATAATTTCCCTGCTAATTGTTTGGCCAAAATAAAGTTTATTGGTGATCACCAACAAGCATGCATCATTAGTTGGCTACTTGAGAATTATATATTTCTTGGCTTAAACAACAATGATTTTACAAAGCGTGGAGCAGATTTCTTCATGTTGTGAAGCAGTATAAATGAGAACCACAGTGAGTTTGAAGGATCTTGCTCAAGCCCTAAACTTACATCAGTTTATATTGACATGTTGCTTTGTAACTCCCTTTACAGAACAAGAGTGGACTAGGAAAATGTTGATTAACAAAATGCACCAAAACTGCAATCTAAACTCCTTGAATAACATGAGACATTCACTCATTTTGCAAATGCTGCTTTGTGTCATTTCAACCTGTTTTAGATATGTTAGCCTCTGTTTTTACTATTTTTCAGAACTAAACGATTTTATGTTTGCTTGGGCAAAAATTATCAACTCTGATGTTATTGAAAGTACTGAAATTGAATAAGAAATCCTAAAATTGCTAACAAAAACGGATTGGTTAATTCTATCCATGTCTAATATAAATGTGATTTTAATTCCCTAAGATCAAACCTGAATTTCTTTACAAGTTGGCTGTATCCCAGGTTCTTTATTGCAGATTTTGTAGCTATTTCCGATTTACATCAAGACGATTATTTACCAGTTATAGTCACACAAAATTTCACTAATTTGAACAAACACATTTTTTGTTAAAATGAGTATCTTGTCACTTATGGTTCTGTCTATCAGCTAGCAAACATTTTACAGATATTTTGTGCTCATCATGGTATGTCATGCAAATAAATCCTAGTTTAATGGTGTTGCTTTCTGACTATTGCCAGTTGTTTTTCAATGGGTAAATAACTGTTGCACAGAATCTACATATGTTTCAACAATTACCTCTAAGTAGGAAAATGAAAAACTGCAATTGACCTGGTTAAGACTAAACTGTGATAGTGTGATAGTCATAAAAAAAGTTATACATTTTATATCCAGTCAATGCATTTGGCAGATAAAATTAGAAAAAGGAAGGAACATGTGCTCTTTTTTATCGCAGCATGCATTTACTTCACCCATGTATGTTCATAGGTTAATTGATTTGCAATAACACAATACTATGCTATAGGAGTTAATTTCCTTTCTTCTATAAACAAGCTGTAAACTCCTCTGTCAAAACAGCAATGTAATGAAGAAAGTCCAAAAACTGCCAACTGTTATCCATAGATTTCACCACCTCATCTTCCCGTTGTTAAGCTGAAGCAATAGGTATCATGTAACTGTTTAGCCTGCCACCAAATCATGGTGTTTCATAATATAAAATTTTTTCATTGTAATTGAACACTTTTATGTAGAGCAGTGGCTACCAAGCTGCCATCATCTTAAATGTTATGCCGGTGGTACTGTTTCATAAAATACCTTATCCTTATACTGCATTACCTCCTTGCCCCTTGTACCAAGCTGCATTTTAATGCAAATTTCAGTTGCACAAAAAATAAATAACTATATTCCAAAGACGCAATTAACTGCAGCAATTTAGCCATCATATCATAAACTGATCAAGTATCAAGAACTTTTGTTGTTTCAGAGTTGACATACATTCGAAAACAAGACCCTTCTGTTATCTACTGGGAAGTTGCCTATCCTTGGCCCATGTCACACAGGGACGTATCCTTTTCAGGTTCTAAAATCTGTATCGAACAGAATCTCTACAGAAATATACAGAACATTTTTCAGGCGTTTTTTTCTAAATTGCTTGTAGATTTAGTGCAAGAGCAGGTGCATGTACAACAGGGAAGTGGTAAATCTTGAAGATGTAAAAAGGAACCTTGCCATTCGCTGTTGCAACACACTCAACGCGAATCGCAACAGCTTCAATCTTATTGTTACTAAGATCTTTTTTTTGGAATGCTTGGTGTTTATAATAATTTTTTGCATGCCCCAAAGCATGTTTTGCCTAGGTTTGATTATTGTGGAGTTTCTTCCTAAATTTTTGTGCGGTGCATAAAATTTACTCTCTATCAGTGCAAGTGTTGAAGCAAGATTTGCCCCTCATTGTACATGCTTGCAATACGATCGAGGCATGCTTTTCACACTGCGAGTCGGCAACTGGGTTGTACCTGCAATGCTTGCGAGGCTATTTTCTTCACAGCTGCTAAATCAGGGATGATAAACCATACGCGTACTCAAGGGTTCATGCGGCTCGCTGAGAAGTCATGTATCCGCTTGTCTCGAAATAGAGTACATCAACCTCAGCGTCTTTGGTCCACTGCAGACGTGGGTTGTATCGTCTCGTTAGTCGTTGGTGTAAATTCCAATGATCGAAGTTAAAAGTACACTGTGTAGACGTCGTTTTGCCGTCATATTTAATTCGTGCCGTGTTTATTTCTGTGTCCAACATATAGCCTTCTCTTAGGCTAGCCGTTGAATGGAAAAAATTACCCAAACGATTTCTTCAAAGCGATCTAACAAGCGAAATATTGAAGGCAAATGCTATGCTGTAATGAGCAGGGCACTGAAAGTTTCTCTTCCTTGACGTTGCAGCCGTACATTGAATACAGTCCAGTCGAGATCTTAAGCTCGGAGACCAAAACTGGAGCTCGGAGGCCGTAACTGCGAGACTTGGTCAAAACGCCGAGATGGAGATCAGAATACTTTGTCCTCTGCTAATGAAAACTTATGCCAGCCTCCAATTCCACTGTTTTAGAAACAAAATTTTAGAAATTTTCGTGCTTCCATGCAAACACGATTCAGCGTGAAGACTTAATTGTTGTGCAACCAGGCCAGTCGCTCGGTTTTACTTCATTACTTCCGGAGTTTTCGCACATGGGTGAAAAAGCTTATCAACTCTATCAATTTCTACGTTGATTGAATTTCATATAATTTTTCCGATTTTTTTGTTTTTTTCCCTGAGAATCGACGCAACACTGAGCACGTTGGGCAACTTGAGCTTCACTTTGAAACAACCGCTTTCCAAGAAATAGTATCTATCGAAAGAAATTCTTTCATGGCGTAAAATTAGACACTATATGTTGTTTATAGAGTACATATTTCGCTCAGTGCATAGACATCCTCAGCTCTTGTTCAAATAGAATTTTTTGCAAATAGAATTTTTGAACACCAAAAAAGAATTTTTTAAGCAAATAACATTCTTCAACCAAGCTTTTTCTGCAAATAGAATCTTTACGTCTTTTCGAAGATGCAAAGTTTAAAATACTGTTTCCAGCAAAATTAAATGCTTAAACAAGCATTGAAAGTTTCGAAACAAGGAATTCGAAATCATCTCTGGGCCCTTTGAGACGAAGACCGAGACTCAATGAAACGGAAATTTTACTTTGTTTACATGGCGCGTTTCACTGTGGCGAAATTGTGACTTTGCTTCAGTTGTGGCTTTCTTGCTGGTTCATCTTCCAGGTTGTGGCTTTTAGTGGCCCTACTTGCGTGGTGGTCCCGAACTCGAAAGCCACAATGAATTGAGGTGGATGCGAGATTGTGACCAGTGTTAGCTACAATTTGCGGATGGCCACAATCGGAAAAGTCACAATTACTAAGTGTCGTGTAGGCACAGTAATTGAGGCGAGTTTCGAGACTTTACCACTGGTCTGATCTGTCATTAAACAATTATTGTCTTTCAGGAACACATTTCGTAACAACAGGTTTAACTAACCGCGCTAAATTTGGGCACAATTTGCGAAAAGAACTGAAGCAATTGATTTGGTAAAACGATTGGGGCAGCATCGAACTGTGCTTGAGAAAACAATAAAACAATCTATCCATAAGAACACGACAAAGGCAACCTCTTGCTTTGGCTATTTCTAATGCAAGTCGCTTTGGCTGACATACTATGTAACACCTGAAATTTGCAAATTTGTGAACGCGACCTCTGGCACTGACAAGTTTGCCTGCCACTGAACGATAGGTAGCAATATCTCGTGGGCGACATACAACATGGTCAGAGTAAGCTTAAATATGGCCACGTCGTTCGTTTCAGCGCAAGCCAAAATTGATTAAATTCTTGCCTGAAGATTTTCTTAAACTTGCCTGAATATTTTTTAGCATTCATAAACATTGTTCCTTTCTTTATGAATCTTATGATCTTTGTCCTTGACTGCATATACTATATCCAGTATGTGTATTCCCGCGAGATGCAAACATTTGAAGAAAACAACTTGAAAAGTTGGGTCATACTCGCAAGGTAAGCCTGTTCGCATACATGTTTGCGAGTTTTAATAAACTAGTAGAACCTGTGTCGAAATTCATGCGGAACATTCCTGATACTGAAAATTTCCGCTGTTATCAGCTGAACACGGCGAAAAACGCAAAATGCACTTGCATTTTTGCGCTTCTGAACAGCTGAAATTTGTTGCCGTACCTTATCTTTTTTGTAGTCAATGCCATTCGTATGGTCATAAACAATGTTATTTTTTATGGATTGATTACCTTCGATGTTTTTGTAAATACCTCAAACCCGCCAAACACTGATGCTTCTGAAGCGTTTCTTCTCTGCTGTCAGTGCTCGACGTTATAGTAATTACGATATCCCTCGAATGAGAAGTCCCATCCGCGTAACTTTTTCCAATTCACCAACGTTTCTTGCCTTCGAAAATTGTGTTACAATTCCATGTTAAGCCAACTTGAAAAATTTGGTTTATTTCTCAGTCACACAGTTTCCATGGCCTTGTTCCATAATTGTGTGAAATATGAGCACTTACATGCAGGCCCATAACCACCTTGCGACACCAAGGCGGCGAAGAGTTTTCTGAGAGGGTCCAAAAATTTTAAACCATCTCCAATAGTTCTAAACTATGTCCATTATGCCAGGGGATCTCGACCCCTGCATCCCCCTAGTTACAGGCCTGCTTACATGCTTATTGAACTTTGTTTTATCTGAAAAAAACGTGGACGCTTAAAAGTTAAAATGTGCATAAAACAGTCCAAAACGAACGGGTTTGGGTCATGGGTCGACAGTCCTTTTGCAACTAGCGCGCCCCCCCTAGGAATTTGCTGCGCACGAATAACCAAAGCGCTAAGTATCAGCATTTCGTCTTTGCAACTTTATCTGTATACCTAAGATTGAAACGCGATGTAATGCGATTGCGGAAGACCGCGCATTGGCAAGAAAGCGTGAGTAAAAAAAAACTTCAAAATAAGAACTGCTTTCTTTTGCTCACCTGTCAAAGTCAGTTATGCAAAGGTTTACCCCCGCAGGCATGTTTTTATCGGCTTTCTGTTTGTATCATTTTTCCCAGAACAAGTCGTCTGTGTTATGATCCATACAGTGGTTGTGTAGCGGTCGAAAGGACTTACCCTAACTTGGTCAGGGCCGAATTTACCTCTTCAGCATTGCGGCCGAATATACATCTACAGCAGAGCCTACTACCGATAGATTGAATCAACTTTCGTAAAAATTCTTTACCCAACTAAGCAATTAAACGCTTCAGGTTTCTTTAAAAGAGCAACAGTAAAATCTCGTTGAAGTTATTCTCGTACGTATTTACCCCCCGCCATACAACGTAATCTTGCTGGCTGCTTTCTGTGGAATCGCATTGTAAGTCCCACCGACCTGTGATTCACGCTTTTGCATTTCAGCCATTAAATAAGGACGTTGCCGTCCCTTTGCGGCGCGCAATTTATTACAGTTATCCTTCTATTAATATTTTTGCTCTTTCTACAGATCTGCAAAAGCGAACGAGCTTACTGAGCGAGAACGAGTTGACGAAAAGAAAGGAATAATAAGAGTTAATGACTACGAACAAACCTTTGTAATTTCTGATAACGGTGACGGAACCACTGAAGGTAACGTTTATGTATAATTGCTCTGGATACGCTAATGCAGGTCCCTTGGTTTGGGCAACCGCTTGTTTGGAGATCTTGATTGATAAGCATTAGGTTTGTCCGTAGCATTCATAAACATTGCAGCCTCGCAGTTTGGTCCCCAAAAGTGCATTTTATAAATCCTTATCTGCTGCTTCTGTTAGTTATTTTTCACATATCCCAATGCAAAAATGTTTCTAAACGCCGTTTAAAAACTTTTAGTACGAGTGTTCAGAGCATGTGTTTTCTGTGCCGCTCTACCGTATCGTTTTTGCTTGGTTTCAGGCCATTATTTAACAGAGTCTACCTTGCGCTTACCTTGCACCGTCAACTGTTTGATATTTAAAACCCCACTTAAAGATTAGCCTTCTGTCAATGTTTAGTAAAAATGGAAGCAAACGCGCACCTCCGTTTCTAAGTAAGCAGCCCATATTAACCATTGTAAATTATCCAACCATACTGTCATTCAGGATTGTGTGGGTGTTCGCTCCGCATATCGCTGAGGTAACGGCGTTGGTTGAGGTTAGATGTGCGACATTCCCGGCGAGGTGAGATTTTAGGGATCTTCCCGTGAGAAGCGCATTATGGTGCAATTGGCCAGCAATTTGTTGAG
>JGI24022J15233_10011336_pt1 | contig 10172 bp, 6 predicted proteins | sample Ectturendosymbi2_FD_15233 | JGI IMG/M metagenome (IMG submission 15233)
CGGTCGGTGGGTTGCTGCGCACGTTGTTGCTGATTGAGTAAATGCGCACCGTGTACGTTCGGCCCAGCTGGAACGGTGGCAGGTCGACCGTGGCCGAGGTGGTGCTGATGTCGCTTACAAGTGCCCCCTCAAAGTCCGATATCACCCTCACGTTGTACCTAAGCAAACAGGTTGAGTTAAGCGTGGTAAGGTAAACGGGCAAAGTCAAAAACAAAAGAGAAACACAATACCCGAAAGAAAAGGTAAAGAAAGCTCAAAATGGAAACCTAGAAAAGAAAGAAGTATGGAAGATAAATGTTTGAGCGAAGGAGATGTATGCAGAAGACAATCGTTTTACCGTTCTGCAGAGTCGATTGGTTCCCAGCTCAATCGATATTGAGTACCGGTGATTGGTGTGAGTTGAATTGGACTCGGAGATACTGGATTGGCTGTAGAAAAAACGTCACGGTTTGCGGTTAGCGACGCACCATAGTCACCAAGTTAGAGGCAAAAGGCAACTTTAACACTTACGTCGGACAAACGTTTTCCGTATTACTTCACGCTCTACACTGCCGGTGGTGCTATTAATCACCAAAGTATATCTGTAGGCAGCCTTCAACGGTCCTACTGTGATCAGGTAGGTTGATATACCTGGCAAAGCTTTGAACTGTTGCGTTACAAGTGGCCTGAAAAACAGAGCATTAAAAATGTTAGTTAAAGCCGTAGGAACTTACTTTGTAGATGAAAGTGAAAAGAAATGACAATAGCAATATCCACGGGCAAGCCGTACGCATTTTACGCTCAGCAACATTTTTGCAAACATATTCTTCAAAGATTCGTTTTTGTGCCGTCACTGAACGATTTTAAAACAACAAGGCAAAAACCAGAGAAAGTCCGGTATATTAGGGTTTCTGCGAACAACAGCAACGATTGCAAGCAGAATAACAACTTCTGTTGCGGAAACTAAACAGTTTTGAAACTCGCCTGACTTGATTTGTGTGGAAACTGATTCTTTTTAAAATAAATTGGATGTTTTACAATAAACTGACCCACACCAGCCGTTCGCTGTAAAAATTTCATATGCAAGTTAAAGAATTTCCCAACTTTCCCGTTTTTACGCTAGTAGTCGATCTCTATTCTTTGCTAAACGAGCTTTTTCAGCCTTTTTTCAGAAGGTCCCCAAGATGACGCGAGAAAACACTAATGACATCACAAAAAACTGGAAATGACGTCACAGAAAGTGTTATTTACACCAATCTTAACCAGAGCTGTCACGAAAATAAAACCTCAATAAGTGCTCATTAGATTTCTAAGGTGAACAGTTCACTGTTTTACCCAGATCCCAACCGTCCGCTTTGCTCGGTGATAACAATAGTGAAGTTGTCTGCGTTTGATGTCGCTGGGACGAAAGTCACGTTAATGGCGGAGTTGTTCAGAGACGTGATTTCGAGCCTCGGATCTGTAGAAAGAAAAAAAAAAAGTTGAACTGTGAACAGCTGCCGGATTCATTTAAAGGGCACTTTGACAACAAGACTGCACCGCATGATACGCAAGCAGTAATTGACGCATCTTTGCATATGCATAATTGCACCTTTGTGTCACGATAAGCAATATGACAATTGTATTTTCAAAACAATTGCAATTTGCCGCAGTTTTACTTGAAACGGCACAAGTGGTTTATGTTTCGAAGTACGAGATGATCCACTCAGCGTTGTGCAAGCAGCTTCTTAGACTCGACGCATTGACCACTGTCCATAAGCAAGAACTCCACACAGAACTCACCCAGAGATAAAGTCCGAAAATTTGTCGGGCTGGACGCGGAGCTCGAGACTCCGCGGAGAACGAACGTGCTGGTGATTTCGTACAAAGTGTTGGGTGATAATCCGCTAATTGTTTGGACATTTTCAACGTTTTCTATTGTTCGTTGCGTCCCGGCATCCACATCAGTGATCTGAATATATTTTGCGGTGACGAGCGCTTTTCAAGTCAAAGTCTATATTAGATCGGAAGTCTGTATGAGGTCTTAAGTCTTTATGAGGTCATTGGTCTATATGATGTCAGAACTATTTGAGGTCAGACGTCCATGAGGTCATAAATCTATATATGGTCATAAGTGTATATGAATTCATAAGTCTATATGAGGTCATAAATGTATTTGAAGTCATACGTCTATATGAAGCATTTTTTCTCTTCGAAATCAAACGAAAGAGACACACTGTTGAGCAGTTGTCAATTTGTCGGCATCGCATACAATCATTTTATGGCTATTGTACAACTTCATAAACCTTTCAGCGATCAAACTTTTGACAGATAGCACGTGGATGCGGTAGTGTATCTGAGGGAGTGCAAAGAAAGTACGATCCTCCAAACTTTCTTTCTATCCGGCAACCCCACTCTATCGGTCATAAGAAGGCAACGCAGTAAGCAGCTACAAAGTTGTGTCCCAGAAATAATTTCCCACGCGTTTGATTATGTGGCTTGGAGTGTGATTTCTTCATTCTTACCAGCGAAAATAACAAGTGCATTCACCAAGCTCCATTTTTGGTATGAATTTTACTGTCTGCAATAAGGTACCTTTTCCAAAATCGTGAAGGTCACGGGTTTCACCACGGTTTCAGGAAAACATCGAGAACTTTACCGCTTTAAATTCTACCAGCTCTGTGTCAATTGGAGTGGGGTTTCGTGACCGAAAAAATACCAAAACGTCTCTTGGTGCTTCTATACTATCGTTGCTGATAGCATTGTTTCTTTCCCTGGATGTGGAACAGGCCCGTAGCTACGGGGGGGCATTCGGGGGCAGTGCCTCCCAAAATTTCTTTTGTGCCCCCCTGAATTTTGTTGTGCCCGGAAAATTTGTTTCAAACATATAGTAAAAGCAAAAATCTTTCCCCCCTAAAAATGTATTGTGCCTCACCAAATCTTGAAACCTGGCAACGGGCCTGTGTGGATGCAAAATGTCGCTGTAATTCTATACAACCGTACAAAAACATGAGTCCACAACCTGGCAGGCATTGACAAATGCAATCATTGTCGCATTAATTAAACGTTACTTTGTGTTCGACCTCTCTAAATGGTATTTATGTTTGCAGCAGTGACTGCAATTGTCAAACGGTCTGCGTTTACTAACTGGCAGGACTGCACATTTAATCAATGTCAGCATTTCGCTACAATTTTAATTAACCACTCGAAACAACGGAGTAAAAACAGCAAAAGCACAACCAAATTAGATCACCTGAAGATTTGTTTTTGCTCCAGGTAATGATGAGGAGACTACAGTCGCTTTAGTTGCATCGACGTTGAAAACCCTGACCGTGTATGGTTTCGGAAAATTGGCTGAAATATAAAAGAAATTGCTTTTTTCGCAACGAAATTGCCTTTTTCGCAACACGTTTTGGTTTACGAGTCTATTACTGCACTGGCAGTTGCTGCCGAACTTGGATCGACCGCCGGGGAAAAAGAGGTACAAAACCTGCAACCAACATTGCAAAATATCTGCAGGTTTAGCTAAAACAATTATTTCGACACCTTAAGGACATTGGATAAGCTCAACATTTGTACGCAGTTCTTTAACTGTCAAAAATGCTGCGAGGTCTGTATATGCAGCACATATTTAGCGTCATACCAAAAAAGAAAACAAAAGTTGTTTAAAAAGTGAAATTTTGCTCAGCGATGGGTATGATGTAGGTCGCAAATGCAAACGGTTTTGGAGCAAAGGAATCGTTTTACTGTAGCAAGGGTTGGTTATAAATCCAAAACCTGAGCAATACAGTCTAACTGTTACAATGAATCAATAGTCAAACATCATAAATGCAAAAAATAGTACGCAAACAGGATTTGCAGCACTACTATGTTGATGACCTCCAAAAATGACAACGAGAGCTTATACAAAAAAGTTTAACAAATAAAGCAATATTGCTTGGTTGTGTTATCACCTGTTTCGACTCTGTAAACCTGCACTTGCGAATTCATCCTTCTGCATATGCGCTGGAGTGAGATGTCATAAGTGTGACCGGGAAGTATCGCTTCATTATCAAAAACAACCTGTCATCATAAAGGCATGTAACACACAAGATAACAGGCCTTTTCATTGAATATTTTTATCAGCTTAGACCAATTCATACAAACGCTCTAAATGTGAAACAACACAAAAACCTCTGCATGTTTAATAAAAGTTCTGGCGATTTGACATCATGTCCTATATACGAATGGAGACTGCGCAGACTATATGCGCAGATGAAGCAGACGGTTTACTTCTTGAGCCAGTGGACATCATTGTGTTGCTCAAAAAGGTTTATGGCCCATTTTACTTTTACGCAATACAGCGCCAAATATTTATGGAAAAAATCTACGAATTAATCACCGATTACCTTGGTTACATACTAGGCTCGCTGGAAGCGTTCCCGTGTAGCGGCAAACAGACCTTCAAGACTAAAATTTTGCAACAATGTCGACGGTTAATTGCCAGGCAGGCTACGAAAAAGCATTGGAATTGGAAATAAAGAGGAGGTGAATTTCATAGATAAAGAACATTCGCTTTCAAAGCAAAGTGTTTTGTAAAATTTTAGAGCTTTTTTACTTTTTCGAACAAAGCAATCTTTTTTGGATTCAAGCCAGCAGCATTACTGAAATAAATGTTTTCCAAGTGTTTTGTGTTCACACAATCATGTAAATAGTAAAGTTTTATCAATGATGCAAAACGGAGTTGCTTACAGACCACCAACATTTCGTGTTTCTACTTTACTAGACAGATTGAAAAAATTTGCAGTATTCTGGGAAGACATAAGCTTTGCTTAAACGAAAAGAAGCAAGGAAAACGAACAGCAGGGAGGTCTGTACTTACAGTTCGCGACTGCGTAACGTTCACGCGTTCTGTCGCAATAGGACTGCTCCTGTCGCCATTGGATCTCGACAACAATTTGACTTCGTAGATTTGCGACGCTACATTTCCAGGACTGAATTCAATTTCGACTGACTGTATTCTTGTACGTATCTGAATCTTGGAGGCCAAAGCGCAAGCTGAAAAAAACAAAGCAATGCAGGCATTACCCCTAACGCAGAAAGAGTTTCACCTCATCACGACGTCATCATTTCAACAACGCTAGTCATCGTCAACAAATTGAAGGCGCAATGTGCGCGCCCTGCGTTTCTACTATTACAAGAATCGAACGAACTAAAAGTACACCTAACAAGTTGGACGGAATGCATTAAGTGGTATGCACCGTTCTAAGCTTCATCTAAGCGTGTGAGTGACTCAGCTCGTTTTTCAAAACAAAACTCACGAAGATTAATTCGAAGACTTGCAGGAGAGCTTTGCACTCCGTTGCTGACAGTGTGAACATTAACCACATAACTGGCGCCCATCTCCATGTTCCGTATGTACATCACTGCGGATGTGTTTGTGAAGGTCTCTGTGTTGTTAGGGTTGTCCACTGGCACTAATGTAACGTTGTAACTGCAAATAAGTTACAATTTCAGACAGTTTCTTAAACATTCTTTGCTGTGATCAACCAAAGTGCTTGAAAAAGATGAAAACGTTTATGCATCTACCAGTGGTCTTTCTAGTTTTCAAACTCTGTTGTCCAATAACACTTAAAAGTATTTAAACGCAAAATCCAAACTCGTTAACAGACCAGAAATGATCCGACATAGCAAAAATGTGCGACGGCCAACTGAGCAGCACAGGCTTAACACTGCTGTCAACACGACAGCGTGCTCTCACAGAACCTTAACTGATTACGAAATAGATGTGCGGCAAGTGCACACAGAGTTCATCATGAACTGCACCAATGATTTTCGCAAACGTACTTCAAGCAGATTTTTAAGCTACTCACTAATCCGCGTCCGGGTCAGAAGTCCACGTGAGCAGAACACTGTCCAAACCCAGAAACTGGTGCTCGAGACCACGCGGTGAAGAGACTATAGCAGGAACTGCAGCAAAAATACCAGGTTCGTCAAAAAATGAACAAGAAAGGTGAAGTGCTCACTGTTGCGGCACGCATAAAGCGGCAACTCTATTTAATCTCATTGTGCTTAAGCCTTACGGTGATTCAGAAACAGGGCAAAGCTGAGCTTGGTCGATGCGTTTTAATCTAATATTTCACTTTCGAAAACATAAAAATGGCTCATGATATATGTCAGGGCTGGCCAACCAGTCAAAGACCAAGAGCCACATTTCTCACCGTGTTACCGCAAAGACCCACATCATACACATGGGCACACATGAATATCAGTCACCCCATTTCTTCCTCACTCGCACACATACCTTTGCCAGCTACATTTGTTGTAACTATCACACACCAACATGACAATGACAGAACTTTACAAGACATTTATTGTCATGCAAGTTATTTAGTGGGACTTCTGGTAATTACGTAAGGGCCGCAGGAAACCGGGCAAAAAGCCGCATGCGGCTCGCGAGCCGCGGGTTGGCCACCCCTGATATATGCCTACAAATTTCAATCAGTTTCTTCTGAGGTAAAGATTAATTCTTTTCAAGACATAAACTTAAAATATCCATGACCTAATTAAAACCAAGCTTACTGCCATGGTGAAAGAAAAAGCAAAGCGGATAATATCCACACACGACAGCTGGGATATTTCTTCGACAACCAACCAACCCACGTTTGGTTTGCCAACGTTAAAATTAGTTAGCACAATAGTCTTCCAGCAGAGTAATGTTGTGAAAAAAACATATTGTATTGTCCAAAAGCCCTGTCGACATCTCCGTGTGTCGTCAAATAGTCTTGTCGCGCAACTGTTGCGCAACTGAAGTGGTAATCACCGAAATAGCCAACGAAATTATTACACGGCGGGATTCACCACCACACCTCCGATTTTTAACTTGTTGCAAGGTGCAACTTCGCACTTTCTATCTATACATAAAAGATGATTTTATGATCACGTTTAATAGCGGCAATCTTCCATTTCAAAAAGAATAGATGTTTCAAAGGAAGTCGCAAGCTGTTCAGTTTGAGGCAGCGAGGCTTGTGTACGTTGCATTTTTCAAAAGTGGGATAAACAACTATGACTTTTGTGCAAAAACAGCTGGTTTTCATAATCGTTGAAGAAGCGATTATTTTAAACTTTGGTAGTGTTTTTCTATAACTAACATCGACAGGGATATTTCTTAATCAGTGATGTGCCACTCGCTGGGGTGGTGAACGTTTGATAGACCCAAAAGCGATGGCTTTCGGGAGCTCTGCCGCAACAGATGATTGGATTGTAATCTAAGTTGCAAAAAATGATTTAATTTTTTCTGCGCAGAATATCTGGCCCTATATGTGAAACACAAAAATAACACAGTTTTAATGTCAATAGCAGCCGAAGTCATGACAGAGGGCTTTAGTAGCATCGAAAAATCGATTTTCAAAAAGATTGTATTCAATGAGCATTGAAAGCGGTATCAAAAAAGCTTGTAAGAATCCAGGTTCGATGTTTTTTTTAAATCCCGATTAAGGTCTCGTTAAACGTCCCGTTTTACATTTATAAAGTGAGTTAAATCGCGTACCGCCGGTCGCGGTGATGGGCGCCATAGTAGGCGGATTGCTTTGGACGTCGTTGCTGACGGAATAAACGTACACAGTGTACGCTCCGGTCTCCAAAAGATGCAGATCCACTATTGTTGATGACGTTTCCATGCTCGTCACTAACGCGTTGTCCGCATTAGCAACAACCGTGACGTTGTACCTGGAAAGAAATAATATCAATGGCGATATTCAGCAGCGATTCTGTGCGAACCTGTTTCCGAAATTTGCGGATTCACGCGAAGCTACTTTCAGTTGGCTTAAACATAAGTGGCAAGTCACTCCTCACTTTGCTATGTACGCAAGGCTGCTTGCGTATGTCTGCTGCGTAACCTTAGCAACATACAGCACGTCACTTAATGTATTGATCATAATGTGCAAATTATGGTGTCACAAAAGATTATCAACACTTATCACCGATATCAACGGATCAGACGCATTTAGAACTAGATGATTTTAAGCCGTAAACTTTATTTACGTTTTACTTGCTACACTGCAGCACGTAGCAGCGGAAAGATCAACGTTTGGGCCTGTATTGTACCATCAAGGCGTGCGGTTGCAAAGAGAATCTGCTGTTAAGGTTGGTTAAATCTATTGATTGGAGGTAATATGTTTATAATGAGAGGAAAAAACGACTGATTTCTTGGGGTGATTTCTTCGGCAGATTGCTTCTTTCTCTGCTAATTAGGAGTACTAGAGACGATATATTCTGTTGGATTAAGGGTCGCACGCCGTCTCTGAAAGATCTTGGGATCAGCCAAAGCAAAGCGTGTTGCAAACAACAGCAAAACCAATAACATTTTAGAAAAACAATAGATCTATATCTGCAGCGTCTTTCCATTTCACGTTTAAGAAATCAGATGTTCGTTTTCTTTGTTAAACAACAACGCTATCGGATGAATACTAATGCTGACCAAACGAGTTTTGTTACCTGTCTGCAGATAGCACCGGCTCCCATTGAAGTCGGAATCGATTGGAGGACAGAGACGTGACTTGTACTACACTCGGGGACACAGGAGCAGCTGAAAGACACAAAACGGTGATTTGTGCCCGCATTCAGCTACTGATGAAATCTGCTGGAAAGTCGCGCATTTGCACTTGAGTTTATCACAACGACTACTACTTACGCCGTAAAAATGGTTTCTTTATCACTTCCCGTTCAGTCCCGTTGCCCGTGCTGCGTATTACCAGCAAGTATTGGTAAGCTCCTCTGAGCGAACCAATCGTAATCACGTATTGCGTTATGCCTGGTTGCGGTTTGAACTGAACTGTGGTTGGTGCTCTGCAAACCAAAAAATTCTCCATGAGACCTCAGACCTTTCATCCACTCGGAAGCAACTGTCTCCTTTTGAAAAAACACGAGCAAACAATTACATTTCTTTTAAACAACAAACAAATATATTCAAGTCCTTTAACTTATCCGGCAGGTTGTCATGTCGATTTTGGTCTTCTAAAACTGAGAGCATCCAAAGATTGAAAAAGTGATCGCATGCTTAGAAACCCAAATTTTTTAATTAGTTCGCACCTTTGCTTTTATCTGCGGTTTCAACCTTAGTCATCTCATACCATTTCGCCTACTTCCCATTTTTGAACAAACGTTTTCACAACGTACAGATGTCGAAGAGGCACACGGCACGCACATAAGGTCGTGAAGGGATTTGTACTTCTGCCCTCAAAAGCAAGGGTATGATTGCGGGCCCAACGCCAAAAAAGAAAGCTTGGTGCTTGAAACACGTTTGAAAACCAAAGTTAAAAACTCGTTTGTAGAATAAATTTCGAGCGGGACCTTTGCCGTCCGCTTTGCTCTGTAACAGTAACAGTGAAGTTGTCCACATTGGTCGTCGTTACAGGGTAGAAATTGATGTTTATGGCCGAATTGTTGACCGAAACGATTTCCACTCTTGCGTCTGCCAAAAAACAAAAGCAGGTCCGTGATGCACTGGTCATGCAGATGACGATTGCCGACGTCTCTGTCGCTGTCATCGATCAAACGAAACTTGCAGCAACAAAACGATCAATTCGACACTGATCAAGCAAAATACTCTTAGCAGACGCCGCGGATTGCGTTACACCAGTGGTTTTCAACCTTTTTCATGCAGCGACCCATTTTGCAACCCAATATAACCTAACGACTCCCTTTCGAAAATTTCCAGTCAGGCATATGTAATGCAGTTGTGTTTGTACAATAGAAAAATCACAATGACTGGAGAGTAATGCACGATATCACTATGTCGAAACAAAGACTCATTATTAAATTCATGCACATGACAGCATGAGTGAGAGAGACTCGTGCCGTATGGAAATCAGTCCACAGTGCAACTCATTCAAAACTAGAATAACTCCCAAGTTAGTTACCGCATTCAGATATCTAATTTACAAACGCAGCACATTCTTACGTTACAAAGATATTCGTGCGTTGCCAACCGCAACAGTACTGTAAAGGCCATAATCACACTCAGAACTTTGTAATGGTCATTATCACCTTAAAACAATTTTGAATGAAAAAGTAGGCTATCATTTTTGCCAAGTGATCCTAATATTTTGGCTGCAACAAAAAGTGGTTCCATATACTAAGTATAAAATATGGAAGAAATTATGAATATTTTTATCAGAAGATCTCGCGACCCCCAGAAAAAAAGCAGGCGACCCCCAGGTTGAAAACCACTGCAT
>JGI24022J15233_10011340_pt1 | contig 10171 bp, 9 predicted proteins | sample Ectturendosymbi2_FD_15233 | JGI IMG/M metagenome (IMG submission 15233)
CTGTTCGCAACGTTGTTGTTCGAGCACCCCAACCGGAGCCAGCAAGCGGTCTCAAGAGCGCGACGCGTGATGTCAACTTCTTGCGAAGCAACTCAAGGTGTCGGCTGTCCAACGGTCAGGGCCGGCGCGAGGTTGTTGCCCCGCCGAGCCTGGACGTTGGGGCCCCAAATATACAATACATTGCATTTAACACATATTAGCCTATTTACAGTGTATGAACAAAAACATCGATTTATTTTAATAAATGCTTACAAAAGCATTTCTATAGCATCAACACAACGTATAAAGCAGACAGACTTAAGCATTTGCTCTGTTTTAAGCTAGGAATATGACTTTTTCTAAGTTTTCAAAAATGCAAATATTTGTGTCAACACAGCCATATCTAATGTTTTAGCAGTTTCACTTTCAGTAGATATCATTGCCAGATTTGTTTGTCTTTCATCAGTCATAGTTGATCTGTGAAACGTTTTGATTAGCCTAAACTTGCTGAAGCTCCATTCAGCAGTATTGCATACAGCAGTGATCGGAAAACTTTCGTTAGAATGGCCCCAAGCCACCTTTCCATAGGCGTCCGCAAAAATTTTTCCAGGGGGGAAACGTTGACAGTTTGCTTATCCTTTTCAGGTTGTTGAAATTGCATTGCAAACAGACGTTCACAGAGCGCTTTACTCTTTCCACAGAAAAATAAATTGCTCCATTATCAGTCACAAAAACGCACTTCGTTGGCAGCAATAGCCAGGTGAATTGCGATAAGTTACAAAATAGAATATCTGCAGTTTTTTCCAGCAGGGAACTTCTTTATAAAGAAGTAAATTGCCATGGTCTCTAACAAAACCACAAATATGTCTTTATTTTACCTAGAAAGACTTGGCAGTATCACTCACAAACAAGAGCTGAAAAGGTCTGAGATCTCGTCCAAAGCAATCAAGCACTCTTTCAATAAATCCTTCCTTGTCTTGATTGACTTTTTCACTGTGAACGCTCATCCACACAAACCGGACAAGCATTCAGTCTCACACTAGCAATGGGTTTTTCAAACTTATCATGCTTCTTTTTACACAGTAGGTCAGTGTTTTTCAACCTTTGCGCTGCAGGGGAACCTTCCGCAAATTTTTGCTTTGCTCGCGGAACTTTATGCAAAGATCTAAAAGTCTATATTGCTGCAACGGCATAGAATTGTGTTTGCGAATTTCGGTTTGTTTCGGCGGAACCCCTGGCAGCCACTCGCGCGGAACCCCGGTTGAAAAACAATGCAGCAGACTATGAAAATACGTCGATATCCGCTATCAGAAGTCACTGTCTCCCTGCATGAAAAATAACTGGCTTGCGGCAAAACGCCTACTACCGTAACTTGAAGTGAACACATGAAGATTCGCTGTCATGTTATTGTTACGAAGTAAAGTCCAACAGTAAAACAATCTGACGCAAGTTTCGCAACTTGCCTTTACAGACAGGCAAAGCAGCCGACATGGGTGAACGGCAAACTCATCACTGCACAACACCAGGACAGTGAATTTGGTTCTTGTGCACTGTGGGTGTCATACCGACAAATAAACTGTCAATACAAGAATTAAATCAATTTAATCGGAATGAAGCTCCTGCTTCAGGTTTGCTAGAAAATTTTGGTTGTTAGTCCCAATCTCCAAAAGGAGGGGCGAATGACCGTTTTGCTCCCCTTGCGGACGCCCATGATGTGGTGATGCCCGGGNCACATATTTACAATATGTAACCTTGTTCGTGCAATAAGAGATTTTCAGCCAATCACACCGCGGATAACGTTNCGGATGATTGCTGATGTCCGTCTGGCAACGAGTTGCTATTAAGCTGACTTGGTGCAANCCAGAGGCTTTTTGGGAAATGTTTTTGGTACAGTGACGGTTGAAATCAACTTGCAAAGCTAGCCTGGTCACGGCTGAAACCGGTACTTGCGCATAAGCAATTAAGGTGAAATGCATTATTTGCATCACATTTTTGACAAGTTCAAGTCTATTCAACATACTGCCAATTTACAATTATCAGCAAATGAAAAATGTATGCAGCAACATANAAAATTAGTTCGACCTTTTATACAAAACGTTTAATGTTTTTTTTAGCTTCACTTAAATGCACAAATTGAAACATNTACATGATCCATTCAAGGTCCTACAGTTTCCTTTTGCACCCTAATCATTCCATTCACTGCAATATTTGACTACTAATTTACCATTCAAGATTTTGTATNCGTGCATCTATCACANTGCTTGTAGTGTAAAACAATGAACAGATTCTCAATCACAGNATCTCAAAACCATGAAANCATTCCAACATCATGCACAAGCAGCCACTGACATATCAGCAATAGGTTATAGTGCTGACCTACGCCTAGTGCCAAATCGATAAAACATTCGATTTCAAACAATTTCTCTAGGCTTAGCCCACGTTACTGTACTGGCGACTGACTGTGAATATTGCACTTGGGCTACAGACACCATTNTGTGAAACCTAACAACCTTTTCGGTAATCATCAGTCATCCTGAACGTTATCCGCACTGTGATTGGCTGAAAACCTCTTACTGNGCGAACAAGGTTACATTTTGTAAATATGCGCCCNGGCCAAAGAAAACGATATAAACGACATATTGCATACGTTTCAATAACTCCTGTTATCATCNTCGTCAGTGCATTGCAAATTGAACTGCAGTGATCTTGCTGCAAGTTCTTATGGTTAGTCAGGAGCAAAGCGCTGTAAAAATGATAAACGCGAAGGGCTGCTTCGGTAGTGAAGCAGTGGCGCGAAACATACGTAGTCACATGACTCAGCTGGATACGTGCCGATGGTGATGGCGCGTGACGTCATGAGTGAGGCATGAAGCTCTGTTACAAGTTAAAAATGCATGGAGGCATCGATGGGATGTTTACATTCAGCTCTGGTTTATGTTCTTGAATCGATAAAGATTGAAGATTCTGCAGCCGCCGCCAATTGTTGTCATTGCCAATGACCTCGGAAATGTTAAAGTCAACCCGACGCGGTATAAAAACAAAGATAAAAAAATGTAATTCCACTGGAGAGCATCCGCGAGGGGTGTTTCTGCAAACGCAACACTGTTATTGTGGTTCGATTTGCAAAAGCTGAATAGCGCTAACACTTTTACTTAGATAGGTTGGAAAAGACTATATTAAAAACTTGCAAGCCGTAATTTAAGCAACACTTTTGAGTGCCGTGTTTCACCTTTACGAAAGTAGATTTTCTGTTATGGTAACGGAACACAATTTGCAAGATTGGAAATGATTTGCACATCTCGGATCTAGGCGTAAGTAGGTGTTATCCCGAAAAATGTCACATTAACTAACACTTCAGTAGAATTATCAAGCGCTTCAATTTACGTTTTTATCTTGTCAAAGCTTTGATACTTGAATCATACACTGTGTTTTTTCTTGAAGTTTTTGATTTCTATTTTTTCGTAGATGTACACAACCCGTTAAAGTTTCAGCAAGGGTTTGTCATCCATCACAGTAATAAACTCACACCACCGACAAATACCAAGCGCGTCGGTTGACGCAACAGGCAATCTAATGCTGAGAAGGGGAAAAGACGTTGCTGTTTTGAGATTGTTTTGGCGGATTACTCTAGATAACCCTTTTTGTTTGACAAGGCTTTTACAGTCTTTTGTGAGATACTGTAATGGCATCATTTGGATTACATTCACAAACTGTAGCTATGTGTCAGTGTACAGGGGAACCCCACCAAATCAACCTGCTGATCAAAATTCCCTGACAGAAGTGCCTGTCGAAAATGCCTTCCATTTCTACAAATGTGTAGTTTCGCTGGTGCGTGTCAACCCTAATATATTTTTGCATTGGTCCTGCGGTTAAGCTAAACATCGGTTTACAATAATTTATCTTACGTCTACTTTGGATGTATGGAAATATTGTAAATTGTATTTACACCGCTTTCGTGGTTCATCTAAAGTTTGGGGGAACTTATTAAAAACATTGAACCCTGTGATAGTCATCTTCAAGGGCAAGAGTCGACCTTTTGCTGGTTTGCAGTGGTGTGTTGTTTCGTAATGCATCAGCATATGAAAAAACAAATTAGAAATGATAAACTTTTAAATAACTTGCTCAAATCAAACGGCCTGTGGTGTCAGCTCCGTTTTTGACCTATTATGCTGTAGTATTTAAATAAATAGCTTTTTATAGCCCAAAGTTACATGGATCTTCTTCGATATACAGAAGAATATGCGTTTGGCTCTAGCCTTGTCGCCATGATTCCAGTTGCAAGTATGCATGTTTCCAATTTGAAAATGCTAAACCGTTGGTTCAACTTGCAAAACGTTAACACTGAAGTTCCGAAATTTAGTAAAACGAAGATTTCGTGGCAAAATGAGAGAATTCAAGTTTTTCAGCAAACTTCGAAAATTCGATATGCGAAGCACCGTTATTATGCTGAGGCTGATATCTTGTTTTACTTCTCAACTGTTTAATCTCACCTCAGCTAGCTGGTTTTGGCGGCTGTTGTGCAATTTGTCATATGCTTGTGAAATTTTAAATAAAACGTTGGTTATCTTTATTAACTTTGTATCTGTCTGCTTTTACGCGACTACCTTTAAACGATTTACCTTTTTCTGCAAGTTGCAATAGGAATTTGATGCTGCCTACTGCCTTATCACCAGCTTACAAGTTTGATAATGGCGATGCGGCAAGTTCTTTTCGCTGTATGTTGCAATTTGTTACCCAGTTTTGCGATCACATCTACTTGAGTTACAGGAAGCTGCTAAAGAATCTCTTGCCCTAATAAAAAACAGTTCGTTTTGCTTGATAGATTCACCAAAGCTTTGCACCACGTATGTGATTCTCATCTACGCTGTTTTATTGACAACTTAAAGGATGTTCGTTTTGAAAATCAAAAAATATAGATCTGTTGAATAAACCCTTGTAAATTAATGCATTTTAAAGAGTCAAGAAATTGGTTTAGAAGATAGTGTAGAAAACAGCGCAATTATAAAAACCTTCGATGTAATTTTCACTGTTTACATATTTGTGTGAAATTCAACAAATAAAAGAAACAAGCAAATCACCTCAAAAAGTCTTTAGAGTCACATTTACAAACGCAGAAGACAAAATTGTGAAAGCTTTATCCACAATAGAACAGGAAGAAGAAGACATACTCTGAGAAAGTAAAATTAATCTGGACCCAATCAAAAAAACTGCAAATGTTTTTGCCTCAGGTATTAGAGTTAATGAAATACATTCAAACCACCTCCCTTTATGTTGGTTGATCACAAGTCGTTGCTAGGAACAAAAAGTTAGAAGCATAAAACGTCAAAATATCATCTTGTGCGTTTTTCGCAAGGCGTTAGGAGTCGATGGTCTAAATAAATTTTTTTTTCGACGTAGAGCAAAATTAGATTGAGGAAGAAAAAGACTAAATGTATACAACAAAAAATTTTTATATTTAAAACCACTGAATCATATAAAAATAACGCTTTCAGCATATTTAAAAATAAACTCGCTAATATAGTTTTCTGCCTTTCAGTTGCATTGCCAAAGGTGGTGGATCGAACCCTCCACCTCCAGCAGTGCATATGCAGGTAAAAGTTTATTCATGACAGTGTGTGGACGTTTTTCATGCATTTGGTTGTTTGGTTGCTCTAAACAACTTCAAGCTGACCCAGCTAAGAATTGCATGCGTCCACGTTTTACTTCGTCCTTAATAGATAGCAAAGCATAAATGTTGAAACCATCCAGAATCCCGAGCATCGATGCTAACTTTCCATCGCGTAGTTATCGTATACGTTCTGTTTAACTGGATCGTCCCATTCATGAATTTTTTCAGCTTCCAGCTGATCTCCGTATTTGCTTCGGAAAAATCCTGTCTGTTTTAGAATGCAGAAAACAAGTTCTATTTCAATTAAATAGAACGCATTGTTAAGTATGTCATTTTCATCAGTAAGGCGATTGTGAATTTGGCATAACTTGTCTTTTTGATAAACACACAGCCCAAAACAATTTTGTCTAAACCAACAGTTAAAGCAGAGGGTGGTAGCAACATAAGGAATATCCATAAAATTCACATCTTTGAGCGTATTTGCATTTGTACTTTGCTGTCGCTCACCGTTCATCCTTTGTATTCATGAGGGGAAGTGCTCATTATATTTGTTATGAATGCTGCGTTGGTTGTCTAGTCAGACAGCTTACATTGGTCTGATGATGTTTGCATCGGGTGGTTTTGTGAAGCAAAGACAAGGGCAGATTTAAATAAAACTCATTGCAAAAACAAGTCAAAACAATCGACGAAAGGGTCAAGATTATAATCAAATTTTTAGAAAAATCTTTTGTTCTACAAAAGACGGTGGTAAAATATATTATTTGCTTTTGTTCGTGTCTTTCAGATATTTTATTTTTGGAATATGTCGCTCTTGTTACGCCATAAACAAATCTTCTATAAAAAAAACTTATCATTTTAATACAAATACAAAATCCTAAAAATAGCAAACGTAAAAACCAGGAATTTTTGTAAAAACAGACGCTCCCTCCATCTGATGGAGTTGTTCAAGAAATTGTTGCAGGGATATGGGAAATGCGACACTGAGCATTGGCCTTTCACCCTGATGGAGTGTTTATCAAACTGAGCTGTTGAGCAACTGAGTGATGATGGCTTCTATGTTCGATTTATTGATGGCCACCTCTCATTTGCACATACAGGTTTGACTTTAGTGCATGATGTTTATCGTTAGAGACAATATCTGTATTACCAAACTCTACGTGAAAGCAACGTTGTGTTTGCAAACACATGACTTAAGTTGTGTTTATGTCTTAGTGCGTTTCTTGAAAACAGTGCTCAGGTAACCCTTGTCAAAAATGGCTAAGTCAATTTTAACTAAATTTTGAAAAGACTTAAAACACACTCATCAGGGTTTTTTAAGGCGTTTTAGGGACCCGATTCGGGTCCCTAGAATTTCAAATCGGGTCCCTAGAATCAGACAAAATTATCATCGGGTCCCTAAAATCAGAAAAATCGGGTCCCTAGAATCAGAGAAAACGGGTCCCTACAGATCCAAACCGGGTTCCTAACAATTTCCTTAAAAAAACGTGCACTTATTAACCTGGTTCCTTCAGTAGCTGTTTTTTGAAGCATTCTGTCGAGCAGTCCTATCGAAATATACATACTTTTTTGTATTTTCTAGTAAGAGGGGTTTATTGTCAAGATGCCAGTAGGTTCCTAACGTATGATGGCTGTTGTACAACAGCTAGTATCCACTGCAATTATGTTTGATGGACGAGCAAGCTTCATAACTGTGTCCCATGAGGAATTTCGCTGATAAGACAAACTGAGTGGACATGGGTGGGTTATAGTTACCTCAGTTGCACTTGTAAACGTATTTTGGCCTCCCACAGAAAACATATTTTTTCGAAAAAAAAGATGTACATATTTCAAAACACCACAAGTTTGTTTCTTTGATTCAGATGAGCTTGAAAACGATTGCTGAGTTGTTGAGAAATGCTCCTGTGCTCCTAAAACGTCGTTTGCCTTTTAGGCAGGTATTGCCCATAGACGCAGGTTTTAAGAATTAACTGAGCATGGTCAAATAGTCACATATTGTGTTAGTAACCCAAACAGAATTCATCCAGTCTGGAATAAAACGAAGAGGTAATCTATCGAAATCTGCAAGTCAGCCTCAAACGACCCAATCAATAAAGCAACAATGTTCAGATGTACTTTGCCCATCTGGAATGAATCGTTTTTTTAACTTAATGTAGGTATACTTAAATAGCCGTTTAAGGCTGATTCGTCCAGCAGCTGATTTTTTCTATGTGCTTTGTCAAGCAGTTTTCTAGAAATTTTGATACGTTTTGTATTTTTCGAGTAAGGGGGATTGTGCAATTCGGCCTCGTATACCCGACATGCAACAAGAGGGCCAACTTGGCCAAATCGTCAGGAAGTTTGACAAGAAAAGCTGCTGTCCAGTGCTGCTGAAAATGTCCCCAAAACGTAATTTGCACAAATACAAACAGTATTGCACACAATTCCACGTGCTTGTGATCGAACATATTATAGTAAGTTTTATTTACCTTTTTGGGCTCTGTTCACCTAAAGTGGTAGTGCAATACAAAATACATTTGAAAATAACATATATTCATGTCTCAACATAATTTATTCCGTTGTATGTAGAAGGGCAAACTACAAGAAGGATATCATTATGATCTTCAATCGACCGCCGGTGAAGGCTACTGGCGAAATTCCCGAATTTTCCCGTTTTGGTGCCTTCATTAAGCCTACCTCCACCATTTTTTGGGAGAAATTATGTTTGATATTGAAAATACACAATTTTTGGAAGTATAACAAGCTCGTTTTTTCGGTCCGTGGAGCTTGAGAATAATTGCTGAGTTGTTGAAAAACTCGCCTATGTTCCTAAAGCGTTTCCGTAAGCCTCGGTTATGGTGTGAACAATATTTGCCCAATGAGGGGAATGATAACGACAGTGCTATATTTTATTTTACACTTGAACAGGAACAATTTAGATCTCACACCAAAGTAACAACTTAACAAATCTGAAAACATCAGTACGTATAATTAAACTGTACTACAGTTATCCTTAGAGAACAACTGTGTGAATTGTCTCTGGGCAAGATGAATTTTACGATCTCTAACTTAGAAGTTAAAATTGAACATTAGTCACGTGTTGGAGATTAGACGAACGCATTGAATCACTACTCTCACTGAGTTTGCGGCAGTAATGTGAGGTTGACCTTGCTTATTTGAATAAATGATGTGTTTTCATTGATTTATTGTTTCATATGACTCAGCCAATGAACAGAAAATATGCAAAGAGCCAACATGCTGAAAAGTAACCAAAAAACTCAATTGATCTTACCACCACTTTCAGGGCCGCAACCAGGGGAGACAGGGCAAATTCACCCCCATAATTTGCGAAAATAATGTAAAAGCGCCAATAGGTGTTTGATTGATAGGTACAAAAACAAACTACAATAATTTTACCCCCCACAAACAATTTCAGCTGGTTGCGGCTCTGACCACTTCTGGTGTGCGTTAGGTTGTTGTATGTTTAGAACTGCTCATAACGCAATTTTACATGGACATTCAGAAATGGTTGACTTTTACAAGTGCGCAGGCGAGAGTTGGTGAATTTGGGAAAAACTCTCTTCCTCACTAAAGTTGCCCTACTTAAAGTCTATTTTGCGCAAAGATGCCAACTCTCTTTTTATTGCGATAGATGAGCTTCGACGAAATCAGTTCACCGTGGCTTTAAATAAAATTATAAATCTGGCTGGTATCGTTTGAGACCAAAGCAACAAATATCGCATCGATTTATTAAGTGCATACGCAGTTATGTGCTGCACCAAAAACTGGTTAAGCAAATAAAGACATTTTACCCGTTGGAATCATTGTCTTTTGCGAAAGTGACAAGTGACACTGATTCGTTTCAACCGCATGATATAATAATGTTGCTAATATTGTAGCTTATAAAAAAGAAGTTTCATATTTCATGAAATAGACATTTTTGTTCTGCAACTTCCTGCGCGCCAGATCCTTACCTTATACATTATAAAAACAATTATTCCCAATAGAAGCACACCGCATCCAGCAGCAACAGCGTAGTACCACCAGAGCGGTCTTGCCGTTGGTATGTTCACTGATGAAACGTATTTTCTCGCTCTTTTGGTCGTCTGCAAAGTCGTAGTTACTTTAAAACAGTGATCTGCAAACTTTCATTATGATGGCCCAAACCGCCCTTTTAGTCGTCATTAGGCCTATGCTTATTTTGAGGCCCAGTTTCAAACTTACGTTTTAATCAGTTACTTGTTCCATAACAATGTTATGTTGATGTCACAAACCGTATAATGACAAAGCAGTGCTTTGCTAACGTCAAACAGTCAACGTTCCATAGTCATTACAGTAGTTATGTTTTAGCCCACGCAACTGGCAGAGGACTGTAGCTCTTACGTACCACGTGGCCCAGAACAGAACAGGCGCGGGTCTAGTCAGTAAGTTTATGGGGAAGACTTCAGTAATATTTGGTAGGCAAGTCTCATTATGGGTTCACTACTGTAAGAAGGAAGAAGTATGCTTCAGAGCACTACTGTGACAAAACAATGGACGGTAAAATGGCCTTATATCGCGAATGCTGTTTTCCGAATTGTACAAAATCATGGAGAAAAAAGTTACTTT
>JGI24022J15233_10011341_pt1 | contig 10171 bp, 5 predicted proteins | sample Ectturendosymbi2_FD_15233 | JGI IMG/M metagenome (IMG submission 15233)
CCCGACACCATCGACGGGTGGGGGGGCTGCTGTAGACTCATGTGGGGCGATGGCGTTTGCAGAGAGGGGTGCTTCAGGGTCTCGGTCGAAGTTATGCGGGGCAGACGAATGCAAGGTACGTTGTTCTGCCGAAAGCAATGGGCGCCTTACCTTACTCGCACGCAACGCTAATTTCAAGTATTGAGAAGCAGATACAGAATGTGATAACAGGCCGCTATGAACGTGACCGTCACTGTCAAAAGTACAAAACCGGCGACTGTTTATCTCCGAACAGAGGTTGCTCATGTTTTCTGTGGTAACGATGGCGTGGGAATGCGTTCCTGATGTACATCACTGCCTGGCCAGGTGTTAACGGCAATTATGAGACCAGGAACTCAGCAGAAGCTCAAAAAAATAAATATTCGATTTCCAAACTGACAAGCATTCCACCGAAGCCTGATGCGATTGGAAGAGTAAAACGTACAGCCCCTTCCTATGTATACAACCCGACATTCGTTGTTTGTTGGTTACCGCCCGTTACCAAATATCCCAATTGGTCCTCTGTAATTTGCAGTACTCTGTGGCATATGTTAAAGATGCCGGCTTCGCTCTTTAGTTTTAACCACCACAGTTACCTGCCAGAGAACCATCTAACCACCACAGTTACCTGCCAGAGAACCATCTAACCACCACAGTTACCTGCCAGAGAACCATCTAACCACCACAGTTACCTGCCAGAGAACCATCTAAATTTAATATCTTTCCTGAACACACTGGACTTACTTCCTGGTATACTTAATGATCTACTTACATGAAGTTTGATTTTTAGGGTTTAACCACAAACATCTTGCATAACCACTCAAAGCTACAACTAAAATGAATTCCAATTGAGCATTTAAAATGAACTTTTGATTACAGACAAAATTTTAGCAAAACTTAACATTTTTGGTTGAGACGTTACCTTTAAAACTCCTACCCAAATAACAAAGGTCACATCCATGGCACATTCAACACAATACATACATAGCAGGACATTTTTGGTATGCAATGCACGGAGTTGCTGCAGATTCTTACTGCAAACAATACAGCCACAAATATCGAATACATTATTTTATTCAACGTTTCACCTTCATACTGCATCCTTATTTTTTCTTTATAACTGTTGCATTTTGTTTATACTCCTGATGATGGCTTATGACTAAGCTGAAACATTGAATAAAACAATGTATTAAATATTTGTGGCTATGTTGTTCGCAATAAGGATTAGACATCAAATGCAGAATTCTACAAGTCAATCTTTGCTCTTCTACTTCGGCTTTAAGTGATAAATATCACACCTAAACAGGGTTAAGGCGGCGTCATTGGTTTGTTGCTAGTGGAAGGAATACTCGCAAAGAAACCTTTTCGATTGTGGCACTCCTGAAATCTAGTGCTGATATCACTGACGTCGGTTTGCGTTTCCATTTTGAAGCGTCCCGTTTTAAAACAGTTACTTCGAGCCAGGCTGGCTTCGACATTCACAACATCGAGGCAGAGACGAGACACTTCAAAATGAGGGTGGGCAAAGTACAAATATTTTTAGGGTTCATGCGGTGGTAGCTAACTGTACGGAGCAATTCAACGATACCATGGAGGGAGTCTTGCCACAATCTGAGTCTTGCCACAAGGCTAGGTAAGCATATTAACAAAAAGAATGATTCCAGCAGAACCGCGCGTCTTTTTCCAGGTTCTCGGCCCTGCGAGACACCCCACATATACAAGCATGGCATTTCGTTGCGCGAGGAATTCAAAATAATTCTTTCCAAATTTTTAGTTATTCTTAAATTTTCGTGAGTCACTTGCAAGAAAGAACGATGTTTTTTTAATCCCTACATTTCCTGGAAAACGGGAACCCCGTATTTTCGAGGGATACCCCATCGCATCCGAGTAGAATAGGACTTATTCGCTATGACTTAATCGCAATTAACGGCGCGACCAAAAACCCACCAAGCCGCTTTACTTACCATTAAGCGCGTGCACGCAACGTGTTGGCACATCATCGTTAAATTTCACGAAAACGCAATTTGAAAGCAGCATGCTTTTACACTTCTAGCGACCAGTCGCGTGACGAGGTTAACATGCCGCCTTGCCTAAGTAACTGCAACCACCATAGTTCCCTGCCAGAGAAGCTACAATGACAAAAACTGTTATCGTCGATTTTTACCAAGATGACTTCTAGGATCAACATAAAATAAGCAATTTTGAAATAGTTGTCCTACTTCGTATGAAGCTGATTACCGAATTGCGACCCACCACTACGATCAACACAGTAGAACAAAAGAACATTATTGGAGTTACGACATAAGCTGACAATTTATCAATACAGTGAGATATGTTTTTCACAAGGTTCGCATACCTGAATAGGCTTGACCACAGTCTTGTTGATCTTAGTCGGTGGGGGCTTCGGCTTGGGTGAGGCAGGAGATCTCGCTCCATCAGAGCTTAACGAGGACACCTTTATAGCTGCAGCTGCAACGTTAGCAGGAACTTGTCCACCTTGATTTTGTTGCATCATCGTCAACCGCAGAAGAGGTAAACTTTTCTGAAAAACAGCATCCGGAGCTGCACGATAAAAACAAAGTTTATCTCATAACTTAACAACACTCTGGGCCTGTGGCACCAATAACAACCTGAGCAACTTCCAACATTTTAAACTACGTTTTGTGATTTGCTGATAAAAGCACTGAAGTGAGAAAGTTGACACTGAAACTATGTCTGCTCACCTTGAACACGAAATTTTGAAATGGTTTATTATCATGCACGACTAAACCAAGCTAATATTAATCAAGCTGCCTTGCCAGCCGGTGAACTAAATTTAACTTTGCATCAGTCACAAACTGAAATGATTCGTTTTTGCAAACGTGTAGCATCAACCATGGTAAACAACGGAGAATTAAAATAATTCATCATTAACGGGCTTTTGTTCCACAACAACAACTAGAAAATATATTGTCATGAAAACAATTTTTTACAGGAAGTCGTATTACTTGAAGACTGATCAATGGAATCGGTTAGGAGTAAAGAAGTATTGCCATTAAGGCAAAACCAATCTGCACCGCTGTAGGCAACAAAAAGATTAATGCTTAAAAAAAAGATAAATTGGTGTACAACCAAAAACAAAGTGCTTCTTGCAACACAACGACATCCAGGAACACAAACCCACAGGCATACTTACCTTTAAAAATGGTATCAAATATGGCTGTGGAGAAGATTTGAGTTCTACTTGCAACCTCCGAGTGAAATCTTCTGCAGATATCTTGTCATCAATCAGGTTTTGAACAAGGGCTTTTACAGTCCTTACAGTTTCCTGAGCAACAGCATCATTTGCTTACTTTTTAAACTTACATCATAAAATGGAGAAAATCAACATTGGTCAAGCACATGTGTATTTCATGTTACGTTAATGTAACTTTTGCATCACAGCAATGAAAGCTTGATGCACCCAGACAACTAAGGTGTTCATCAATCATCACTGGCAGGTGCAAAAATAACTCAAAGTGACACAAAAGTATAAACGTAAATTTAGCAAAAAGAAGTTATTGCTAGCCCTTACATCACTTAAACAAAGTAACATAAGAATCACTTCAACCACTGACTACCACATGGTGCATGTTTTAAAACTTTTCTACAAACATGTTTCTGTATACAGAGATCCAATTGATGTGTAACAAATGATAAAGAATTTGTGCAACAAAAAGGTTAACATATGACTGGTTTTCATGAACAATTAACATGCAGTGAGCAACAGCATAATAAGAGCATATTATCATATTTACTCAATTGTTGGGCGTCCGTGAATATAAGTCGCATGAAATGGTGCTAAAAAATTAATGTAAGACAGCCTTAATTGTAAGCCGCACCTAACATAGGTTACCTAAACCTCTCAGATACTTTCGTGTACTTGCACATTTGGCATTTATTCGTAACGTTTGTATTGATGCTCACAACTGCCTTGTGTTCACCATAATCCCTCCTGTGACGATTGCGCACGTGACGCTGAAGAGAATATAATGCTAAAAGAGAGTTTGGTCGACAAAACACAGCTATGGAAAGACTGAGCATCATTTATACCTTTCGATAAGGTAAGAAATGCAATATATAAGCCACCCTTGATCAGAAGCCGCACAAAATGATGAAAAAAAAACTTTATAAGCCGCGGCTTACAATTCAATAAATGCAGTACTTACCTGCTGTTGCCCTCCTGTTGAAGCAAGTTTTATCAGAGTGGTAAGAAAGCTGCGGCACTTATTAACATTCACTTGATCCTCCTTGAAAAACAAACATTACAATGCCGTAAAGATCTCACCAAGGCAGGAATAAATTTTTACAGTTAAAACTACAAAAGTTAGCAAACAATAGCAATCGCATCTTCAACAAAAACTTGGTTCTTACTAATCACAGAAATTTGATCTTTAAAAATTTAATAAAAGCTGCTATTTTGCAAAATACATGGTTTTGATGTTTTTTAAATATAAAAGAAGCATGAGTTGCATCAACACCCTAAGCAGACAACAAAAGAGGTTACATTAGTTTAAAGCAGCGTTCCCCAAAGTCCGGCCCGTGAAGGGTTCTAATCTGGCCTGCGAGCTTCCTAGGAATGTTTAATGTTTTAACAACTTCGTGTAAATGAATTAATGCAGTTTTTTAAGGTGTTTTAGGGACCCGATTTGGGTCCCTAGAATTGAAAATCAGGTCCCTAGACAGAGAAAATTATCATCGGGTCCTTACATATCCATACCAGCTGCCTAACATTTTCTTTAAAAAAAACTGAACTAATGTAAGATGTAATTACACAAAACGGATAAAAAGCAGTTGCTGTAATACAGAATCAAACCAAACTTATCTCATTGATCAAAGATCAACTACAAACATTTTTGAGTTTTCTTGCATTTTGTGTAACAGAAATGATTTAATAAGACCGAGGTCATTCTTTTCAATGTTACGCTTTGTGTACAAGTCAGACAAGTAAACATAAACATAGAAAATTGTTACATCATTAGTTGCTTTTTTCGTTGGAAGTTACTGTGCATCAGCTCCCTAATATTGTACTTGAGCTTGGCGCCCAGACTGCTGCAGAATCTACATCAGCATGCATAAAAATTTGCAAATTGTAGTAGACATTTGGTGTTTGAAGTATCAGCGTTATTTGGCAGCTTTTAGACTTTTTAACAGGAATACTGCATGGCAGTGGCGTAGTCAGCCCAAAATCTTTTGGGGGGCCAAAATGTTTGATTTTAGGCAAATAACACTATTTTGTTTGAGATACTGTCTCTCAAAGCACAAAATGACTATATATGCTAACAATTTATGGGGGCCGTGCCCAACTGGGTCCCTTACTGGCTACGCCTATGCCACATGCTCATTGCAAGCGAGTTTGTTAACCATGTGCAACAGTAATGGAATTTCAATACTTGATCTCGAGGGCAGTTTTGACAGTGGTGTAGGGGGTGAGGGTGCAGGGGAGTACAAGCACACCCCAAAAATTTTGTTTTGTCAAAAATCCTGGCAAAATCTCTAAAAATTCACGCAAAATCTAGCAAAATTTGGGTACAGATGTTTCGACACCTTTGTTCTTATTTTATGATGAATGAGACTGACTGTCAAAATATGTCCAAATTTGACTTTTTCTTTTCTAAAATACACATGAAAACCTTTTTTGTGTTGCTTCCAAAAAAGTCTTAACTACTTTTGAGAGTCAAATTTTTCGGGAAAGTTTGAGTAAATTCGTGCAAAAACACTTCCCACTCCCAAAAATTTGCCTGCCTCTACACCTAGTAGTCTCAAGACCCATTTCTGTGAGTCTCAGTCTTGAAGGTTTCAGGTCTCGTCTGGGTCTTGAAGAATATAGACCTCGGTCTCAAACCTATTGTCTTGAGACTTTGAATACTGGAACAATATGACTTAGTAAATCTTGTTAATTCAACCACTTCGAAGACGTTAAGTCTCGACTATGTTTCTGCTGTCTAGTCAGTGATGAGTGAGGTATACAGGGTTCTCGAAAATCGTACAAGCAATTAACGCATTGCAGCGTCAAGCATGGAACCAAATATCACAACTATTATGCAACAAAAGAAGCACTTGCAGAAGTCACTTTGCAAATGTGTTACCAAGCAAAGAAAACACATTGGAATGTACACACGTGTCTAATGTTATATGTGTAGCATTTTGTTTTGTTTTCTTTCAATGCACAAAACAATCCAGCCCGCGGACGCTGATAAGATCGCAATTTTGGCCCAGCACCCAAAAAGTTTGGGGACTACTGGTTTAAAGCAACATATGATGTGTGACCTGCTGACCAATTGACAGTGCATTAAATGTATTGTAAACTGATGCAATCAATGTGGCTTAAACAGATGCACCCATATTAATTAACATATTGATAGACCTGACATTTCACCTCAACATCCAAGTCATTTGTATCTTCACCAGATCAAACAACAAAACCCAGCCGTATGCGAAGAGATGACAACCATGACCTTTTTGTAACTAAAATCCCAAGGGTGAGAATATCAAAGGAGTTAATTTTGAAGCAATATTGTGAGGGTATTGTTTGCTATATATTGATTAGGAATCTTTAAAAATACGTTTTTGTAACTGAGAATTCCATTTATGTGTAACAATCCAAATTGGGCAGGAATCAGTTGCTTCAGCAAAAGTTCAGAGGTATCCAGAAACGGACATTTCTATGCAGTAATGAAGAGAAAACCCAGCAAGTTTCACCTCAGAGGCATCTCACTATGGACAGGTTCTACTACTTGATCACAGTCTTGGACATCTAGAAACATATTTTAAATTATTTTAGTGTACTTTGCAAGCAAAAACTTCACACCCAGATATGCCATAACTTCATTAAAATGTTTTACTGTAAAAGTTACAAAAGCATTTGACAGTCATTTTTCATATTCTCCATAAAATTTTGACAGTGACTCTTAATGAACCCCCACTGAAAAAAAGCATCGATGAAAATAAACAGATTTTTGATTGCACATGTCACACTTTGCAACAATTGTGACAAGCTACATTTTTTGAAAAAAAAAACATCTTTTTGACATCCATATTGCAACAATGCATGAAACATGACAATCTTCTGTATCTGTCAATGTCCACTGCTAGTGCAGCATCTTAGAAAGTTCTAATAACAATGGGTTAAAGATAAATACAGTTTTAATGTTAACAAAATTAAAAATCAGTTTCCCGAGTTTTGGTTCATAATAATTAAGGTCCAAAACAGCCTTATATTAAAAACAGAGACCAATCTAGCTGATGTTAAAGACAAGACCTAGACATTTTGGAATTATCTTGCATCATCATTAATGAGTTGAAGCAAATCAGCCGCCTACTTGCCAGACGTTTTTGACAGTGGTGTGAAAAAACAGCTTGATGAAAATGATGAACTGAAAGCCTGTGATTGCAGTGACGTATAGCTTGGCAATGTACTAACAATCTTATGACTTGGTGGGATATACAGTGGTTGTAAAAGCATGGGAGGTCACAGTTGATGCACAAAGCTGTGCTAAAGGTTGAAAATGCATGGAGGCATTTAGTAGGTGCTCATGTTAAGCTTCAGTAAATTAAGAAATCACCTAGAAATTCACAAATAAATCTTGGGCACATACAGTAATTGTTTTCTTTGATTCTGAAAAGATTATCCAACCCATGCAATTTTAAAGTCAAGTTGTGAACCATCTGGCAGCTGGACACTTAATGTAAGTCAGCAATAACAAATCATGAACATCACCAACAACAGTGTCTATTGAAAGAAATATTTTCTCAGCACAGAATCAGACACTAACATCTTACAGAGTATATATTTCGCCTACAAAGTAGGCATCACCAGCTCTTATTCAAATAGAATCACTGACAACAGTGTATGTTATACCCAGTGTGAATTTAAATGTGAAATGTGATGCAATTAAACACAAGCTGGTGAAATGCCTTCAAGCCAGGTATTGCACAATGTGAAATTACCCAAGTAGCATGGTCACACTAAATGCAACCTGAAAAAAATTTTCCCAAATAATGATATTTCTGCGTTTTCATTCAACATACTGGCATTGAACTTGGTTAAATCACAAGATAAATTCAAGTGACACAAAAAATCACATTCTTTAATATATATATAAACTCTGGACAACATTGATACTACTGAAAAAAACAGCATACCTGAGAAAGATTAATCTGTGAGCTGACTGTAGGCACTTTTACTTCTGGAGCTTTGGATACGACTGTGGCCATCTGTGAAATTTTCACATTAACTACTAGCACAGTCAACACAAAAAAAGGAAAGAAAAAATCAATTAATCCTTTATTTTTCTTATCATGTGTTAACACCAGAATTAAACAAAAAATGTGAAAGACACTTTTGATAAATGCATTCCATAACATGCAATATTGGTCGAAGCAATAAAAAGTACAAATAGACTGATATATCGGCTTGGCCGATTTTATCAGCCTCAGTAGGAGTTAACAAAATGCTGTTATATTCCTGAACCATGAAGCACACGTCAGCCATCGCAGCCAAAACAAAAGCACCATCACTGATCAGATTAATTAAAAATCATAGCAAAATATTGAAATCACTATAATTTGAAATTTATAACACATAAATCCTCACTTTTGAAGGTTTTGAAAAAAAGTTAAGGCATAGAATACATAATATTTTTGATAATGAAGAAAACAAGATTTTAAAATTTTGGAAATATTGGTAATCGGTATCGGCCCATGAATGGCCGATATGTCAGTATCGGCCCCCAAAAAGCCACATTGGTCGATCTCTAATAAAAAGTGATTTAAATACAATATTACACCTTCATTTAACTACAAATTAACTACGCACTAGTTGTGCATGTACTGCTGTAGCTTATTTCAAACATTTTACATGAAACGCTTTCATGGCAAGTTCAATGCTGAGAAAGTGACTCAATTATGGTCATTAAGTAAAAGCCTTAAATTGTTTAGGAAAGAACCATCTAAATTTAATTTCTTTCATGAACACACTGGACTTACTTACTGGTATACTTGATGATCTACTTATATGAAGTTTGATTTTTAGGGTTTAACCATAAATATTTTGCATAACCACTGAAAACTATGACTAAAATGAATTCCAATCAAGCATTTAAAATGAACTTTTGATTACAGACAAAATTTTAGCAAAACTTAACATTTTTGGTTGAGATGTTTACTTTAAAACTTGTACCCAATTAACCAAGGTCACATTCATGGCACATGCCACATTCAACACAACACATACATAGCAGGACATTTTGGTATGCAATGCACAGAGTTGCTGTAGATTCTTACTGCAAACAATACAGCCACAAATATCGAATACATTATTTTATTCAACGTTTCACCTTCATACTACATCCTTATTCTTTCTTTATAACTGTTGCATTTTGTTTATATTCCTGATGATGGCTTATGACTAAGTTGAAACACTGAATAAAACAATGTATTAAATATTTGTGCCTATATTGTTTGCAATAAGGATTAGACATCATATGCAGAATTCCCTAAGTCAAAGTAACAAAGTGGTTTCTTAAAAATTGGCTTAAACCCTGCCCGCTTGTGCACTTTTTAGTGCCAACATAACTTGCCAGGTGATTGTGCTAGAGGGCTGTTCAAAATGGAAAGTCTTATAGTTTCCATTAAAAAAATGTAAAGTTTTGCATTTGGGTTTTTATGTAGGAGACATCATAATTCAGATAGATTTAGGTTTTCTGGTTGATGTCATTGGGCCCTGGGCCCCAACCCAAAGGGGCAATCTTTTGTTTCTTTCTTTAAAAAAATTAGGTGAAATCCACATCTTTAGAGCCCTTGATTGGCTTTCTAGCATTTATGGCTCAAAAGTTATGGCCCAAACACAACAAATTATTTAATCCCCTGAGTCCCTGGGAATTGGCTAAATAATTATTGATTTTTTGGCCATAACTTTTTTAAACCACAAATGCCAGAAGGCCAATCAAAAGCTTGGAAAGATTCAGATTTTTGCCTAGTTTTTTTTAAAGAAAGAAACAAAGAATTGTCTCTTGATGTCATCCAAAAAACCCTTAACACTTTGAGAGCCGGGTTAATTCAAGCGGTTCGCAAAAAGCAGCTGATTCGAACGTGGCTTTGCGGATGAATATCTCCGCTCCTGTTCGCTCTAGCG
>JGI24022J15233_10011343_pt1 | contig 10171 bp, 7 predicted proteins | sample Ectturendosymbi2_FD_15233 | JGI IMG/M metagenome (IMG submission 15233)
CATGAGCGTCGTGTTGATTTTTTTGGAAGGTGCTTCGCGGTCCCCAGAAAATTGTCTCGCGGACCCCAGTTTCAGAACCACTGCGCTATCATTTTCTCACCACGGTCGGCACCATAAAAATTTCAGGGACAAAGTTGGAGAAGCAAGTGCTCAATGCCCTTTTAATCCCCATAATTCTGGATCTCACATTACACTTTAAATTGTGTCACGTGACAAAGCGGAGAATTGTCGGTCTTAGCCCCCGAAAGAAAATCCTGGATCCCCTGTTTACGCCAATTATATGTTCAAAGAAATGGGGTTCAAATATTCATGAGTGATATTTATATGCCACTACTTACGCATTCAAAAAGTTTTTCTTATCGTAAACTTAGCAAGCAGAATATTAGGTAAAATGCAGTAAATCTGGTTATGAGCGCCCGCAGAGTAGGCAGACGAAGCGGGTGCATCGCTGTAAAATCAGGAGTGACTTAACCTGGATACCTTTCAAACCGTTTAATCCGTATACGGCTTACTTATAGGCTCTCATAATCTGTTCGAAGTCAGCGCACAAAGGTGAGAGAAATTTATTTTTGAAAGGAAGGGCGAGTGCCAATTTACAATTTCATTTAAGTTAGTACAACTTCAATCTCCCCTGGAAAGAATTCTGCAAGCTCACATGACTCTGGTGTAAACCAACCTGCACGAAAATCAACCTTGCGAGAAATTAAGGTCCCCTTTCCTTTCCACCACAGAACTATAAGCAACAGCAATAAAAAGAGCTCACCAAGAGACATTGTTGACCTTTATTTTTGACACACTCTTTTAAAAGAACTTTTAACCGTAGTTTGCTTTGTGATCTATTTCCATTCTTATTTTGCCTTCGGAAAGATTTACTTTAACCCAAAGTTGCGGCCGACATTTGCAAAGCTATCACCCCGGGGACACACATGTAAGTTTGAGCGATCTTGAAATCACCACAAGCTTTTTGCACTACTGGAGAAACCTCCAAGGTTCTCTGGCGTGTTAATGGTGCACAAATTGAATATTTCATCAGATTCGCACAAGTGGGCTCTACAGGACATACGTCACATGCAATTGTAATCACGTGGTACTTCAACAAAATTTATCGATTGCCTGTTAACTCGACTATCGATCTTATGATTCCAGCATAGAAAAGTAAGCCCAAACTTATTAATAAAATATGTGATTGGAGCGCGTGCTGACAGGCGCACGTGTGTTGAACAGAAATCGGTGTGCACAAGGAGGACGATGTCTAATGGACCAAATCCAGCGAATTTAGCCATTTCTTCGAATTGTCCATGTCTGTTAAGCTGAGGGTTCAGACAGCGCTGATACATTTTTCCAGATTGTTTATGCTCGTCAGATTTCATTTTTGAAGAATGTCGATAAATCAATGCAAGAGTACGTGGTCACCACCCACACTTAATCAAAGTGCAATGATACAACTGAACAACACATCGATATCTTTAAAATCTCACGCTGCCAACAAGAAGTAAACAAGTTGCGGACTGTTACATTCTGCTGAGTCGCACGGCAAGATGTCTAATTCACTTTTCTCAAGAAATATATTCCGTTCTCACTGCAAGCACAGCTACTACTCCAATTTTTCTCAACAACGATAAAACGTTTGTACATCATTCGTCTTAGTCGCTAAGCTGCAACCAAGCTGACATAACTTCAGTTTAACAATTCATCACTGGTGGTGGACGATTCTAAGCAAAAGTCATTTCTGCATTGCAAAAAGCGAACCTTGGCAAGTGTAAATGCTGACGAATCGAAAAAAGTTCGAAATATGTCATACACTCTCGTAGACAGGCATTTCTTCCAAGTCAGTGATTCCATTTACGATGTACCTTAGCATTCCCACGAGAAGCAGCACATTGCTTGTGAATAGATACCAAGTTGCATTGACGCTGCCTGACATTCGATGCGGTTGAAGTCGCGTATGCTCACGGGATTGCTGTTCTACGATATCTGTACACTGTATAAATAGCGACCAACTTGAAGGCTTCTGGTTTCTGAATGATTTTTAACCTAAAACGCAACACGTAATTAAATTTGTTTCAAACGACAATATAACGATTGTAATTGTGGAAAAAAACGCTAAGAATACATGGAGCATATATTTTTCAACCAAGTTAGTAACGTGAAAAGAAATATTCACTTCGAGAATTACAAGTGAGCATAAAACACACTTATTCATTTCCTGCCATTTTTATTGCATTCACCGGCAATTTAATCTATGCGTGTATGATTTAATCAAAGTTGAAGGCATATCAAAAGCTGGGCGTTTAAACGCTTTTCGGTTTGATTTTGCGCATAATTAAGCTGTGATTTAAGTCGACTCTGCACCAGCTTGCATTAATACACATTATGCCTCGTACGCTGCGAAATATGTTGATATGTGTATAAAGAGACATATAGATTTTAACTGACTCAGAAACGTTGTTTAAAATTCATCAGCTGCCCATCAAAACTTTTTTGTTACTTTTAATCTTTTTGCAATTATTTTGCTTCTCCCTGGTTATACGTTCGCCTAAACGAGCGGTTACCAAAGTATGGGTCGCGAAGGGTCGAAAAATGGGACGTGCCAAGGTGATTCAAATCTGTCAAAACGATTAACGAACTTTTTTCTTCTCATTTTTCAAGTTCTTTCAATTCCGTCATAGACTGAATTATTGCATCATACGCATTTCTTTTGGCTTCGTCTTATTAAAATTGGATTATTGCATCACAAGTGGTTTTCCGAGAGTTCCAATGGCAGCGCAGCTACTAGCCGTAACTAGCCAGCTAGTTACTAAGTCAAGATTTGTTGATTACGGAAGTATTTTGGAGCAGAGTATAGTTCAGTAAATAGGTCAGTGGAGTATCAGGGTTGATAGTAAGGATTGACAGTATGAAAGTTTAGCTATCTAGTAGTAGAGTAGTTAGAAACATTTTCGCTTCCTAAGAATGTAAAATACATTTTTTCGATGTTTTAGGCTTTGGTCGTGAAATGTTCATTAAACTCAGATTTGGGTCGCGCTTAAAAAAGTATGGGAACCACTGACTGAACTAAACAATGCACTCGGTGCAGCCCGATCGGACGTTATGGCTTAAACAACTTATCGCTTTTAGCATGCATACCTTACCTTTCAAAAGTGAACAAATTGCAAAGTCATGGCCCTCTCAGCAAATAGGTTTTTAAATATTTACTGTACATTTAAGAAACGCTGAGTTGGTCAGGTCAGAGCCCCAGAAAACTTCAGTTACAGTGGCTGCCTTCGCGTTTGGTGCTTTAAAGATTTCAATCCTGTGCCACCTGTTCTGTAAGTATTGTAGCTCCACACGTAAATGTCTACTTAGGGCCTGAGATGTATTGGGAAGAGCTTAGGTTATTCATGTGATGTCTACAACACCCTATGCAGTCAAGCCCAAAATAAAGTTTTGAAAGCTAAGACCAAAGCTCTATACTTCAGCCTTTTCTTAAAGCGTGCAAACATACAAGAAGATATGTTTGGCCTCTAGAAATAGAAGTGATTTAATAGTGCTCGTGAATCACATCTTTACAAACTTAAACAGTCTACACTTAGAAACTGATGTCCCTCGAGAAAAAGCAAGCTACCTTTGCTTTCGAATGAACACGAAATATTGCTATTCAGCTTTTGGTAACATCGTTTGATGCAATGATTGACTACAGTCAATTCGTTCCTCGTTTTTCCAATAAACTCGGCTTTCTTCAGTGAATGCAACTGCCGTCAAAAATTTTGGATGCGTTGACCACGAATTTATACTTTTTACCAGGATAGGACTTCGAGTTTTGAAGATTTGTAAATAACTCGACCTATTTTCAAAATATTTGGAATCAATCCGAATTCACACAAAAATTTTTCTAAAACATTTTACTGCCATTTAATAACAGTGTAATCAAGTCAGTTATTCGTAAGCCTACTCGGTAAATGTAGTGTGCTTCCTTAAACTTTTGGAGAAAAATCCTTCACATTCACACTTCTTGTCCATCTACAAACCAACTGTTGTTCTGAAATATTTTTTTGGAAATTCTCTCAGCGACCTCTGTTTAACACATTATGATACTTGCAACCATTTGTGGTTGCTAAATAATTTGATGAGCGAGTTCAGAATATTGAGTAGTCAAAAGCGTCAATTGTTGAGTTTGTATCGTGTTTCGCCACTGTGAAGGCAAGGATCCAAGAGAGACAATGAGACGTACATATCAAGCCAAGTTAAATCAGCGCTAAGAAAACTCAGAGAAGGCAAGGTTCATGACTGTGATTTATTCATGTCAGATGTATCTGATTGTACAAGTCTTGTGTTGCACATCTGGCTAAATGGACCACCTTTTTTGCTGAATTTAAATGCTTTGACTAGATTCCTCCGTTTGCAAGCAACTGAATGGGAAAATGATGAACCATGTGAGCACTGTTCCATCTTAGAAAATTATACGTTGAGCAAATGTTAGTCTTGTTGCGCACTGAGCGCATGCAACTGCGCAACTATGTAGACGCACAACTAGTGAAGCGTTTCGAGTGGCAAAAGGGCTGTGCAACATATTTATACAGTATTAAATTTGGATTGTTGGAAGTGGGCGAGAACGAAATTTCTGCTTGATAGAGACGTTTCTATCGATGAAGCTGAAGTAAACTACTTGACCAACACCAAAATGTGTTTGAGTTCATAGAGAAAGAACATCAACCAAATGCAATTTATTGTAAAATGATGGAACATGAAAGATGGGAAAAATATTTTGCAACTTGCAATACCATTGAATGTTTCAGCAAACTGATAAAGATTGCACAGTTTTACTTCAGCATTGTGGCTCATTACGCTAATGTGGAACGATTTTTTCCTTGATGCAGCCACACACCTAAAAAAAAGAAAAATTTTTCTGGTTGAACCAGTTTCAAGTCTATTAAAGCTGGTGTGCAATTTGAAACATCTTTCATGCAAGCAGTTTCATAATATTGTCAATGTCGATTCTACATTTTTAAGAAATTGAAGGAAATTGCAAAATATTCATGAGCTGAACAGGACAAGTAAATAAGGATTTTGTTTTGTGTGTTTTGACTGAAGCATCGTCTACACTGGATGTCTCACTTCAATGCTTAAAATTTATAGGACTATTTTTTTGACTTGTTAAGTGTAGATAATACAGTCAAGTAAGTGACACCCAAAAATTTGTACTCCCTTTTTGTGATAAAATATGGCAGCTCTGTTGAGCTTGTATATGGCAGAAAATATGGCAGCTCTGTTGAAATATGGCAGCTCTGTAAACAAATGTGGACAGAAAAATAAGGGATCGTCACCATTACAAGTGTAGAACTTATCCATGTGGTTCTAAAAACGTAAAAAAGCAAAAGAAACAAAAATGAGAGAGGAAGAAGTTGCAGCTAAGTCAAGAAACATGCAAGTTACTATTTTACAGTGACAGTGAGACGGAGACATTTCTGCGGAACTTTTAAGAGAACAGAAAATCGAAGAACATGTTTTTACAGACTGAGATAGACGCAACGACAACAATAGACCTAGTTTAACCAGCGATGCAGTAGCAGAAGAACGTTAAGAAGTATCATCGAAAAGCACGAGAAATGAGATGGCTGACGATATCACTAGAGGCAAAGATATCGGTCTCTAGTCAGCTAATATAGCAGAAAAAATGCAGGAGTATTGGTTGAAAAATGACACAGGTTCTCTTTGACATTGTGATGAAAAGTTATTTTTAAACTATGTTGCTTCACAACACAGAAAAGACAGAAACTCGCCCGGGAAATGCACCCCAACAATGGCGAAGTAGTTGACAGAAGCTGTTTTGCTTCTGGTGACCGGTTTTGCAACAGTTTCACAAATCGCTGATCATTGTCAAATATCATGTTGCATCAGAAAGTTTTGTTACACATGAGTGAACAAATGTGACGTCACAAGATTACGTCATAAGTATTAAATACTAGTGACTTCATCGATCATCCCCTAGCCCACCTAAATATTCTGAATCCGCACATGGGCCTCCCACCACGCCTGGGCCCCAAGCCTCCCACCATCTGAATCCGGCGTTGGCCATATTATCGGAAGGTTTAAAGGATTTAAAGCCGCATAAAAATGTACTTTAAATCTGTGCATAATGTTTGTCAGAAGAATGATCAACAATTGCTAAACTCAAATGAAGTATTAGCACAGCTACGTACAAGGTATCATAAACTTGTTCTTTGACTGCAGAAGTTTTTCAGTGGAAAAGCAAGCGAAAGTTACCTTGCTTCTGTTTTTCTACTCTACCAGTTTTGCAAAAAGAAAAAATAGTGATGAAAGTTTTATTGGACGCTACTACACTATTTTGCAAATTGAAAATATTTCATGGTCCAAGTTTTAAGCAAAAAGCAAAATTACGCAAAAAGCATCACAAGCAAACTTTGACGAACAATGCTAAATTAGGAACAAAAAAATATTAGGCTACTGATTCCGTGATTTTAAGTACTGGCGTAAACCTAAACTTAGATCTTTGATTGAAATACAAACTGTGAAATACCTTGGCGCAATCCAAAAAATACGTTTTATTCATTTGTGATGATACCTACCACCAGTGAGACCGAAACGGTCTCTCTAATTTTTCCAACAGTCTCTCAAAATACAGTAGAAGTTCGCTTTACTACCACCATGAAAATACACTATAACCTTACTTGACGACCATTTCGATATTCAGATAAAATCGTTGGAGTCTCTCAAAATATCTTTGCAGCCATCAAGGTCAAACCTTAAAAATTCCTGCCAACCACAAGTGCAAAAAAAAATTGGAAACAATTTTGTCTGAACTTTATAATCGTCTAGTTTGTTTGCATGTTTTCATCCAGGAGTAATTTTAGTTTTGAACCCGGTATGAAAATATATTTCATGCAACCTTATCTACATAGGAACGTGCCTCGGTTTCGCACATATAACAAAAGATAGCAAAGAAACCGCGGTATAACAACAAAAACAAACCTCAAATGTAACACTGAACAAAATGTGTCCGAAAGGTTGAATGCTGTCCAACTCTCGACACAGACGCGGATAATAAAGCGTTACCAAAAATAAGAATATAGTTGAACTGGGAGTGAGAGCTTGAAATCGCTGCTTTGATGGATCAGTCGCCGAAATCTGGGGTAGAGGGCAAGTATTTTCTATGATGTGTAACTTGTGAATCCTATTTCTACTGCTTTTTTGCTGTTTCTACTGCTTTTTAATGCTCTATCTACTGCTCATGTTCTTGTATTACATAAAATTGAAAGCGTGTGCAAGCTATTACTTTCTGTTACTATCTGCTCCTGATTATACTTTACCCCAGGTGAGTGGTAGGAAAATGCTGCAGAAAAGCTTTAACCACCGTAGGTAACCATAGGCAAGACCTCCACTTCTGAAACACTCAATCCCAGCCACACATTTGCTCTCAGGCTGTGTCGTTTCCACGATGACATTCTTGCAACCTTCAACCTCGATCTAGCTTGCTGACAGCACCCTGAATACTTAGATCGTTGATGACAGCAGTGACTATACCATCGTAAATCAACAAGGATGTGTTACACACATTAGTACAATTTGCAAAACTTTAAAAACGACATTATTGTGCAGAATTTTTACGGCAAACCTTGAGAGCTTAACACAAACTCATGCTTTGGTATGAATCAGCCATTTGTTTTGTTATGAGGCAAACGATCTCGCTGTTGCAAGCTGTCACAAGTTTTTCCTCAATCCTCCGCTATTATTTACAGTAGCAAATAGCAATATCACTGTTGGAAAACAAGGCAAAGCAATTGCCAAAATGGTTTCAGTGTAGCATTTGTCGACAGATTTTTGATATTTGTGTACAGATTTTTGATCTCAGAATTGCATAGTTATTCTCCAATTCATCAACAATAAAATTTCTATGAAACTAGTAAGACTTGTAAGCATGAATCTACTTCAAAATTCGTTATTTTCTAAACTCAGTCATTTAACCTCTAGTAAATCAAACGCAAGATACTAAGCCCTTCTCTGTAGAAGGCAAGCTATGTAGCAAACACCCTTACATGCTCTGTACTCGTATTTGAAACTCGATGGTAATCGAAATGCCGTGTAGAGGCTGTTGTCATACACTACTATCTGAATAATTACGTTGTTGGCAAAACTTGAGGGCCGAATAAAGCTAACGCGATGGCGAGCAGCATCGACAAGTGGAGGTGGAGAAAAAAGTAGAAGCTAGTAGTTCGTTGAAATGATACGGAATGGCACAAATAGGCATACGCTTGCGATAAACTTGCATTCGCTGAAACAAAGTTGCTGAAGTGGAATGACCTCACCGGCTCAACTATATTTGTAGTGGTCGATAATAATGTACTGTAAGATCGGAGGAATCTAGTGAATAATATATTTTGAAAATCTCGCGTCCTCTCAGATTTCATCACTTGTTACATTTAGTTTATGTCCTACTTCACTTCACAGGATCTGCTTTGTTAAAAAACAAATCTAAGGAACATTTTTTCAGATTAACTTGAGTAATCTAATTGTCAGTAAAATAATTTTGATATTGAAATGTAACCACAAACAATCAAGCAGTTTTGGCCAGCCGAAAAACACCCATGGTTTTCAGCAGAGGAGGGCAATACGGATAAACGTCTCTTCTAGGTATTCACTGTTGATGTCTTGCTACCAGGGCCGGATTAAGGGGGGGGGCACGGAGGCAAGGGGGCCCCCCGTGATGAAATTTATTTGTTTCAAATAAAATACTCGTTGGAAAGATTTCGTGATTCAGAAGCGATGCAAGAATACAACTCTATATTATATTCCTATGTTGCGTCAAGTATCAAGGCCCCCAACAGCAACTGATTTCTCTACAAGTTTGACTGTCTGCCAGTTTTCGTAATCGCTATTGAATAGCCTATATGTATTTTCGGTTTTGTTCAATGTAAATATATTTGATTTCGCTGGTGACTTTTTCCTAATAATCGTTCTTTTGGCATGTGTATAACCCTCTACAAGTGCATCACGCCTATTGCACAAATGTCACGAAAATGTTGCTATTTGTGTGCTAAAAGCTAGTGGTTGCTGACTGTTGTTTAGTATCAATCAATGTTGCCACTGGGGTCAGTCTTGTTAACATCAGATTGTTGCCTTCTTCAACATCAGATGATGTCAAATTTATACGCTACGGTTTCACACAAGCTAAATGCTTCTATTAACAAACCTAGCAAAGCGTGAGTACCCTCGTTGAATTCGAAAGAGAGCGAAATATCGCCATTAATTGGAGAAGTCGTTTATAATTTACGCAAAATGTTAGTCTCATGAAGAGAGCTTCTTTAGTTCGAAACGATAACCAAACACACATTAAGGTCAGTAGCTTAGCTGACAGCGGGGAAAAGGGCGGCCCTCACCCCTGGCAAGCTAAATGTAAACACTGGGCCCCTTCCAGCTGACATTTTGATATTTAGTATTCTTTAGGTTGTTGTTTTTTGCGTTTCGTTTTTTTTCGTTTTTTTTATCTTGTACAGACATCCACGACATCCAGAGATTCACTAACTTTCTTAACATTTTTTCTGAGTTTTGTCTAGGTGGCCCCCTACAGTGACCAGTGGGCCCCTTTCAGCTAAGCTTTCAAACCTGGGTCAAACCTCTAGTTACGCCACTGATTAGGGTGAGAGATTGAAGAAAGAAACTTAAAAATCATGAATCTAACTTATTTTCGTCCTAAAATGAGGGGAAATGTGGAAAAAAACAAGAACCCGGTTAACATCAGATTTGTCGCCAAAGCATCAGAAATTTAACTGAGAACATCACATCTAATGTTATGTTAAAATATCAGAACTGGCAACCATGGTATTAATGATCCCGAAATTCTGGTACAGTCTCGAGGTCACGGCAACCGAACTGCAGCTTTGTTTCGTCATAAAGGGTAACGTGTGGTGGAAACGCACTTTTCTTCCGATGGTTACTATCCCTGTGTTGCATCACAAGCACATGAAGCTATTCAAGCCATTTACACCACATGTTATTGGGTGGTCCGTCAGAAAAAGCTTTAATCAGTCGATTCGTAGAACGAAAGAGCATAAAACGAGATTGCGGCGTTTAGCTAGCGCGATGCCAAAACCTGTAATGCCATCAGGACATCAGGAGCTATGAAAAGCGCAAAGCTTCTAAGAAGAAAAAGCGCAAGGATCTGGCAGTGTTAGCT
>JGI24022J15233_10011345_pt1 | contig 10170 bp, 3 predicted proteins | sample Ectturendosymbi2_FD_15233 | JGI IMG/M metagenome (IMG submission 15233)
TGAATTAATTGCGCTAGATATACTTGATAAAACAGAAAAAACGCCGGGGCACCGAAAAAACACAGAGGTTATCTAGTCAGGTGCCCCATACAACCATTAACTGCACAACTGCATCAGCACAGTGCCCTCATTGAAGGTTTAAATCGGGCGCGTTGCGCCAGCACCACCAAGCGATGTGGCAGAGCTGTGGTATTGTGACACAACACGACACTCAGACATTGCGACAAAACAAAAAAACTCGTTTGGCATATCTAAGATTCTTGATGACCACGTCGTTTTCACGCTCTAAGAAAATGTTTAGGTGAAGAGTTAGTGCGTTCCACGCAGGGTTAAAAAGTCAGCTTTTGAGGATCAGAGGTAAATTCAGTGTGAATATTAAAATGAACGAATTTGTTGGGGATATTCTGCAAAGTAAGTTTTACGCCTGCTGTTGCGTCTTACTATCGGGAACACGCCCTAGACGCCGGTGCACACCTATCTGCGGCGCTGCTTTGCTACTTTAGGTGCCACTGGTGCCGAAACCTCGCTGCTGTCAACTGCATACTGCGTTGAATAATCTTCACCCTATCCACGTTGCAGATGGGCATTACACTCTTAGTAGTAGTTGCATAACATTGTTATGGTTTCACCACAACCACAAAATGCCCATAAGCTACGACAAAAACGGATTAGTCAGTAGTCACGAATCCGTTGGCAGATGGCTTATTTTTATGTGTTATGTAGTAAGAATATTTTGACGAAACTAGTTGGCTATCAGCAGCCTACTTGTTTCTGTATCAAGATGGAATTCTTTCATGTGAATTGTATTCACTTTCGTGGAGCTGTTTTCGTTCATGCGGGGTCTGCACAATTGTGTACAGGAATTGGGGTTTCGTTTTACATGTGTAGTGCTGTGGAAGTTGCATGGCTAGCACAGAATATTCGACATAGCAGTATACGCGTGTGCGTGCATCTACAGTGGCGTTCAGGTGTCTCTAGTGAATAAAAACGCTAGTTCATATTTAACGATATTCGTAAGCACATGTTGGGTTTGATAAGGTAAATCATAGCAACTTAATCGTCAAAACAACGAAAAATGACCATGCAAGATAAACAATTATGTTGGTCCCCCTACTTTTTCCTTGGCCCCGCAGTGGCCCCCCCACTTTATAAGTTCTAGAATTGCCACTGATCAATTACCCAATTAAGCATTTCTAAAAAGCTTATCATTGTGTCATTTTCATCAGACTAAATACAATTACTTTCCTGTTAGTCCAGCTCAGCGTTGAAGTCAACATGGTGGAAGGCGCCAGGAGGGACGTCTTGTTTCAAAATAGATTACTACGTAGCAATTATAACGTGACAATCCAATTATAACGAGACAATCACCCTTACTACATCGGTAAGGCAGTAGGAAAATACCATGTTATTATCAGTTATCTAATGGATAGTGTGCATGGAGGTCTCGCATGCTTGCCAGCATGCCTAATTTTAATAGAAATTGATGATTTAAAAAAATTCCAAAGATAAATGTCCTATGTTTCAATAAATTCTTCAAACATATTTTTTACTAGAAAGATAAATTACAAAACAAATCAAGAGTTGATCTTTAGAGAGCAAAATCTCCGCAATTTATAATAGTTTTCTGCCAAAGATTCTGTGAAAAGTTCTAGCTTTGAATGTGAAACTCTCACTTATTGCCAGCTTGGTTCATGTTCACCACACTTTTCCAGGGACGCCTGTAAATACCACAAGATCACTAAGATCGCTAAGATCACTCAGATCACTGATATCACTAAGATAACTAAGATCGCTAACATCACTAACATCACTAAGATCACTCAGATCACTAAGATCGCTAAGATCACTAAGATCACTAAGATCGCTAAGATCACAAAGATCACTACGATTGCTAAGATCACTGAGATCGCTAAGATCATTTCACGACCATCGCAAAAATTCCACTTTGGGAATTCTGACGGGTTACGAATATAACTTATCCATTATCAGCCGTATAAGCCTTAAAGGAAAACCGTAGCTTTTTGTTTTTGTACAGTTTTAAAACTAAATGCGTGAAAATGGCGGCAATATATATTTTGTATGCCTTGAAGCTCAAACTTTGACTTTGAAACCGGATTGCTTCTGGGCCAAGAAGCAATCTAGTTTCAAGTCTTTTTTTACTACGCCATTACGCCGCAGACACTGTTTGGCAACAATAGCGTTCATTCTAGATACTGATTTGCAATGATTTAAACGTATATTGTGACGGTTCAGTCACAATTACGTGGAGCCAACGTTTTCATCTGTGATTTCCCATTAACTTTCCGGCGAGTAAAAAATCATTCTTATCAAGTAATCAGAGTCCGACCTGCGCATCAACTCAAAGTGTTTTAACTTTTATCTGCTGCTAATTGACAACCTATCCTACAGTAAATTTGAAAGTATTCAGCTGCAATGGGAAGAGTCAGCAGCAAAATATAACGTAAATGGGAAGATGCCTTTTATTTCGTAAGTGCCGAGGGTAACGTTGTCAATAGTTACAGATAACTTGCAATCTGCTTTATCGATAAAGCGTATTTGACTAAAAAGAAACTAAATGGAACTCTTTCCCCGTCGATTGGATTTTGCTATTTAACCACTAATGGATTTTAATAAGACTTCAAGCTGTTACGCTAGAATGGCTAAATCAGCCAACCAACTGTTGTGCTAAGCTGCGGCGACAAGTATATTTCTTAGGCTTACTGCAGAGCCGTGGTGATAACCGATTGTGGCTTCGTTTTCGCAAATACACAACTATTTCCACACTTTATGTACACTGAGTTGGTCAAACATATCAAGTTTAGAGGACATGTGTAACTTTACTCAATTTACAATAATGTGTTTATCATGTTTGTGAATCATTTTAATCATTTTTTAAACTGTAAATAGCTAGCTAAATACCTCATCGTTTCTGGGAAGCAAGCATAGTGCAAGAAGTGTTCACAAATGCTGTGACAGTAGCATTTCATAGCGTTTAATGACATAAATCCAAACATTTTTCAAACGCGTTGAGAGACTCAGCGTTTACGTTTATCATCTGCACACGTCTATTAGTCGCTCAAGAACTGATCGACAACAGGTTCTACGTCGTATATGCGCAGGTTTTGTAGAAAGCAAACTTCGAGAGTCGGTGTCTTACAGCAAATTTGCTACCAGTGAATGATGGAGTCTCCAGACTTGGTCTCGGTCTCGGTCACGAGACGAGTCCCGAGACCCATTTTTGCGAGTCTCGGTCTGGAACGTTTCAGGTCTCGTCTCGGCCTCGAAGGCTGCAGGTCTTGGTCACAAGCCTGTTGTTTGAGACTTTTAATACTGCAACGATATGGCTTAGGAAAATTTCTGTAATTCAACGTGCTTTTTTTTGCTGTATCTCCAGGTGAGAAACAACCAAAGCAGGAGGAAAAATGACAGAAATTCGAAAAAATTGCAACTTCAAAGCGGTGATGACATTTTTTGGAAAATTTTTAAAAAAATATTGGCATAGTCCACATATTATCAAGTCTCGGTATCGGTCTCGAAACTCAAGTCTCGAGTCGCGGACTTTTGATGAAGTCTCGGTCCCAGAGTTTTGACCAGGTCTCGGTCTCGACTGCATCCTGCTCGCTAATCGGATTCGATTGAACGTATGTGTTGATGTACATCAGTAGCGTGTAAATATGAAAAGCGCAAGCACAATGTCGGCCACGATAACGTCTTGCTCAACTGCAATATTGGCTGCAAAATCCATACTGCATACCGTACACTTATCTTATAGCATCGATATTTTTACAAGCGATTTTGCAGGAAAGTTTTACGAGCAAATGGTGACTTTCATTCAAAGTAGAAACTTGGAATTTCACTAAATACAAATTTTAAAACTTGCCAGTTTACTGAAAATATGCTTTATATTTTGCGGCTCAAATCTGAACACATTTGTTCGTAAACGAACGCACGACAAATGCACGTTTCATGGATAAGGCTGTGAAGACAAGCAGTACGGATTTACGCATAGGCCAAATAGGCCATGGCCTAGGGCTCCGCGGTTTTGGGGGCCCCGCGCAACTCTTTCCTATGACGACTCAATGTTAACTAAAAATTTACGAAACTGCGCAGAGGAATAAATTCACAATTTACCTTGAAACGGGAGGAAATGCAAATGTCTACTCTTGAATCTTATCAGTACATTAACAACACGACAATATTGTGCATCTGGGCGTGAGAGAGAATCAGGCCGTTTGTATGAAAGCGGTTACAAAAAAAATGAAAAAGAAAAAAACTGTACTTAATTGATGTTCAAGTTTCCACTGACAAAAACCTCGCAACAATGCAAGACCGCCAGGCACTGCAAACCTCCGATGAAAAGCAATATTGTCAGTATCGGATCCTACGTTTGGTTGTTTTTACTAGATTTCCCGCAAACAGAAATTGCTTGGTGAAACTCTATATGTTATTTAGATCAGCTAGGACAGTTTCTCGTGAGCTTTACTGGGAAAAAGGTGTCTACGTTGGGCTTACTTCATTTGGTTAAGTGTGGGTGTTGCGAAAATATTTTGCTGCTGTGCAAAACTTGTCTTCATACTGTTTACAATCGGCCTAATTGCTTGGAAAATGACAACTTCAAAACGGCATAAATAAGCCCGGTGTCCACTGAAAGGATTGTGCTTGTTTGGTTCATAAAATATGTAGTTACTATTACTATGAAAAGGAGTTTACCTACAGGTAATCAGATCGACAGCTAGTAGATATTTTCGAGGACGGCGACACNGTCCCGCATGAAAAGGTACATATCCGGAAAACAAACCTACTAAAAACCCTAGAAATCACGGAAATNTAACGAAAAGAACTTCTGAACTNCATGAAAGAGCTATAAATTCCAAGAAAAGATNGCAATGCCATTTGTTCTTTAGAACAATGTAGGAAAGGCTAAAGGTTTTGATTTCTGTTGAAGATCTATTCTGAGGTAATTGTAGAACCAAAGTCAGCACTACAAAAGATAGATTTTTCAGGGGGCACTACACATAAGAGGGACATACTTTCACGCTTTTCTGACAAATGGCCAAATAGGTCACACTTGCGTGGGGCCCCAAATACCAAGATGGCCTAGGGCCCCGCGCTCCCTAAATCCGTCCCTGAAAACAAGGGGCATATATTTAAATGTTGAGACTTGGTAGTTGTTTGCCCCCCATCAAAATTTCTGGCTACGCGCTAGGCCTTAAATGAGGGAACTCAAATTTTAGTCAACGGACCATTGAGTGGTTCAAAATTAAGCATTTCTTTCAGCATAACTCAAGTTCAAAAAATGGATTTAAGTTTGTTTTGTGCTTTACAGTGGTTTACATCGAAAAACTTTGAGAAAAGTTTTTGCAAACAGTTTCTTATTTACTGCACTATCCGCCCGAAGCAGTTTTTCGCACACATATAGCTTTATCCAATTTTTTTTTGCAATCTGTCGATCAAAATCCGTTATTGGCTGGAACAATTTCTCTAACAAATTGGAAAAATTTTCTTTAAAGTAATAGCTTTTTGACTTTCTATCTTTCAAATTCACGTTTATCGAAAAATTTCCGTTAGAGATGACAGTTTTTTTTGCAGGCTATGCAGTTGTTACTAAAAAGTTATCGAAGGTTTTCCAAGTATTTGTACATGATTTTGTCTCATTCTGATTGCACACATAATGGTGAGCTGNTTTTGTAATAGCCAACCATAGCGAAAGCAGCTCGGNGGAGCCCTCACATCTAATTTTTTNTTGTTTATTTCATTTCATAGTTTTCCTGAAAGCATTAGAACATGTAGTAGCAAANTTATTAAACAGTGATACAGAGCTTTTATTTACCATGAAGCATTTAAGATNTTCGTTTGACTGGGAAACAGATTGTGCCTGGAGTGTTTTACTAGTAAACCGTTAAACCTTGAAGTTCATCATGAAGGAGTTGCTTACAACTGTTTGTTTGCTATGCTACTTTTGTAAGTAGTACCTGCAATTACAACAAGATTACCAGTATCTATAATTAGAACAACATTACATAAAAGTATGGCTTACATCAATATCGGCTACGACGACTTTGGTCGTAGAAGGAAGAACTGCCTTTGCTATCTGAAGACACCACAGACCAAGTCCTCCAGCGCCAACAATTAAGAGACCAGCTTGACCTGCAATAGCTGAAGTTTAAGGATGTGCGACTGCCAGCAGATTTTAACAACTACTGCGAAACCATTAATTTTTCGGTTTAACACAACAACTGGTATGGTTTTACTGGCTAAACTGAAGAAACTTAAGAACTGTTAAACCCACCTTCATTTTTCGTTACACATTCTACTTGGGGTTTCACAACCGAAACGGCATTGTACGCCGTTGTTCCAGAGCAGGGAAACATACATGCCACGTCTAGCGGAATGGAATCGGGTACTTTTACCGCAAACCGACTTTCTGGAACTTTTACATATGTAGCATATCTGCATAGAAGATAAGTTTACATATAGCATACATGCAAGTTTTACTATATTCTAGCAAGCAAAGAGACTTTTTTACTAGAATAACTGAAAAACCTTACGGCGTAAGGTGCGTAAGGCTTACGCAAAAGCTAAAAAAGCATGGTGATGTAAACAAGGTTGCGGAGCGGGAGTCGGAGTCGTAAGGAGTCGGAGGTTTTTGGGTGGAGTCGGAGTCGGATTCCTAACAACACTGAGTCGGAATGGGAGTCGAATATTTTTGTCCGACTCCGACTCCGGATGTCCAATTGGATCATTTTTTACATCACACTATTAAATTTGGAATTCCTGTTGAAATGGTACAATTTCTTGTGAAACTTTTGTTGAAACAGATATTTCTTGCTGTTCACCACGATTTACAGTGATTTTAACAGCCAAATTTCATTCCCTTTATGTTAAGGAGTCGGGGTCGGAAATCGGAGTCAGAAATTTTGGAAAGTGGGAGTCGGAGTCGGAAATTTTGGAAAGGTCGTAGTCGCAGTCGGATATTTTACCTCAGTCTCCGCAACCCTGGAAGTAAAGGCTTCAGTTGATTTTTCTTGGAAGTTGTTTCCAACCTTATCGGTTAAACCTTTGCGGTTCAAGAGCAGGAATTTTAATGCACCACAACGACTTTTTAACAGCATGTTCCTTACATTTTAGGTAACTATTTTTCTGTGCTAATCGTTTTTTTGGTTTCTAATCTACGTTAAAATCTCTGTGAGTTTTTGTTTGTGTGTGTAACCCATGGCAATTATTTAGAACAGTGGTGCGTAACCTTTTCTCTACCACGCCTCGCTTAAGTAATTGTCCGTTGCTTCAAGCCCCCCTGACTAAGTAAATCGGAGGAAACACTTTCGCTTTCAAAAACTGTCAATGTTGTAGAGCGCGTAAGGAAATTTGTTGACGTCTCCCTAGGAAGCGCGCCTCCCCAGTTAAAAATCACTGATTTAGAAGGAATAGTTTATGAATGTTTTCGTTGTCTCAAGTTGTAAAAACGAAAATGGCAAAATCACTGAATTAGGTAGTTACAGCTTGCTTTTTAGCCAATATAATTTTCAACGTTTTGAACATTTCATCCCTTCTTCCATTTTGCCCACTTGTTGGCACTGAAGATTTTCAATTCGGTTTCTTGGTACAACATGATGCAGACTTGGCTGCTTTTTTACTAAACTATGTCACATTGTGCAAACAAAGGAAAACCTACACTCGAAATGTTTTTAGATGAGTTTGATGAGGTTGATAGATACGACCACTGTCTTCTGTTCAAAAAAGTATGCTTAAATTACATATGTGCATGGTGAAAATTTGATGAGGTGGTGCAGAAAGGAGACCATGCAAGCGAGGAGGAAAAATTTACTTTGCCTTTTCACTGGAGTCAAGCAGTGTGAGGTGCTGAATCCAGCAATGTTCTATTGCCGTAAACTATGCTGTTTTTCCTATCTGTTGCACGCCGATCTAGACTCAACAACTGCAGAAAAATTGTGCACAGTCTTGTTTCAAACGTCGACATATAGGCCAAGATATTCCTTACTAAATAATGCAATGCATAACCAAAAATTGCATGTTTGTCAGCATCAGGTTATCCGTTTTGTCAAACAATTCGATTGTAAAGGGTGTATCTTCATCTAACAGCTTTATTTGTTCATTTCAAACACTTGATATTTTCCCTGTTAAGTATTTTTTACACCTTATGGAAAGTCTGCCTGTTGACCAGATATGAGCTGTCTGAAACGTTCATTCTCGATCTGTATTTGCGTATATAAGCTGCTCTCGCACATCAAACGTCTCCTCTGTAGTGGTTATTGCGTTTTCGATTCTTTTGATTGCAAAATGTATTTCGCAATTTGTTTGCAATAAACATTGAGATATGGACCTTATTACGAGATAGACATTAAAAAATAAGCAAATGAAATTACCAACTTAAAACCGCAAAGACCTGAAAAAAATAAAAAGAAATTGAATAAGAATGCAGAGTTTTGATTTTATAATAAGAATATCTTTTCCCACTACCACTGCACAACTCATCGGATGCCCATGCTTTAAAACACACTTGGATTTTTTAAACGTTGGTCGGTGCTGCATCCAATTTACTACACCAACGTTGTACACAGGGACGGATTTAGGGAGCGCGGGCCTTGACTATCTTAGTTTATGGGGCCCCACGCAGGTATGACGTATTTGGTCGATTGTTTTAAATGCGTGAAAGTAGGATGCACCGCTCATGTCTAATGCCCCTCAAAATTTTATCTTTTGTGGTGCCGATTTTAGTTCTACGATTGACTTAGATTTTCAACAGATATTAAAGCCTTTTCTACATTTTTCTCAACAACATATGCAATGCGACTTTTTCTTGAAATTTATAGCTTTTTCGTATCGTTGACAAGTTCCCTTCATTAAATTTCCGTGATGCCCATGCATTTTTTTAGGTTTATTTTTTTCGGATATATAAGTTTTCATGCGGGATGGTGTTGCCGCCATCAAAAATGTCGTCTAGTTGTCGATCTGATTAGCTGTACGTAAACTGCTTTCCTATAGTAACCATATATTTTATGGACCAAAAAAGCATAATCCATTCAGTAGACACAGGATTTATTTATGCCGTTTTTAAGTTGCCATTTCCCACGAAACACAACATATAGTGTTTTAATCCTCTACGCCAGGGGTCGACAAATAGCGGCCCGCGGGTCAAATGTGGCCCGCCACAGCGTTTTCAGTGGCCCGTGGAACCATTCAGGAAATATGTTCAAATCTGAAATTTTCTTCAACTTACCACAGTCAATGTTATTACTTACTACTGAGGCTAACTTAACCAATACTTGCTTCTATTTCCATTAGAAAGCACGGCCCTCCGCTGAATGCGGCCTTCTCAAAGTGGCCCCCGAGCCAAATTAGTTGCCCACCCCTGCTCTACGCTATAGCCTGGTGGTAAACCGCATGGAGACAATTTTTGCACAACAAAGTATTGTCGCAACACCCTCAACTAACCGTATGAAGTAAGCCCAATGTAGACAAGTATTTCCAAGTAAAACTCACGAGAAACTGTTCTAGCTGATTTAACTAACATCTATATCTAGAGCTTCAACAAGCAAGCTCTGTATACTGGCAATCAAATTTGGAAACAACTAAACGTAGGATCCGCATCAAAAACGCTACAAATTTGCCTACTAAGGCTCAAATATTTCAGAAACAGTGTAATTGACAAATCGCTTACTACTAGAGACCACTGTGCTGCAGTGACTAGGGCTCTAGTATTTCATAAATGACTAATTGATTTACTGCTAGTCTGCTACAACAACTTTGACAACTGAAATCCACCACTGATAAATTAAATAATGAAATTTTGTAAAGCTTTAAACTCCAGCTTTGCTATAAAACGCTATACAGAAGAGCAAGGCATTCTGTAGAACAGGGACGTAATCAAGGCGGACACGTTGGCCATTATAGCAAAATGACGTCACTTTGTGCATGTTTTGATCAATGATCACTCCAATCAAAATGTTTGGCTACACCCCTGCTCTGAGTCTTTCTGTAGAGCACATATCAAACCGTTTCCACAGGTAGCTCTCACTAGCACAAGCAGAGCCGGATTAAAGGGTAGGAGGGCCCGGGGCAATTTTCACCGTAGGGCCCCTATGACGTATTTCATGACGTCATATTTTGTAAAAATTACGTTTTCGCTTATTCGCAACGTTTTCGCTTGCT
>JGI24022J15233_10011347_pt1 | contig 10169 bp, 14 predicted proteins | sample Ectturendosymbi2_FD_15233 | JGI IMG/M metagenome (IMG submission 15233)
GCGGATTTTCCCGAGTCCGGTGGATTCGTCCGGAGTTTTGGAAAAATTAACTAACGCAACCGTCCACCCATTGAAAAGTAAACACCGACGTGCAACGCAACGCAAAATACCGTATTCGTTTGCTCGCTCACCTCGTTGAACTGCATGATGCCCCCGGGCGTCATGCAGAAGGCGTTTCGTGCCGTGTGCACCAAGGTCACGAACTCGTCGTACTCGCTGGCGTTGTGCAGGTGGTAGAGCCGGTTGTGGATGAAGTGCACAAACATCTGCAGGCACTTGCTCACGATCGGATGCAGGACCGGCGCACGGAGATTGGTGCACAGCTGGGAAGAATGGAGTTTTCGCAGTGAGGACAATTTTAGCGTTTCAACGCAACCAACAGGTAGATCTGCTTTTTTCGGCCATTTTTCGGTTATTTGGGTTTTCATTCGGGCGATGGATTTGAATCCACAAGCAAATTTTTTCAATAGGAAATTGATTTCGCTTTACACTACGCACCCAATGCTGAATTAGTGGAGTTATAAATGAAATACAAGCTTTGCGAATTATTAGTACAAGTATAAAAACTTATCACTATACGAACAAGGTACACATTTCATTCAAATAGCTTCTAAAATGCGATATGCTCAGTAGCGTTCTGCCTCTGCCCAAAATGCGAATGATATTTTACTTTCAAATTTGGAACGTTGCAAGTGCGCGAGAGAGAGATTTCACTGCGCAAATGGTCTGGTGGTTCTGCACATTGACGCACCTTAGAGGAGCACTGATGATGCGTAGTGTTACTTGAAATCGATTTCTTATTTAAAAAATAAGCTGATGAATACAAACCCTTCACCATTGTGGATACTATGTTAGGTTAGTTCAGCGAGGCACCTTGCTCAATTGCGAACGGCAAGTTAAGCGTTAATCTCAAAGAACTCGACGTATTTGAACGACAGACCTGTTTCAGCACCAACCAACACACATGCACGGCTGTGGTTGCTTTCACGCAAGTCAATAATTGCAAGTGTGTAGATCACGCCTTGCAAGCTGGTTACTTGCACAGGAGAGAGGCTCTTTGTCGACGGCACAATTTGGCCAAGAAGCCCCATTGCTGCCCAGGTATTTCGTGGGCACAATAAACCCAGAGACACGGCAAATAAGCAACAAGTAACTGCCGGGCCACCAATATAAAAGCTTTGCGGCCATGCTCTTCGACCACCGATAAACACCAGTTCCAACCAGGCCCGCAGCCAGGTTTTAAGGTTTGGGGGGGAATACAAATTTAGAGGGGACAGATTTTTGTTTTCCTTATGTTTGATAAAAAAAATTTCTGGGCACAACAAAAATTGGGGTGTACAAACAATTTGGGGGGCTCCGCCCCCGAATGCCCCCCCTGGTTCCAACACACAGCTCATACTCTAGCAGAACAAACGCACTCTTGGCACAACGGGTCCGTTACCTGAATCGTTATGACGCTGCCGGGCAGCACCATGCCTGCAGGAACCGTGACAGGGAGGGTCTGGGAGGAGACGGTCGTGGCGACGGTAGGTAAGCCGGCTACCAGACTCGGACTCGTCGCTGCGAAGAAGCAGACGTGTGAAACAAAGAGCCGATCGTGACGTCACAAACACCGCGAGAAGAAAAAACATTATTTATTTCAGCTGCGTGTAACAGCCTCCGCGCCTGTGTCCACGACTCTGCAACTTAACGAAGAAAACGCACCACGACAGAAGGTGGACACCTCAGCAGTTTTGCTCTTCATTAAACCATTGAAACCTCGCAGCATTTTCGCGACAAATTGTTCATACTTGATCTTAACAGCAAACGAACTCCCACCAGCTTAACCGACTTCTCAATCACCAACTGAGACATAACTGCAATCTTGCGTGCGCGAATATGAATTTACGCAGCTGCCCCAGCGAGACGCCCGTCTCCTTTTCTAAATAAAACACAACGACTCCATGACTAGTTTCTCTCGGCTAGACAACCAGGAAACAGCACGACTGTCACAGTCAGTCATCCATAGCCACCGAGCTCAACCTCAGCAGGGTGCCGACCAAGCTTCGATATTGCGGAGCAATGTGAGGATTTCTTACTTTGCAACCAGCAAAATCCGGCAACAAACTTTAGAGCAGACAACAACATGTTTCGTGTGGAGTCAAAGATACCCCCCAAAACACGATTGACTTTTTGTTATGATGGTGGCGCGGAAATGGTTGAAATGGGCACCGCAGGCCCCTCGTTACGCATTACGCAACTTTTTTCACTTTAACCAATCAACCCAATTGATGACAATGGTTAGAAGACGTACAGTATGTTGCCGGGAAAACAGGCGCTAAAACCCAATGCACAACAGTTTTGGAAGCAGGGCCTACGAGAGGGGGTTACAAGACGTACACCGTACCCGGGCCAGGTAGGTGCCAACGGATGAAAACACGCATACTAAGTTTTTCGGTAATCAAGCACGCAATTAGCAGTGTAAGCCAGTTGTCACCGAAATTTTAGCGTGGTTGCTGCTTTATCTATATTCTTATTACTGTACTAAACAACTATACAAGTTTCGACGATGGCCCCAAAAGCAAGAGTGTCCGGTATCGGTTTCGTACCCCCCTGGTAAAATTTCTCTCAGAGGCCCTGCTCGGGAACAGCACACTGACCTGTCGTGGCCGGAACGAAGTGAGCGCTGGTCACTGGCACAATCGGGGTCGCTGCAGCCGTTGGGGGGGCTGCTGGCGCTGTGGACACCGCTGCTCGGTGACCCTCGTTATCGGCGCTTTCGTTGACCTGCGGCCAAATGCAACGGGGTCAGATTTGGGACGTCTTCTTCGGGCAAGGATTTTGAAACGAAACCAGTTGAGCCCAACAGTAGAAGAAAAGTTTAAATTCGCAGTAAAGGAAAACGATAAAAGAGATAAATGGCACTTGGACCACATTTACAGCAGCATTGATTGTTTTTTATTGATGTAAATTTCATAGAAATCAGTCAACCTTCTTGTGAATCCATTCCCATTGCTTGGCAACCTCAAAGACGACTTCCGGATACACGCCCCCACCACGCCCAGCTTGCTCGACAGCATGGCAGGCTTTCTCCAACATGGACACGCCCTGACAATAAATTGGGTGAATCACAAGTTCGAAAATGGATAAAATGACAAANTCCACGAACGACCCTGTTTCATGCGCAGAGACCGTTACAAGTGAAACGAAAACACGCGTTTTGCCAACATAATATATTTTGTTTAGAAACTGGAACTTACTAGTTGCTTAGCAATGAATTTTTGCCAGTTACTTAGTAAGTTTAATTAAACAGCTGCCAAACCTTGCGGCGCTTGGAAACCATTTTTTGGGTCAGCAACCACGTTGGTAACAACAGACGAGCTAACGAATCCCATGGACATGGGTGTCGTAAGGGGGAAGGGGATCAAGACCCCCCCGGATTGACATTTTCCTATTGCATTTTTAGAAAAAAAAGGTTGTTTTCTTAGTTTCGAGAGGAAGAAAAATATAATTCCACTATTTTTTGGCACACCCCCTGAGAAAAAATCCTTAAAACGCCCAAACCCATGGACAGTATAGAAACTTCAGAAGCCAAACACCACGACGCAAATACGAAAAAACGAAGCAATTTTTCCGGATTACAACAAGAATAAAAAAAGCAAATTGCCACGTCCCACAATACCTGTTCCTTGCACTGCAGCAGGGCGCGCGATATCTCGTTAGGATTCAAAGCGTGAGCATGCGGGAGGACGCTGAGAGCGAGCTCGGCCGCTTTCTGCACGGTCGTGCTGTCCCGGCCACGCGAGGCCCGATCGGCCAACGTCGCTGTCTCGAGCGGGGTCAGGTGACCCTCCCACGAGTCGACCAGGATGTGCAGAGCCGCGCTGCCGACTTCCATGGCTTGACCTGCCGGGAAAGGTCACGTGCATTATGAGTCATGCGACGACGCGGACCTTGTGACGTGGCACGGTCGGTTGACCGTGAAGTTTCTTTTAATGCTGAGCCACGTTTTAAAATTGTTTGGGCATTAACATTAATTTTAAATAAACGTATTGAAACATGTAAATCTATTGAAGCCTGTGCCCAAAAACAAAAAAAATATAATTGGAAAGCAGCAATTGCTCAACACAGTCTTTTATCCAGAAATCGGAAATTAAATGAAAACTACCCCAAAACTGGCCATATTGTTATAACCAACGCGCAATTTCCCAATGANCTTGAGTTGAAGACCACCACTAAACACCGGGTGCAACAGAAGCCATGCCCGTAGCCATGTTTTAAGGTCTGGGGGGCCAAAATACGTTTTAGGGGAGAAAGATTTTCGTTTTTTACTTTGTTTAAAACAAATTTTTATGGGCTTAAAAAATGAGAGGCACTGCCCTTGAATGCCCCTTGGCGGCTACGGGCCTGAATAAAATACGAGCACTCCCTCCAAGTGCGACCATTGTACTTTGGGAGTTGAACCTAATGTCCATCACGCGGCCGTTTACCACAAGCTCCGAGTGAGTCAACCACAAAAGACAGACGATAAATCTATTCCTCCAATAGATGAATTGACATCAGTGTTACGAGAAACAAAGCCTCAACCTGTGATCCACGACACATGAGACGAGTATGTCCTGCTGAGCCAGTTGGAGGAGACACAGTTGTGCATGCCCAGGGCGTACAGGCCGATCTCAAACGCGGCCAGGACCAGGTTCCTGTGGACGCCAGACTGGTTGTTGCCCTGAGGTTGCTGGAAAAGAATTGTTCAGAAACCAATTAAGAAAATGATAAACGAAACGAAATAACACGACGACCGCCTTTAACATGAAGTCCAGCTTGTCAAACCAGGGTGTTATGAGGCATGCAGACAAGTGATTGAGTCTCGATTTGGGAGGCTACAGGTCTCGGTCACAATCCTATTGCCTTGAGACTTAGAATACTCGAAAAATATGGCTTGGCAAAACTTCCGTAATTCAACGTGTTTATTTTTCTGTTGTATCTGGTCTGCAGGTCAGGAAAACCACAACAGGTAGGAAAATGCCCAAAATTCGAAAGAATTTCAGCTTGAAACCGGTGATGACATTGTTTTCAAAATTTTTATAAAAATTTTGGCAAAATTCACAAACTTTCAAGTCTCGAAAGTCTCGGTCTCGAATTTCAATTCTCGAGTCTCGGATTTTTGGGAGTCTCGGGTCTCGGAGTTTAAGTCTCAACCACATCACTGATGCAGACTGTTTGAAATCAAACACAGGCAACTGGTTGAAACGACACACCAAATCAGGCACTTGCAATTTAGGTAAAATTTATTTAACTAGTTGCAGTTGCTTGCAGTGAGTGACCAGAACCACTGGTTAGATTTGCATCTGTTCGTTTCTTAGCAACCAAAAAATGAAAACAGGAAGGTCAACACAAAAAAATCGTGAGCTAATTTAGAGGGGCTTCTTTTCTAGCGAAAAAAAAACGAAGTTTCATTTCAGAGCAGTTGGTCATAGCAACTTGCGCCTCACACGCAACCGCGAAATCTGCAGAAAAAAATAAGAATTGCACCACGACAGAATACCTGCATGAAAAGTGACGTGCTGCTGTTGCCACCCGCCTTCACCAGAACGTTCTTCGCCACCTCGAAAAAGAAATGTGCCGCAGCTTCGGAAGGTTGGTTGGGAATGTCAGGCACATTCACTGAACTGCGCCCGCGTCCCTGTTCGAGAACACAGGCGCGGCTTGAAAGACTGCGGTTGGTTGAAATTTCTCTCTGCCCATTCAAGCGTATCTCTCTGCCCATTCGAGCGTGACGATTACGTCAATCTTTCCGCGTTAAACGAAAAACTTATAACAATTCGTACAAAGTGTCGGGCAGCTTGTTTCACACAGCGACTCCAGGTACATTCAGCAAAACCGGTTAAGATCATGGGCGTCGGGAAGATTTTTTCAATGGGGGGCAATAGTGGATTTATCAAGGAGGTTGCCAAAAATATTTCTTCCAGGGATGAGCCAACAGTGGCAAAATTTGTCAACTCGAAACTCAGAGAAAAATATTGTTCTACTATAAAGTTAAAAGAAAATAATTGAATTAAAAAATCTACGGCGATTGGTGCCCCTGCTCCCTTCCGACGCGCATGGTTGCGCACGAAGATAATAGTCAAAAAAGCGAGTAACGACGTGCGCTTTGTAACCGCCATGCTAATGCACAAAATGGCGACAGAATTTCACACATAACTGTAAAGCCCGCTGAGTAAGAAACGACCAAACGTTCATTCCAGCTAACCTTTCGAAAAGGGAAGTTCGGTTTGTTTGGGTTCCCGGCAGGCATGACCTGAGCGAGGGGTCTTGGGGGAGAGCGGGTGGAGCTCGAGGGCCGCTGGCTGTCCCCGTTCCTCTTATTTTCACTCGAACTGGTGCCGATCGAATCGCCGCTGCTGCTGCCACCACTTGGTGCGCACAGGAGAGGAAACATTAAAACGTGATACACAAGTAGATGACGCAACAATGCCAGCGCGCGCTATTCAATTTATTCCGTCGCTAATAAACCATTTTTTTCGCTGTTGTCTGCATTTTGCAGCAAGTGCTAATATAAACTTGTTCATTTTTGTTTTTAGCGCAAATGCTTTTAACAAAACATTCTGAACTATTAAAGCTTGGTTTCAAAATTTTGCGAGAAAACAAAGTCGATGCCATGGTCAGGTGTATGACAAGGTCGCCATCAAGCAACTTGTGTATCAAAATAGCATAAGCAGCTATGAAAGGGTGGTCAAAAACGCCACTTCTACCAACTATCATCGATATCTACCACAAACAAACACGTGTTCGTGACAGCTACGAACGACATCACACACGGAACCGCTGCCGTCACTTCAACAATGCATTTTTCAAATTTTATCAATTTCAAGCCAGAGATAGGTCGGCAACTTGCACCTACCTGTCGCTGCTGGGGCTAGAAAGGCAGCGCGACGAGGGCCAGTCGGAATTCCCCGGTTGGGCCCCGTTGGACGCCGAGCTGACCGGTATATTCAGGTTCCGGCGCCGCAACCTGGGGGAGGTGTCGCTCAACATCGCCTCCTCGGACGCCGAACTGTTGACGTTCGCGATGTCTGCGATGACAAGAAAAGATGCTTGGCAACCGCGTCGATTTTCTCATGACGTAAACAACGCCCTATTGTCTGTGAATGTGTTCGATTGTGACGGAACACAGCGACTGATTTTTCCACCGGCCTTACTTTCGAGCGAAAAATCTACTTTTAACAATTTTCTAGCGAAGGCGAAATAAAATTGTAAAAGAACGTCAGCATGTTTCGCACCTTTACCTTTAACACGCGCCCCACCATTTAAGAAGCTATGTATCAGTAACTGCCAGACGAGCCTCAAAAACGGAAATCTGCTATTTTCTATTTAGCGATGTGCAAATTTCATGTTTTTCATGTTCACCCAGTTAAACAATGGAGATATTTTTGTACAGTGAGGAAAAACTTTGTTTAGAGAAGGTGTAAAAAAGACTTTTGCGTGGTTGAAATTTCACTTAAGCTCAATCGAACTTTCGAGCTATTTTAACCAAAGTCTGACCTTTTTCCCACGAACTCAACACGACGTAAATGCCAGCACACATTGCCTCGGGCAAATTGCACAACAATGTCAATAAGTCTGACCGAAAATCCACATCTTCCAGTCAAAATCCAGGGCTCCCCAGGGAAATCACTTAACTCATTAGCTGAATTAGGCTTTGGAGAAAACCAAACGAGGTGCAAAAACCACGGGCCAAGAATACAACTTTTAAACTCAAAGTATTCAGCAAAAGGAAGCATTTGTTGCAAAACCGCCTTAAATGCTTGTGAGCTCGGATAAGAGCGTACGTGGTAGAAACAACGACCTACGCAAAAAAAACTTTTCTGACGTCATGCAGAACTAAAAATGTATCCATTTCGTAGAAAAATTATGTTCAGATTCTATTTGAATAAGAGCTGATGATGCCTACTGTAGTAGCTGATGATGCCTACTGTAGTAGGCGAAATATATGCTCCGTAAGATCTTAAAGTGTATGATTCTTTGCTGAGAAAGGACTTCTTTCCATGGACAGTGCTTCGTACAAAAAAGGTGATTTGCACGAAAAAATGTGTCAAAAACTCGAGTTTTTTTCGATTTTCCCCGCGTCCGGTCGCAGTGAGCTTTGAAAAAAAAACTCACGGTGTTGTTTCCGCTTTGGACGAACAGAGGGGGACTTCCACGATAGTTTGGCTTCCCGACGGGGGGGGCTGCACACAGTCGACGATGAAGGGTACTCGTCATCACATGACGTGGACGACTTGACGTCACCGTGAGGTCCAGAAGGATCGACGTCACCTGCAGAGAAAAGAGTAAATATAGAAACTGTGTGCACATGGGCGTCGGGTGGCAGGGGGTCTTGGCCCCCTGGATTTTTTAAATTGATATTTTCCTATCAACTTTTTCGGAGAAAAACGCTTTTTTCTTAGCTTCGAGTTGGTAAAATAAAATTTCACCCTCGTTGCCCCCCTGGAAAAAATGTTTTGGTTCAAGCTGGAAAAATCCATTATTTCCCCCCCCCTGGAAAAATCCTTCCGACGCCCATATTTGTGCATCAAAGTGGCGCTCATTCAAAATCTCATTCGCTTCAGGTTCAAACATGAGGAATATTTGTTTCATGCACAGACATATTTTTCTCGTAGTTCTTATAGAATGGTGATTGGAAGCCGCAGCGTATAGAAACGAGCGCTGTTTCTAAGTATGCCTTGAAACTGTCGGTAAAGTTTTATTGCCCGGGGCAACCGGTACATGTGACGTCATCATGTCTACGTACTTAGCTGGTGTCTGTCCTCCGCTCTGCTGTCGTCATCGTCTGTGCTTTCATCCGCTCTGGCAAACGTGCTTTGCTCAGATGTCTGCAAAGGAAGATTTTTGCTGTTTTTTGGACGAACAGAAACATGAAAAAGCAGTAATGCAACACAAGCATTGAGCAAGTTCCACAAAAACAAAACACACATAAAAAAGCACAATTCATTTGTCATTATCCTGCTTTTCAACAATATATCGCTGTCATACTCGCGCCCCCCTTTTCGAACCTCTCGCGCCCCATTAGGGGGCGCGTTCACCCGTTTAAGAACCCCCAGGCCTTAGATGAACCAGATTTCATCTTGCAGCCAGTAACTTGACGAAAAGCAAGCAGAGTGACNAACGAGTCCAAGCGAGTCGCTTACCCGAGCGAATCCACTCGTGCTCGGTTCATTCCGAGCTGAACTCGGCTGAGTCGGGCTGGAAGCGACAACGTGTGACGTTGTCGTGGCAACGGAGTGGGGAGCGCGTCGCGCGGAGCCGCTGGAGGAGCAGGAGGGGAAAGCGGAGGAGGCCCGGAGGTTGGGGGCCAGGGACTTGTCCAGGAAGTTTTGTAAAATCTGTCACAAAAACGAGGGCGCAGTTGAACAGCAAGATCGTCAGCACTGGAAGGAGGCGAGTGAGAAACAAGCAAACACAGAAGCCAAAACAGCAACGTTTGCATTGACACACAAGTGAATAAGTAAGTTTTATTTTCAAACGGAATCCGGAAGCTTTTTGATTTGCTGATGGAAGTAAATCCGGTCGTAATAATACAAGGAAAGGAATCAAACGTGAATGCAGGCAGGTCTGCATCAGAACTTTACTTTTTTTTACGACACGCAAACAGACAACTTTGCCAACGACGCAGAGTTAGAAGCAAGCTCACCAGTCTCAGTTTGTGATGCTGGTCCTTGTACAACTGCAGCATCTGCATGGCCAGCTCCCCCTTCTGTTTACGGGTTCCTTCGCAAAGCAGTGGATGCTCCGCCTCGGACACGTTCACCTGCACGTGACGTCAGATACGTAGACGATTTTCGTTGGCCGTGACCAGAAAGCGTGACCAAAGCGCAACAGTAGTGTCTAAAAGCGCATGACGACCTTTCCTACACGCGTCATTAAAAAAAATTAACGGATTATCTTGTGGTCGGAAAATTAAATTCAATGGTTTCAACGCCATATTTTGAGTTCTTCCTGGTTGTGTGAGTACAGCTTGCATTTGTATGAAAGTTTCGTGAAAAAGACGAGATGAAGTGTAGATTTAGAAATGGCGCAAAAAGTTCAAACAGGAAAATCGTTGTTTGTGTAAAGCCAGTGAATCTGGACAAGCACTAGTATTGGAAGAGATACTTGAGGAAGTTGGAGAAAAATTTATGCGAAACCCAGTC
>JGI24022J15233_10011349_pt1 | contig 10167 bp, 7 predicted proteins | sample Ectturendosymbi2_FD_15233 | JGI IMG/M metagenome (IMG submission 15233)
TACTTTCGTAGGTTATAGGGAGGGAGATCGCCCCAATCGCCCCACCTGGATGCGCCCCTGCTGGGACATCCCAATTTTTTTCGAAAACGCGTACTCCAGCAGAGATTGTTACGACATCAATCGCTTGGCGTTCTCTTCCGTAAATTAGCTGCTTGTGTAAAAACACTGAATTCGCCAGACAGACATACCAATGCAGATCGTCTTATCCAAGGACGGCAAAGCAGAGCAATCCCGATATTCAAACTTTGGTACAATGTTGAAAACAAGTGGGAATACGTGACAAATGCACCACATCCAACTCAGTCAATTACACTCATAAAAAAAAGATTTTGGTAAGAAAATTCGCTCAGATGTAACGTACCCCTTGAAAAGTTAAATTGTACCACTGGGAGTACATGTACCCCAGCTTTGGAACGCCTGGCTTGTCCGATTCATTAAACCGCACACTGAATTATACGAATTTTAAGAAATAGCAACAAAAACCTCAGTGAGTAAATGCAGTATAGGCTAGTGAGTACCACAGTACCCAATCGTCTTGACTCCAGAGGCACACCTTGTACTGTACCGGAACAAAAAAAACTGAGAAAATTGAAATCATATTTTTAAGCTCAATTAAAGTAGCTTACTTCGCCTTTTACAGGGCATAGCAAAAAATTCTGAAAAAATATGTTAATTTAGTATCTGTTTCACTACTTGACAATAATTACACAATCGGCCTAGATACAGGGCATACGCGATAGTGGCGTAACCANACCAAAATTCTGAGNGGGCAAAAAATTTGAGAGGCCATAATGTTTGACTTTAGGCGAGCAACAGTATTTTTGTTTGGGACGCTGCTTCTCAAAGCACAAAATGACTAGATATGCTAAAATATGGGGTAGGGCCCTGCCCCCTGGCTACGCCTATGATACGCGACTACGCATAGCACAGTCTTGAACAAAAATATTAAAGAGAAAAAATCGACTTTTAAACTAGTCTCTCATTACCGAACAGACATGAGAACCTACAAGATATGGCGGTGGAGCAACAATTCCCGCACTAACTTCTGAAACTGGCCCCCAAAAGTGCGCGCGGTCTTCTTGAATGGTGCGCAAATATGATATAGTCGCCCATGTCGCGAAGAAACTTTTATGGGTATGGCTGTTTTGTTTCACTTCTAACGCGCTGCAGTGCGTCATGCTGCAGAAACCTCGTTTTTGTTGTTTCCATTGGGCAACTAATTGATATTTGATCTACGCTCTTCGAAGTTTACTTGCACTAACAACATGCTAATTGCTATATAAATGTATGGGAGGTTTAGATACAGCTGTTATAAAAAACAGCCTATGCGTGTTGCCTTCAGTGCCACAAAGTGCGTAAAAAGACAACTGCATGAAATCATAATAACTCGTAATGACATCGCATGTAGTAATATAAGCGCTGACCTGTATGACTCACTATTGCCGATGCACAGTGTGATATTTTTCACGGTTGTATGGAATGGGCAGAGATATTGATATCACAGCCAGTGTTCCCTCGAAGAAACTTTTACACTAAGCAAAGGTTTGTTTTGGTGAGCATGCAATTGCGCAACCATGAAGACACACAACCAGTGAAGCGTTGAATGGGGAATGCAATATACATATGATATTAAATTTGGAATGCTACAAAAGCGCAAGGACGAGATTTCACTGCGCATATAGTCTGGTGGTACTGCACATTTGCGCAGTTGCTCATCTTAGGGGGAACCCTGCTCACAGCCTATTGAACAAAATTACCAAAAAAGATTAATGCCAGTGAGGGCCTCAACCAGCTTGTATTTTCAGGGGGTGGGGCAAAGTGGTTGCAACTTGTTCAAAAGTTATTGGTGCTTTGAAAATGTTTTTTAAAATTTCGGGGGACAATTATCCGGTTGCCCCCCGGTTGCGGGACTGATGCCGGTAAGGTTTCAGCTTCACTATCAGCTTCAGTCGTCAAGTGCAAACGTCATATACCGTTTCCCACAAAGCCAATGTATACAGCCACCTCCAAAGAACGAGCGGAGTTTCTTTGAAACGTCCAAGCAGCACGATCGATTGTCTCAAAAACGATTACCAGAAAATTTACTGTTTGAACAAAAAGCCACTATAGCAACTCGTTTGGAGCCTTTAGCTTCTTATTAAATAACCGCGCAAAGCGCCAAAATACTAACCAACACAGTCACAGCAGTGTCGATACAAGTCACCCAGACAAAGGGCGCAGTCAGTGCAGCAAGAACAGTTTTCTGATGGGTTGCAGGTGCAGCTTCCTTGGATCAAGCAGTAGCTGACGATCGAAGCGCACGTCGCCTTATCGCATGAAGGATGTTCCTGAGGGTGAGTGGCCATCTGATTTCCCGTTGACATTCGCATGGCAAACCCAATGATCAAAACAACGACCGTCGCTTTTGCGGCCATGCTGACAACAGCGCCTAAGTTTAAGAATCTGCATGAAAATTTTCTGTATAATTGAGTGTTTAAAAAAGATCAAATGCTATTAAAATGCGCTGAAGTAAAATTACCACGAAATCAATTTTTTAAACTTTCGTGCCAAACTAGAAAAGCAAGCACGAGCACAACCCTTATCTAAAAAGGTGACCCTTGCTGTAAAAACCAATAGGTTGTGGGCAAAATTTCAGCATTGGTCCTGCTACGAATACATATTTGTGATTTCAGCGACTTTTGTCTGTTATAGGACTGCGGCGATCGCAGTTCCCACCAAGTACACCACTGCTTGTTGACCAAAGCCTTAACACCTCAAATCGCGCAGAACATGGAAGTAGGCCTTGATTTCGGATTGAACAAACGCTGGGTTCTTCCTCAACATAAAAGTTTTTGCGAGCAAATGAAAATGCGTTTTTGAGTTTCACCAACTCACCATTTCGGTAATACAGTTGGTAATCATCAATAGAAGCTGATTAGAGGATTATAAAAAGAGCAATACAGTCGCTTAAAGTTTTGAAAAACTATTACTACTTCGCCTTCAGCAAAATGCCGTAAATTATACAGGAAAGATTTAATTAGCATGGACGTATCTAGCATTCAAAAAAGGGAGCATGCCAGAAGCGGCTGATTTTGAGAGGGCTGTGCGTAAGCCTAGGCTTAGAACTTTCATGTGTAGACATACGCGTGGTCTGAAGACGCGCAAGAGTGCTTTTCTCCTCTCCTTCAAGATCCAAAAACCTTCTTAAGAGTGTCTTTCTCCTATTTAGGCGGAAACGCAACTTTGAGGGCGACTTTTGTTAAATATTTCTGGATTGGATTCACTGACTACAGAAGAATACGTCGGACACACCAACAATTTAGTTAATATTTAGCAACGAGTGCACTGAGCACTAGATTCCAAATTAGCGAAACTCTCGGAAACAATGCAAGTCGAAATTACTAACACGATAGACATGCAGTTTATGAAACTATTATAGCATGTTGACGATTTCAACTCATGTCAAGAGGTCTGCTTTCGATGATGCAGACGTTTAAAGAAATAGACAGGGAAGTCAGATTTTTCACAATCATATGAGTATATCCGTCCGAGTATAAACGTTTCGCTTGACACGTTTTGCAAGGAACGCAAATATAGTCGTAAACCAAGATGCAATTGGTCGCTCGCATAGCAGCACATGCGACTTCATCGCATAACGCCTCTGTGTTGATACTCACCAAAAATAAAAATGGCCAACATAACTTGAACTTACTTTGCATTTTATATAAACGCAATTTGAAGGCTTCCAATCCGTGCGTAGAAAACGTAAATTACGTACGCTTTTTTGACATGTTCTGTTTAAGCACCAACTTTACCCTATGGGCTGCTTTCCCTTATCCCGCCATCTAGCTTGCTTTCAAATCTTGCTTTTAGCGTACTAGTGAGCACGACCTTTCACTCTCAGCTTCAGATGCGTTCGCTTTGCGCTTTGTATTCAGGTCTGTTAAAAGCAACTGGTTGGTATGATGGGCCAAAACACGAAAATGCTTAAATTTGCAAGAAAATAATGTGTTACCAATTCCAACGGGTTATGTTACTCGGCACCTGTCATCACCACTGAACTTCCACTTATCGCTTTATCTTGCAGCTGGAGAGTTACCGGAATAACAACGTGCTGTGTTGAATTTTTGGGCACACCTGCCCAGAGTGTGTTGACCGACACACAACTTCACGTGTAAATAGCCTGAAGCTTATGGTCTTGAATTTTTTCTGTTTCCAGGCCAAGATCGTATCTTGGACTCTGAGATACTGGCACTGATGGCAAATATTACTGTGTCATTTGGTAACTCTACAAGTAAAGGTCAATTTAACAAACATTCATTTCTCAACCAGCAAACAACTTAAATATGGCAAGATACAAGTGAAATCAAGCCAGTGTTAGGTATGATTTGTTTCAGCGCCAAAAAACTGGGTGCAAATGACGAATTAACAAGAAATGGGGGTTATGGTCCCGTTAAACTTTCATACATATTTCCAGTGTTAACATAAACATCGTCTATTTTGCGCCTTTCTTCTTTGGGTTTTCACCAACTACGTGATCATGTTGAAACCGAGTCGACTTTCTTGGAAATCAAATAATAACAATTCTTCTGCTTGCCTGCGGGACAAGCAGTGGTTTGCAGAGCTTTTCGAAGCGACCATAAGGTAATTGAATGCAAACCAATTACAAGTAAAACCTGTGCACACTGCTCAAATTGGCATGTCCCTAGTAAGAGTGCTTCCACAACTAAAGATGGCGACCTCCAACGTCCATTAAGTCTCTACGGTAGCCATGCCTAACGCACATGGCTTACTGAGCCAAAAATTATGTAACTATCTTAACCAGGACCGCACATTTAATGACATATCAATGAGGGCCGCACATTTAATGACTTTCTTTGATCTTAGCAGTTTTTTTAAAGGTACCCGGTATGAACCTGAAGGGTCTCGATTTCTCTGATTCTAGGGACCCGATTTTCTCTGATTCTAGGGACTCGATTTTCAATTCTAGGGATCGGGTCCTTAAAACACCTTAAAAATCCTGATCTTAGCAAACTAAATTTAGCTTAAGCTAATGTACTGAAACCGTTTGAATCCTAACTGCAATGGTAATAGACGTGATAAAGTGGCACTGAGGACCACCTGCATCAAAAATGTCAAATTCAAGATTATCAAAATAAGGACAAGTTGTCAGTATGTAAATATAGGATACTTTTACTACAGCGAGAACTTTAGCTGGGCCGCACAAAACCTTCGATGCGGCCCGAGGGCCGCGGGATGGACATAGTTGCTCTAGGGTTAAAAGATCAACCATTCACTGCAAAATTTTAAATGCAATCATCACGTCCTTTCATCCTCAGTATGAAAAATAAATGCTACAGCAAAGCACAGCAGCAAACACATGATGTGAAGAGACCAGGAAACCTGGTGAGAAAAGAGGATTTTGACAAAAGCCCAGCTAAATGAACTCCATGAAAACAACGCAAATTGGCAGTAAACGATTGTTTCTTCTACACCAGACCAGGAGTCTCAAAACTTTTTTGCCAAGGAGGGCCACACAAGCTAGTACGCAACAGTTCGAGGGCCGGACACCTTGTTTCGGGATATGCTACATTCTACAAAATCAACAAATATTTCGAAGTATATTGTTTTATCAATATTGACAAAATAAAACGTGTTTGCTGTCGGATGAAATGGCTTCGTGAGGCGGATGGAACGGCTTGGCGGGCCGGGTGTGGCCTGCGGGCCGTAGTTTGGAGAACCCTCTTCTACAACAAGACTAAGCAAAAGTTTCAAATGTGTTCCGCAATATCAAGCAGCAATCCAGATTTTCAAGTGTATATAGGAATTATTGAAAACACGAGCGCAAATACGATGCGAGGCGCTGACTCAGAAAAGACATATTTGCAAAGCGAATGCGATACGTGGAAGGATGCTACACTGTACTTGACGCAAAATATTTACATGTTAACCTATCAAGACTACGCCGTTCAAAGGTAGAAAATGATTCGTCAAAACAAGGTTTGAATACGCAATTTCATGCACAAAATTTTGCAAGACAAATGAGTTGAAACAACACGTCCCGTGATGGATTTTAAATGTCGAATAAAATATTCAGCGTTCATTACGGTGGCAACTGCAAACACTTGAATATTCTTCAGCTCATCGTTATGAATAATTTTGTAAGAAAAGCAGCGGATCAATTACACGCACTTCAGATTGCTTGCCAAACAAAACTTCAGGCGCTGCTTTACCGACCCTGCCGAAAAGAAGTCACAGTAAAACTTTGTTGGCATAACGCAAAATGGCCATAGCATCTGCACGGAAATGCCCCTGATGGAAAATTAAGCAGTACGAATTTCTTTCCTGAGTAAATAGCATTCAATACTCTGTCAAAACCGGCCCAGTGAAGTTCATATATAACGAAATCTGGCGTTGCCGCCGTAACGCAAGTTGCTCAGGTAAGAAATTCATACTGCTTAAATTTCCATCTTGCATGTGGCTTCAGAGACCAGATTCTGGATTTGAGTCAGATCACTTGAGGCGACTTTTGACACTTCTTGTCGCCAGGTAGATAATGTCAAGCAATGATTTTTGCTTTGCTAGAAGTCAGGAGCACAGTAAGCGACGACGTAAATAGCTTCAAACTGAACACGCAGATCAGGACGACTACTGTATACAGTGTGGACTCCACTTTCGGAAAGAAGTGATTGTAAATGACAATCCGACTGATTCGACAGGAAATGGTAGAAAGTAATCGAGCTGAAATAAAGAGCTCTGCTTGTGAAAAACTGAGTTCACATGACACAACAGGTTACACGGAGTTTTCTACCGTATCTACAGCCGTAGATGCTCGATTTAACCAATCTGACTATTTCCCTGTGTTGGCCTGATGGTATTATGGCGTATGCCATCCACTCCTTTTAGCAAAATGTGTTGACGAACCGGTGGAACTCACGAGGATGTTTTCGAGCGCTTGCAAAAGAGAAGCAACTACTAGGTACAGCGGTCAATACCGGTTTCATTCACAAACTGAATCCTCATCTCTCAAAACATCGAATAGGAATGCACATGGGAACTGGAAATTTCCAGCAAGTTGCACGTCGTCGCCACATGGTTTGCAGCCAAACTCAGCAGCTTGATAAAAATATCAAGTCTGAAGTGAAATACCACGACCGAAAAAATAAACACCAGCTACTGTAAATATATCTACTTTACAGAGGTCTGATGTGCCTGATATAGTAGCGCTAAAGCAGGACTCATCTAATAGAATAAGCAAAGATGCACAGCCACTCGAATACAAGATGTGGTATGGTAGATAACAAGTTTCATCGAGTAACCCACGGAAGCACAACGCGTTTTTATATACAAAGAATCGTTTTCGGAAGCTACCATAGAATGCGTGCTTTCCAGTTTCCACTGCCGCTGCTTTTAATCTAAATGAGCAGTTGTCACCAGAAAGTCCATGTGAACTACAAATGAAAAACTTATGTGCTTTCGTTTGTTGTAAGGCAACTTCCGTTGATTATTACAATGGTTTGTCAAAGATGCCACCGGCCTCATAAGTTGTCAATTTTTAAGTCACTCACAAATGACCCCAACAAAATCTTGCAATCATTTTCAGTAAACCTGCAATTTACACGCAATGCTGGTCTGAGATGTAAGTCGTTACATCCAGAAAAGCCATCGCCTTATTTCGGGAACACCGAGAACACAATGTTTGCAATCCTTCGCTGCATGTTTCAAACAGAAATATAAGCATTTTTCTAAAAAGTAACATTTACGGTAGTTGCCACACCCAGCATCATGAACAACGGGTTATAAGCGCAAAGACATGCAGGCTTAGTTCGCATTGTCAACCCGAATACCACTCGCTTTTCCCAGAATCCAAAGTTGTCCGACACACCTGCGTTCACTGATGCGACAGGTGGCACATGGGGATATTTTCTGCAGGGCATTGAACGCAAAGCGAGAATTTCGAGCCAAGTCAAACAGCGTTGGACCTATGTGTAAAACTAGGCAGCCTGCAATGCTACGGAGCAGGTTTTTCCAACGTAAAATGTTTCGTTGAGGTAAATAGAAATAAAAAGCACGTTAAATACTGTTTTTGAAAACGCTAAGTTTGTTCAATGTAACTAAGAATTTGCAACAATCTACTTTACACACGTTCATGCTCATGAAATAGTTTTCGTTTCTTCAAGAACTCCCTGACGTTAAAGTTAACTAATTGGCTTAACCCAAGGCTAGAAAAGTGACCACTGCTTCAGCAATAGCTGGTTCAAATCATTTTTAACACATTTTAACACTGCGAAGGTATCGGTCCTATTGCTAGACTTTTCATAGTAAATGTCACTTCTGCGTTATGATCGGTTGCCATTATGGCTATAATCAGGTCAAAAATACAGTAGATATGCAAGTGCGACCAACACAGAAAAAAAACTTGGGCGGAAGTGATCTCAAATTAGCTTCCTTAACTCAAGGGCTTGTTGCGGGTCTGCAGGTCAAGTCCGATGAATTATCAACAACTCTTTCTAAAATCAACTATAGATTTCGAAGTCTATATGTGGGGCTGTCTTTTTGGTCTAAATCGCTAGAGCGGAAGACAAAAATTAAAAAATCCACATATACGGCGTCACGAGCTTTCAACGCTCACCACAAGCCCAAACCGCCAAAGCAAGCGGCGTGAGCTACCGCACGATTTCCAACAAAGCGGCAGTTGGTGGCCTCATCTACAGCAACTCGTTGGAATATCTAACTCATTTTTACCACTGCATTTGCAACTTCGCTACCTGTCAGTCTTGCGCTGTTGCTGTCGGCAGTGACACACCGAAAGCAAGCATATACGAAGTGCGACACCACTCGCAATGAAAACAGTCTACAAAATGAAGGACTGCGTAGTGCAAACAGTCCCGAAGTCGCTCGCGGCGGTTTGGACTCCCGTGTTCACTCGTGCATGACGCAATGTAATAATAACGCAGTGAAACCACTGTATCTCAAACACACAAGTCGTTTGGGAATGGCAAAGTCAATACGAGTACGTACCGATGAAGCACCTAATAAGGTGAGTGCTTGCTGGTAAGTCGTGTATTGGCTTGTCTGGTTGTTTGAACCACTCAGCAAGCATTATTAAAGCATCAAGAGCGATTAGGCCTGCTTTCAATTTCGTTTTTCATGCCCAACTCCCCAGCTGTGGTGCAATGGCTATCAGATGAGTGACCTGAGCATGAAAATGTATAGGTTGTGATAATGGTAAGTTTCGCATTTTATATAAATAATACACAACACAAACGTTGTAACAATATGAAAGGAACAGACAAACGCTTTACCTCGTATTTGCATTTCTTGTCACTTTTCTGGTGAGACAATACTTTTTGGTAATCATCCGTTGAGAAACTCAAGGTTTACACAAAGAACTTAATAAAGCAACATAATAATGAAGTACTTACTGTCCGTTCAACCACAATAATTAAACATTATAATGTTTATATGTGTATGTAGGTGGGAGGATAAGCTGTGGGCTCTGGGCTGCCGGGTGATCTGACTTTACGCCACGTAGTGCATGGGTGTCGGAGGATTTTTTCCAGGGGGGACACTAGAATATTTTTCCAAAATTTTTCTAGAGGGTTCCAAAAGTGGTAAAGGTTTTTCCCACTCGAAACTAAGAAAACAAACTTTTTTGCTGAAATTTTCAAAATCCGGAGGGACGGCCTCCCTGCCCACCCTTTCGACGCACCCAGAAGCAGTAACTTGCACAATTTCAAAGACAGGTATTCAGTTGAAGAGCTGGGTTCATTAATTTTCACACCCTCTTTTCCTATGGGGAGGATTGTGGGATCAGCAGTCCTTGGAGGACTCGAAATACCTCACGCTTTTCAGCAATCACTGATAGTCCTACTGGCTCCACACCAAGACGGGAGTAAGTCGAGACGGAGATGTAATCAGGGGCGTACGCAAGGGGGGGGTTGGGGTTAAAACCCCCCTTGAGCTTGATATTTTACAAAAACTTTATTACCTTCGCAAGGAGATTAATTGTTTCCGCATAATTTTTGCTTGCTGATTTGTCGACGTAATGCAAATACCACGGAATAAATTTGCATGCAAATTTCAAGGAACATTGTAAATGAGCTAAAAAAGTAATAATTAGGTTTTGGTGGGAATCTGGGTTATCGTCTGCGTCCAGAAACCATCTCACAACATTTTGCAGACCTT
>JGI24022J15233_10011350_pt1 | contig 10166 bp, 4 predicted proteins | sample Ectturendosymbi2_FD_15233 | JGI IMG/M metagenome (IMG submission 15233)
TTTGGGTTTAGGTATAAGTTTTGGGTTTAGGTTTAGGGTTTTAGGTCATGTTACAAGGACCTTATACTATTTCAAGTGTATCATCCTTGTCACTTGACCAACCCAACCAATCAGATTCTCCTAATGGCAAAATAACTCCAGCAGTGCTTTGCCTCTGATGGCAAAATAGACACTGCCTTGTTAAATTTTGGAAATGCCAAACGGCTGTGTCTATTTTACCTCATGAGGCAAAAGCACTGCTGGATCTATTTTGCGGAATCATGACTGGATCGGATTCAATTTTATATGATCAGGACTGGACTCCGACTGAAAAATTTCACTGTCCGCTCATCTCTGGTCTCGGCTTTTATGGCAAAGTCTCGGTCTCATCTTGAAATTTGAGCCAGGTTTTGGTCTCGGAGGTTATGCTCGCAACTACATCACTGGTTTCCACTTCATAATTTGATTACAGTAGAACCTATACTTCAAAGTGTATGTTTGATAAACAGCGTCTATTATTTTGCCTCATGAGACAAAAACAGTTCTGAAGGTATTTTGTCAGTTGCTGCACACATTTGTTTGAAGTGCTCACATGACAAGTTTGGAATGCATGATCTACATAGCTGACTGTAATGTCTAATCTAAATGTGGGCAAGCTTTTGGTGGCTGTTTGTCTGTGTTGTGTAAAGAATAGGCTGAGCCATAATTTTAAACCTCAACATGCTGGGTCTCTCTGTATTGTGCTAGTCACATTGCCATCTCAACCGTTTGTGTTCTATCAAAGGCAAAATAGTCACAAAATATATTTTGCCTCATGAGGCAAAATAGACAGTATCTTTTTAATATGAGTTACTTGGAAGTTTTCGGAGTGTTAACAGGAGTCGGAGTTGATGTTTAAAAATTTTTCAGAGTCAGAGGAGGAGTAGGAGTCTGAAATTATGGAGCAGGAGCGGAGTTGGAGTCTGAAAAATGTGACTCCGCTCATCTCTGATACACGAAAAGTTTCTTAAGTGTACCTGCCGGTCGCACCTGACGGAGTGATTTCAAATTGGAAAAAAATTTGCCTGAATATGCAAAAATTGCCTGAAAAATGAAAAATATGCCAAGGAGATGCCATGTGGTTTCACTCACTTTTGTTGCCACCGAGTGGTTCTTTGAACTCAAAAAAATTGTAGTTTTTTTCAACATTAGGGGGCGGCTCGGTAAAATCCAACCGCTAAAAATATTGTGAGCGGCCCGTTCGTACAACGTCAGCGGCCCGCCCAAAATCTGGACCATTAGCGGCCCGTGCCATCTCTAATCTAGGGTTTTTCTGTTTTATCTTCCCGGGGCTTCTGCTTTTTTTCACTCTGGTCAAATTTTAGAAATGTATGTTGCAGTGTTGTATTACTGTATTTTCCATTCAAGAATCAATGTAGTAGTTTCCCAGGCGTAATGTGCAGAGTCAGTAGCCAGTGCAGTTGAGCAGGGCTAGGGTTAACCAAGTTAATTGAAATCTAATGTTCTACAGATAAGCAATGACTAGGCATGGGTCAGTACTCTAATCTATCGCTGATACAGTATGTCAACGGCTGCTTCAGTGCTTGTGCATGATTGCGGAATGCTTTTTTGGTTTTGAAGATGTTGTGGTTGAGAATCTGTTAAGTATTTTACAGATTGTGATAGGTATGAATGTGCAATTTTGAATGTAAACAGGCAAATAATATTGCGGTGATTAGGGTGAAAAGAAAACTGTAAGACCTTGAATGTATCATGTAAATCAGGGGTTCCAACCTTTCTACCATCTCGTACCACTTGGGCACCTTGTATTGTCAACGCGTACCGCTTCTTCCAGAACAACAACAAATTTGATAGAATCTTAGTTTATTCAGAAGAATAATATAAATTCAATTAACAATAAAAGACCACAACTGAATTTAATAATATTTTTGTTTTTGTTTATTTTCCACCAATTGGTCGATGCATGGCGTAAATTTGCTAAGAGCGCATAGAAAATCATAATGTTGCAATACAATAAGAATAGCAGGCTCCACGAAAATTTATTTATTTAGAAACAAAGCCCGATACGTAAACTAGAAAGCTGTGAATCGAGGTCACTGTGAAAAAATAGAAGTTGCTTGCATACCACATGGAAGACCTTCGCGTACCACAGGTTGGGAACCTCTGATGTAAATGTTTAAATTTGTGCATTTAACTGAAGGTAAAAGAAAACATTTAATGTTTATTAGAAAAATCTAACTAATTCTTATGTTACTGCGTACATTTGATTTACTGCTAGCCTACTAGCAGTAAATCAAATGTACAAAATAACATAAAAATTAGTTGTTTAAAAATTAAAAATATGATGCTGTATGTTTAAAAATAGACTTGAACTTTTTAAAATTTTGATGCAAATAATGCATATTACCTTAATTTTTTATGTGCAAGTACTGATGGCATACATTTCAAGTTCTATTTTGACTTTTTTTAAACATTTTGTGTGTCTGGGGTTTTTCATTATTTTCTAAGGTTTTTTCAAGGTAAATTCTGGGGTTTTCATAACAGAATGGCAACACTGGTTGGCACTTGGCAGCTGCAGACTTAAGGGGAGAAACGTGAAGATACCTAATAGAAGGTGATATTTTGATTGCGCGTATCTTTGTAAGTTCTCACCAATGGCGGCTTTCCTGCATGTACGTGTGGTCAGTACATTGTAATGTTATTAACAAGTCCACCGAATATTTTTAACACTATTTTCCGAATTGGTATTGAAGTAGAATTTGACCATTTTTTTATCATTCTGCTTTGCCCAATTCTTTGATCCTTACAGTTACACATTTAGCTGTTTCTTTTTCGAGTTTTGTGACTCCTTTTCCAACATTAAAGGCCTTAATCTAATAGAGTACATCAGTCAGGCATACAACCTCAAGACTGCCTTTCTGCTTGTGCATCCCATTGTCTGATTTGGTTGTGTTACTGCCACATAGCTTGTACTGTAGTTGTGTTTCTGTTGCTTTATAATTATTGTCAGATAGTTCATCAGATTTGGTGAAAACATTTATGAAAGCCTACTTTCAGATTTTTTACTTGTCACAGCTTGTGACTGTGTTTTGACTTGCTCATTTTGTTTAGAATTTGCTTACTTTCTCTCCTTAGCTTAATCCTTAAGCATTTTACCCATACGCATTGTGCATGCTTTACCTGATCATCTGTACATACCTCAGCTCTTCATCCATTGCTTGCCCACCATCATCTGTGTTATGTTAATGATTGTTGTGTATATGATTTAACATTTATGTTTGTGTAATATATGTTGTTTAATTAAAATGTTATGGGGTTACTTTGTTCATGTTTGTCATGGTCCCCCTTCATATGCTATTTTCGATTTTGGGGTATATATATTGCTTGCCTTTCCAATTTTTTGTTTTCATCTGATATTTTGTGTAATGTCTTGCTGTTCATTTGTTGTTTTCATTGGTCTTTTACTGAAACTTTCACCAATCTCGAATGATCTTGCAACATGCCATATCCGTACTTTTTTATCCATAAGCATTTGCTTGTGGATTTCAGGACTGAGGATGCATATATTTGTACATGAAATCAATTTCCTATTAAAACTTTTTTATGATTGATTCAATAGAATCACCTTTGTGGAAATTAATTACTTGGAGGCCAAAGAAGTTTTTCTGTATGTTTATGAAACTATTGCTATGCATGCACTGTCTTTTGTTTGTATTTGAGTGAACTGCAAAATAGGCTTAAAGTACTGGTAGGAAAGCTTTATTTGTATCACCTTATTTCAAAATGTCAAACAGCTAAGGTGCACTTTCCTGTTTTGTTGATTATTCTAACCTGTCCAACATAACCAAACTTTTTACCAGCACAGTAACATCTTTACATAGTCTATTTCATGTTTTGGTGAAGGTGCTAACCTGTCTATTAAAAACAAACTTCTCAACAAGCTGTGTCTTCACATAGTCAAATCTGTAAGCCAATGGATCATTCTACAGAAGTTAACTTCATATTTTGGAAAAACCTCATCAGTCTGATTCAGTCTTGTTGAAACAATATTATGCTAAACTTGCTAAATTTTAGCAGGGATTGTGCAAATACTTAGCAATGCAATCATTTGTAGGCTTGTAGAAACAAAATGGATAATCCTCCGATAAAGATATGTCATATATTGGGATGGCATTATGTGGCAATTTTGATACTAACCCAAAATTTGAGTTCTGTTTTTTTCATATGAGAAGTGATTTGGTTGTTATCTGTGCCATTTGTGATGCAAATACAAGCTGTAGCTTGTTTCTGATAGTCTATGTGTATATCAGCAAAATGTTCTCATGAAAACCACTATGCTACTATTTTACATTGAACATTTAGAAACCCAGCACTGCTGTGCTTGTTAATGATGACAAAAGACATTCACTGCAAGGAGACTATATTGAAAAACTTGTTGCTGAACTTCAACTTGAAGTTGTAAACTTTTGACTTTTATCAAATCATTGTTTTTCAAAAAGCAAACATTTCTGTGCATTACTTCAGTCATAAGTTATAATCATTTTCTTGTGAGTTAGTTTAATAGGCATTGTATTGTCATTTAACTGTGGTTTTGACAAATGCAAATTTTCAGCATCAGTCATTGGCAATGAAAAATATCGATATTGGCCAAAAAATCTCAAGCATCAATGTATTTAGGTATCTAGCATCACTATTTAAAGTGGAAAAAGGCAGAAGCTGTTGGCTAAAAACCTTGTTATTGCACTTGATAATGCATATAAGCATGTCTAAGACATATAGGGCTCTAGCTTGTATTAAAAAATATTAGATGCAGCATTTTAAAGAGTAAACCAAGAAATTAGTACTGATGTAGCTGCAGTTTCTAACAGTGTAGATTTTATCATTGTGTATGCTCTATAAATAGTGAGGGCCTCTAAAGCTTAGGGACATCTTTTAGCCTGCCTTTCAAACAAGTTTTGCTTTGGTTTTGCTGGTCTTAAGAGCCTTAACATTCCTTAATGTTAGCGACCAATGTTTAAAAATAGCATCTTCACCTGGGTGTAACAAGCATTAGGAAGTTTTTTGTTTTGCTGTAGCATAGATGTGTTCATTAGATATTGTTTCCAAGTGGCTAGTTTTCATTGAATGATACAATGGATGATGTTCCAGTGAATGCTCCTGAAGAATGCCCAGGATCAAGAAGCGTTGATGCTGGTAAAGCTTCAGCTTGTGCTGGTTGCCCAAATCAATCTATTTGTGCAAGTGGTAAAGCCAGACAACCTGATCCAGATCTTTCTAAAATAAAAGAGAGCTTGTCACATATCAAACATAAAATATTGGTTTTATCAGGCAAAGGGGGAGTTGGAAAAAGCACAGTAGCATGTCAGTTGGCCTATGCATTCAGTGAAAACTACACTACCAATGTTGGAATCTTAGATGTGGATATATGTGGTCCATCAGTTCCTCAAATTATGGGGTTAGTAAATGAACAAGTTCACAGCAGTGGCTCAGGTTGGTCTCCAGTATATATTGATGATAACCTTTGTGTTATGTCTCCTGGATTCCTACTTTCAAGTCCAAAAGATGCAGTTATTTGGAGAGGGCCAAAAAAGAATGGTCTTATCAAACAATTTTTGAGAGATGTCGATTGGGGTTCTTTAGATTACCTCATTATTGACACTCCGCCTGGTACATCTGATGAACATCTTTCAGTTGTACAGTTTCTTGCACAGGTGAGTTTGTTTTGCTCCTAACTTGAAATCATTCTGAAAAATTGACGGCAATGTTACTGTTGTGGAAGTAACAGTTCGGCCCTTGAGACGGTGATAACGGACATAAACGACTTGATACTTGACCTGCCATAAAGTGTAACACAATTTTTTAAAATAATCTATGCTTCTGTGAGAAATGGTTCTAGAAAGAAACTGTCTGCCTTTTTACTTATAACATCCCAATTATTTTGCAGGCTGGTGTTGATGGAGCAGTAATTGTAACAACCCCACAGGAGGTTGCTCTATCCGACGTACGAAAAGAGATTAACTTTTGCAAAAAAGTGAACATACCTGTGATGGGTCTAATTGAAAATATGAGCTATCTGATGTGTCCAAAATGTGGATTGTCGTCAGCAATTTTTCCTTCGATACGAGGCGGTGTGAGTGGAGCGGCGGAGGAAATGGATGTTCCATTTTTAGGTAGCATTCCTCTTGACCCATTGATTGGCAGATGTTGTGACACTGGGAAGTCTTATTTGGAAGCCTCATCTAATTCACCTGCAGCAGTTGTTTACCGAAATGTGGCTAGTTCAATAAAAGCTTTCTGCGAGAAGCATTTAGAAGTTATGGATTGCATGTAAAGCGGAAATGTCGAGAACGTGAAGAACAAGGTCAACTGCAAGGTTTAGTAACATCTTATGTTGGAACCTTTGTTGTTGCTTTCGCATTTGGATAGTATTTTTCATGCCAAATAGCTTGAAGCATAATAATTGAAATCAATTCACTGAATTCTTACTAAATTTTACAAATTGGCATGCATTTCCCAAACTTGCAAACCTGTCGATAAAAAACGAAAAGCTATTGCTTGCTTTTGGTGGCTATGTTAGTCTGGTTTTCTCGTAAATTCCAACTAAAACTGCTAGGTTTTCGGACAAGAAACATTTCGCGCAAAGCCTCTGAACAATGCGCAAGTTCGTAACCTCGTTATATAAAAGATTGATGTCTGTTTCGGGAAGAAAAAGCTAAAAAATAGTCATAAGCTTTAAAAATACTTGGATTAAAGGGAGATCTTCGAACACGGCAAAACTTGCGTCAGCAACATGCTGTTGCGCTGATTTTTTTATAAGGCTGCCTCTTACCCGGCGCCGAATAAATTGCATCGGGTGGTTATCGCAAAATAACTAGATTTTGCATTGAAGAGATCAAGATATGAAGACAGGACCATAAATTGCATGAAGTTGTTCGGCGGTTTTGATTCTAACTGAAATTTGGAGCTATGTCTTCGATTATGAAAAGAAGCGGTTCGATTGTAATCTGTGCCGATTAAGATGCAAATGCAAGCTTGTGTCATTGGCGTGCAGGAGACCGGAGTGCAGTCGTCTTTTGCAGTCCATGTGGTGGTATGTCTCAATTTTCACAAATTGCGTAACTGCGTAATATAATTGTTTGTCCTTTTGTGATTCTTTGTCTTCAAAGTCATGTATGAATAAACTTTAGCGCTAAATTAAGACTGCTACGCGAACGTCTGACCTGTTCGCCATTTTTTTGGTAAAAATAGTAATACTTTATGCAGAAGAAAGCCAATTTGAAGTTGCATTTACTTCACCCAAAATTCAGCTCCACCAATAGTTGGTAAATATGTTTCATCAGAAATACTGAACTTTCGAGCAAGCTTCAGTTTTAAAAAACTGTTTGAATTATGTAAAAAATACAAACTTATAAATTTCTTTGTAATGTTTTTATTTTTTCAAACGAAGTGTTTTGCGCGTAAAAGAGGCTTATTTCTAACCTCTTCGAATTGTCACTAAACTATTAGCGAAATTGCTTGGATAACTTTCACAGATCAGGCACTTGCAAATAAGCCAGATGTTTTTCTCGGAATGAGACATTCTCAAATGAGTTTTAATCAAGGTAGAGATGAAGTATTGCATGCCATGCACAAAGATACAAGCTTACCGTGCAGAGCATTTTTGTTGCTTTCAATAAATTTGGTTAATAGTCTTGGTGTGGTGCAACAAATCATTGCAGGGTACAACAAACTTTTTGGACCAATATTTTCGGCTGTTGTGATCAGCATCCATTTCAACAAACAACTAGTAAATGAGCGAGTGAACTATTTTTCGAAAAGACGTTTGTTTATTCACAAACCGTTCGAACAGAGCCGATCCACGTTTATATCAAACCTAGCAAACTTGTGTAATATGTGTTTGATAAACCACTTTTGACGCTTCATGTATTTTCGTACAAAACTGTTTTTACTTTGTTCTACTCACGCGTTATTTAATGCATGAATAGCCTATAAAATGATTGGTTTCGTATGAACCGGAAAGCAAAAAATCAGTATCCACGAATTTTTGAAAGCGGTTCTATTTTGGTCACGGTTTCTAAATCTGAACAAAAAAACGGTTCACAAAACTCATCAATGTCGGCTTGGTTCGACTCTTTAATAAAAGCTTTATGTTTTAATCTGAAACTGGCAATGAAACAGAATTGTAGAAAAAATGTCCGCCAACCACTCCTTCATTTTTAAAAACTTCGGGGACATGCGTACAACTCCAACCTACCGAACGTGAAAATATTTTTTTTTCGTTTTAAAACAATGGAGATCGATTCGTTCATTGTAATGCAAAACCCATGTGGTCTCGATTGTACAGATTCAAACAACAAATGCAAACTAAAACTCAGGGATATCTAGGAGTTTCTAGATATCCCTGCTAAAACTTCACTCAGAAATGTTCCGCAGCACAACTGAAGTGTGTAACCTATTGCGCGTTACGGTATTTGTGAGTGTGACACAGTGACGTAGCCAGCCCAAAATTTTGGGGAAGGCCAAGTATTTTGACTTTAAGCAAGCAATAGTATTTTGTTTGGGAAACCGCCTCTCAAAGCACAAAACGACAAGAAATTCTAGAAATTTGGGTCATGACCCCACAAAAATTACAACTTACTGGTGTGCAAAATGAAGCATGATAATACGGTTATTGGGTCATGGCTCATGACGGTTTCTGTTTTTAAAAATGGGTCCCGCAAGTGGACATAAATTCGGCATCATTGCTCTTGATGTAAAATTCACTCAAAAATAATTACGTAAGAATGGTCATTGGAGTTTTCAAGTGAAACTGATCCTGTGACGAAACGAGAAAAAGAATCTGGATGACTATGAGCGACAGGCGATTGATCAATGTGATTTACCGCCTAGCAGAGGTAGTCGGAGTCACTTTTTGACTCCTGCTCCGAGCCTCATTAAAAATTTGCACTCCGACTCCTGCTCACACTCCGAAAACCTGAAACAAAGAACCAGAATTATATGTTGTTCTTACCCATGGTCGTAGCCAGGGGGTCCATGGACCCACAAATTTTTAGTATACCTTGTCATTTTGTGCTTTGAGAAGCGGCATCCCAAACAAAATACTGTTGCTTTTCATTCCTTGCTGTTCATATTGCTTGAATTTGTAATATGTTCCTAACTTATACAATATGTTCTTTCATTTCAAACTTGTGTAAATAATCCAATTGTTTATGTGACCTGTATGAAGAAAAAATGCATTGTAATGTCTGCAACTGTGCTTTGAGTAATGCAAAAATGTCGGCATCGGTTCTGCCTCCTCGTTTGTGGAAAAGATGTGTAGACGACACGTTTGCGATCATTAAAAAATCAAGTTGTCCGAGTTTTGCACCCATGTGAACACAATAGAGAACTTCATTCCAACTCACTATGGAATAAGAAATAGAAGAAAATCTTCCGTTTTTGGACTTAACGATCAAATCGCCGCTTGTTGTCAGCAGTCTTTCGTAAGCCAACCTATTTAGATAGAAAACTTAACGTTAGAGCAGAAAATCCTATATAACATAAACAATCAGTGGAACACTCTTTTCGAACGGGTTAAAAAAACTTTACTCCACAGCCCAGGACCTGAACAGCGAAATGAAGTATGTGAAACGGACTCTCGTGTTGAATTGTTCGCCCAAATGGATGATTCAAAAAAAAGAAGAAACGACACAACGGATTTTCTGAGCTTAAATCTAAAGTTATTTTACCGTACACAATACAACTGACTGGGGAGAGTCTTTGAAACGAATTCTGGAAAAACATCGTAAACGAATTATCTTCAAACCTACAATTAAATTAAACCAAGCACAATCCTATGTTCAATAAAGATATCGTACCTGCCAGCAAATGTCTAGGTGTAGTCCATGAAATTCCATGTGGGAAGTGTGAACAAAAAATGCATTGGACAAACGAAACGAAGCCCGAGCACTTGATTGAAAGAATACCACAGGGACACTTTGCCTAAAAATATTCTTAAAAATCCACAAAAAGCAGCTTTAACATGCAGCCCAAAGTGGCCATGTGTCAACTGGGATTGCGCCCACTTTTTACATCACATAAATAGCTGCCATAAGTGTAGCAGACACTTTACGGTCTGTACATGTTCTTCTCAAAACTCCCACTTGCCAGGAATCAACAATGCAAAATAACACTCTCTCACTTTAAGA
>JGI24022J15233_10011351_pt1 | contig 10166 bp, 9 predicted proteins | sample Ectturendosymbi2_FD_15233 | JGI IMG/M metagenome (IMG submission 15233)
TCTCAATGGGGAGTCGGGTCGCGCTTCGCACCTCGTGTATAAATTCGATAAACAAATTGCGAGGTGCAACAATTCTCAGATAAAGATCCTTGATTTGTTTGGATTCCCACACGCACTAGCTGCTTAGACATCAAAAGCGAAACTGCAAATGACGAATAAGACGAACAAAACCCTTCTCAAGGATAGAAAGAGGTGACGAATTAAGCAAATTGACGAATAGAAATGTACACAAAAGATAGGGATTATGTCGGGACCGACGACAAAGTGACGAATTAAGCGAATTGACGAATTAAACGATGACGAATTAGACGAGTTCTACTGCACCATGGAAATGCTTCTACATTCGTTTAATTAGCACGTTTTAAAAGAAAAGCAACAGCAGGCGAGAACACACTTGAGCACGGTTCTGTACGGAAAAGGTAGATAATACTCGCAAAACTAACAAAAAAAATGGATAAAAACTGGCATGATCAAAGCACCTGGACAGTGAAATGGCGGTTCATAAGTGGTTAAGATATGAAGGATTGCGCGATATAGCAGAATGAAAACTAAAAAGATTGAAAACAATGCCAAAATTAACATGCAGCCAGTATTAATGAAGATATCAAAGAGCTTCCGATGGCAATTCTTTGCCCTGGACTGCCGCTAGCACGTTGTCAACAGCTTTTTGAAGCATCGCCAGACGAGCTTTCTTGGTTGCGCTACCAATATGTGGAGTGATGATGACGTTCGAGAGCTTGAGCAGCGGGTGATCGCGAGGTAGCGGTTCCGGCTCTGTTACATCGAGAGCAGCAAAATGAATCTGACCAGAGGTGAGTGCTTCCACAAGCGCATTTTGATCCACAGTTGCCCCTGGTGAAAAATGAACCCACGTTTTACTGTATTTCGCCTGTTGGCTGAAGACGTAAGTGCCTTGCTACAACGCAATGAACTTTCGTGGGAGAGGACGTTCACTTAGAAGTGTTCAATTTTATGGTCACTAAGACCAACGTCCAATTTAGTTGTACTCCTGCAGAAGATAATGTCCAAGGATTTTGCAGTGATAAGAAATCCGGCATTTTTACACATTTGGAAAACTTCACAGCATGTCAAAATATACCTGGCTGGAATGATGAAACGCGCAACGTGTAAAGCTCTGCTAACGCTTCGCAGTGGCAGTTCGCATTAAAATTCGAGTACAGCAACTCGACATCTGAGGGTCTAGGTCAGTGGTTCTCAACCATTTTTGGCTAGCGTTCTCTTTTCTGACTAACAGATTTCTATCGCCCCACTACCATGCCCAACACACATATCAACACAGTTTTATCGTACTGTACGGCGTAGGCCTACATTTGGTATGCTTGAACATAATTAAAACAAGAATGAGCACCAAGATGTTTTTCAGGATCAAACTTGATTTAGCAAATTAAGTCATTTAGCAGTTTTAGCTGTGTTCGAGGTATGGAAGGGAAATCAGCATCTAACCAAGTAATACAACTGCGATGGCAATTTAATAAGTGAGATGGTTGTGCTTGGTAAAGGGCTATGATCAGTTTCTCGGCATCAAGCTGGAACTCATTCAAAAGAAGTCGCAGATCCCCACGTTTAAGAATGTTTAGTCTGTCTCTTTGCTTTGAAAGAAGAAAGCCGACTGCACTGAAACCTTTCCCACTAAATATGACGTTGGGAAGGCAATGAAGTAAATCTTCGCTGTGTTCCACCATATTGGATTGCAATCCGGGACTTTCTTTTGCAACCAAAAAACTTGATAAGATTTTCTGAACTTTGATCACAGCTCGATGTCATGTCAGATTGCAAGCAGTTCTTCCTCGACTACTCCTGCTTCTTCACTACTACATCTAAGCTGTGTTTTTTTCGCTGATACATTTCGGTCATTTTTGCTGTGATATTTTGGTCATTGACACATTTCCCGTCATTTGTCTTGCAGTTGCATCAAAACTCGCCGTAACAGTGTTCATTAGCCTATATTTTCGGACATTCTGACCGAAATGATTTAATTTTTTTCGATCATTTCAAAAACATTTCGGTCTATGACCTAAAAATGACAGAAAAAACGGCATCTAAGGATTGATCACCCAATCTGTATACCTTAATCATTAAAAGATCCCAAAATCTCTGATACATGTCTCTTTGTGACTCATCCAGGTTGGCACAGTAAATCTGAAGAACATCATCTGGTATGGTGATCTCCAATTCAGAAAGGCTTGGAAACTGTTCGAGTTCATGACGGGCTGTATTTCGGACAAGATGGTGGAGATAGCTGATTTCGCTTTAATGAGGTTAACATCATTCGCCTGCAATTACAAATTAACTTCACTGAACTTCGCAAAGTTATCTGACAAACAAGCAACATCACATTTGATGTTTCTTAGTTCACCACAGAGAGCCAAGTTGAAGCCTTGAAAGAATTCATCAAATGTATCAAACACTGAATAAAAACGTCTCAGGCGTTATCCGTTGCAAGCCACCTAACTTCTGTGTGCACGAACGGGTGTACATACTCTTCATCATATCCTTGAGTTCACCACGTTGCCTAACGTTATCATACCACTTCTAAAATCTTTGGTGTCTGATCAATCCGCTAATACAGTACTTTGCCACATATTTTAGTAAATTTTGACTTCGGAGCAATGCAATATTGAATTTAAATCTGCAGATGTTAAAAGCATATGAACCAACCGTGACACCAGCGGTCGTCCACTGGCTCTTCCATCGCTCTTGCTAGATTTCCTTGGCGCTACTCAAAGCTAAAGTGCGTTCTGAAAAACACATCTGTTTTCTGAAATCTTTTCAATTCCCTTAAGATAACTTATTCTTGTAAATACATAACACGACTTGTAAAAACACTCAAACTGCCTTTCTACTTTCGAACTGAACTCGTACACGGCTAGTATTATATTTTTGTTCATTAAACCACTCCACCCAAAATTAGCTCGCGCTTTTGCTTACAGGCTGTTTCTAACATGGCAAGCTTGCAGTTCTCACATATGACTGGTGATATAATCATTGTAACGATAAGGGCATTATTAAGTAACAGTTTACCCGTGCCAAAAAGTACAGCTGACGAGAATTTCGATCATAATCATTTCATCATTGAGGAGGACAGTTTTACTCCGCAGCTTACCTTAGTGATGGAAACTGCAGTTCATCAAATTATCTCACAGCATTTCACCTCTCTTTTGTTTAAAAACGCCAAGTTTCGTTTATAAATTACATGCGCACATGTTTGTTGATCACATTGTTTTTGACGATATTTGGTCACTGAAAGTTTACAAGACAACAGAAATGTATTATTAACTGGGTCTCCTAACACCTCCAACCGCCCATTTCCGCTTCACCGCCCACGTTGGGAACCACTGGTCTGGGTTAATTGTGGAGCATTAAAACCAACTTCCAGTGATCGCCAACACGTTTAAGACTTCCCTGATAAGATAGGTCACATTGCATTTTTACAGGTCTCGCTCCATGCTATCGTCGCAATTTCCAACTTGAATTCGATCCTGGTCATGATCTCGTAAACGTTGCAGCCGCGAAGGTTTTCTTATTAACCGCAAGAGGAAATCAACGCGTTATTCAAACATAGCTTTTGGAGGGCCTGGGCCTTTGAAATCAGGTGGTGAAAGCCTTAGCACTGCACGCAATATTTCATCTCGGTCTTGACCTCGTACATTTTGGTTTCAATTAAACGACCATTTGAGAATACGACATGGCTGCCTACAGCAAACACAGCAGACTGGCACAAGGTAAAACAATGTACGTCAATCAATAACACTTTCTAACGATAGGTTTATTCCTAGCACGATTAATGTAAGACGTTCTTCTAGAGACGCAGCACTGGTACACCATGCCTAAATTTGCTATAGGCATTAACAACACATAAATCGTACAACTTAGTAGATAAATGTATCACTAACTTGATCAGCAGTAACAGCTAAGCTGTAAATTGAGCAGACAAAACCTATCAAAACAAGATCTTTGCATGATTTGCAGTTCATAGTTTCTTCCCAAAACCGTTACATTTTGATTCTTTATTTCTGTGACGACAGTAATGAGAAACAAGGCAGGCTCTAACTGTATGATATACAGAGCAGTGGAGATCGAACGATATGGCTATTTGGGGACGATATCGATATATCGGCCATTCATGGACCGATAGCCAATATTTCCAAAATTTTAGATCTTGTTTTCTGCTTCATTATCAAAAATATAATGTATTCTACGCCTTATCTTTTTTTCAAAAACTTGAAAAATCAAGATTTATGCGCTAAAATTTTTCAAATTGCAGCAATTTCAATCTTTTCCTATGATTTTCAAATAATCTGATTAATGATGATGCTTTTGTTTTGGGTGCGACGGCTGATGCGTTTGTTATTTTACTCAGCCTTTATGCCATTAGAAATTTTGGTTTTGTCGAAGTAAATTTAAATGGAGTCGATCTTCCCATTTAGGACTACAAAGCTGGTTTAGTTGGTGCAAAAAATACCGGTGTATTAATCAATCTTAGCCCGTCTAACAAATGGCTTAGGCCTAAAGCGTTGGAATTTGTATACATACGCCATTGTATTTACAAGTCTTAGTTTAAGTTAGAGGTTCAAGCAATTTTCACAGGCTACCGGAATTTTGAATGGAAGAAGTCAGATTTCAGCTGAGGGCTATTTACGCTGTTCTGCTACTTGTGTCGGCAGCAAGAAATGGCGTATACGAGTGGCACAGCTGTTTTTCAGAAATCGTCAATTAATGGCTGAAATTTCGGTTGAATCCTACATAAAATTTCAATCAGATATTCAAACCCTTTCTTCAGAAAGGTTTTACCTATTGTGCAAAAATATCTCAGACGATTCCAAGTAAATTTCGATTGTTGAAGGCAGACTTGGATATTATTTGTATACCCTCAACAATAGCCACGTGCAAACATTACAAGACAGATCAAGCTTCTATAATCGCACACCGTTCTTGTGACATTGAAGTCTTTGCTTCTCTTGTTGGACACGGTGAAAGTGTTTTCCCAGCGTGTCCACGTTGTTTTTTTCCTACGATCGTTTGAAGCATACTGTCCAAAACAAGCTACGCGCTACAAAATGGTTCTATCAGCTCCAAACCCCGCAATTTGTAAGTTCTATAACCTCTAGGTGTGCAGCTAGATGCACTGCAGCTTTCCCAGGAACTGAAGAAATTGTTTTAGACAACGTTAGCAAGGTTTTGTGGTTTCATCAATAATTCTATTTTAAACGCTTTGTCTATGCAAATAAAAATTATGCTCATCATGGTTTTCATACTGCAATTATATAAATCGACTCTTATGTCAAAAACTGTAATCTCCCAAAATTAGCAGAAAAGTTGGGAAAATTATCGAATGTAATATATTCCGTACTCCCAAAATTTACATCCAGATCATTGCCATCACGTTCTGACTTACCTCGTGATACATTTACAAGAATCGCCGTGGACTTCATCAAACGAAACTGATCGGCTCCAAACAATTTGTGTGTCTGCGGTGTCAGTTTCACGCTTATTATCACGTAATCGCACAAGGGCAGCATTTCATCCAGGTTGGGACAAAAGGCTGCCTTCACCATTGCTTCGTCGTTCGAAGATCTAAAAGCCACAGTTAAATTTTTGTAACACATCTCTTTCACATATTCTTTTAAGTATTAACAGGAAAAAAAACATACTTTTACTTCAATGCTCAGACAAAGAGCCTTTCTAATATGGAGAAAATGCTTCTGAGGAACAACAAGAAAATTTGCACCTCTGAAATTGTCCGTCAAATTTTGAACAAAAGCTATTTTTATTGAGCTTAAAAATTTCAAAAACTCTTACCGCTATTGAACTTATGTAATTTACCAAACAGATCGTCTCGAGTTCAAATAAACATCACTAATCTGGATAAAAACTTGAATTATCCTCTTTCTGTTATCCCCTGCGTCTCAAATACCATGGTTTCTAGTTTTTCAAAGTAAGTTCTGAGCATTTGTGCACAGCATACCCCAGCCCTGAACCAAATCATAAACAAGTAGGCACAGCCGAAAGATGCATCACACTTTGAAGTATTTAAACTTAATAAAATCGATTTTTCATGAAAGCCCACAAGGTTATTGTGGTAAGAAACATGATGCGAGAAAAGCACCATAAGCCTTGATAGCTCTTGAAGCATCCTAACCATTTCACTCGAAAAGTATAACAAAAAATAATTTGTTTACGTGCAGAAAATGCATTGTTTGTGCAATTGTATTAAGAAAAGTCATGGCAAATACTTTGAGCTAAACCTGTTCAATCAAAACAAGTTTTTATATATCATGTGTCCGAATTTGTAAGTCTCACGTCCAGGCAAACGCGCTTTTTGGTAACACGGTAGAGATGGACTTAAAAGCCAAGTTATCAAGTGGTGTCCGTCGCCCATTCTATTACTAGAACCAGCGATTTATTGCTTCCTGCGATGTTGAAACGCTTAATAAAAAAGGAGCAGCCTGTTGCAAAAGTGATAGTTTTCTACAGTCGTTCTGGAGGAAAACAACGCAACAATTTGACAAAATCAAGTGACATTGAAAACATCTACAGAATGTGAAACAGTTCCAACTGATCAAGATTTGTGGATAAACACTGTTCCTAGAGTTAATCATTCCAGCATTTTTCACTTGTCACTCAATCGCACACACGCTTGCATGCAGGAGGCACACACACTTCAGCCAAATACAATTATAAATTCACAGGATACCGAGGATGTGGGATAACGGCGCAAGTCGACTTTCCTTCTATACATCAGTGTGTGCTTATTTCAGTGCTACTGATTCGAAAGAGGCTGAGTTTAAGTTAAAGCACTGATTAATCATTTCCCGGTACAGTGACTATTAACGAAGTACAAATCAAACAGAACATGCGATCATAGTACCAGTTACAACAAAAATAATAAGTGGGGCCTTTATTACATCAATTAGGCCTGCATGTTGTTATTAAGAGAATCTGTTGCTAAGATTTCCGAAAATCTGTTATTCGGAATCGCTGAATCCATTGTGCTGGGTGCTAGGCATATTTGTTCAGAATGTCATTTTCTTATGGCAAGTCACAACCAAACTAAAACTTTGTGACATCAACTCTAATTACACTATCTTACACCAATATTCATTCTGTTTGAAATCTAGCAAACAGTCATCATGGCCTGTCTAACTGAGAGTGGCCCTGTTTGCAGTTGTTAATGAACAGCAAGTTTTTGCATAATGCAGAGTGATAACATTATCTACAGTGGCTGTACACTACATATCTCAAATTTTTTTAAAATCAAATGCTAGATAGTAGATACAGGGGCGCATCTAGCCTGGAAAAAAGGGGTCTGTCGCGGAAGGGCAGCTTTTGATATCACTTTTCAGCATAAAACTACATTTTCTTTTAAGACTAGAAATCGACCGATGAATTTTGCAATTTTGCCAAATTTCGGAAACCCAAGTTGTTACTTCGTCCCGTTCTTAGGATGGGCAGCCCTCCGACTGCAGCAAGTAGTGGGCAATACTCATACCACTCCACAATTGTCCCATAAACCACTCTATGACGTCACATTCACTCACAGGTTTTTGCGAGCGCAGTAAGCAGATGATTGCGTGTGCGTGGCAGTATATGAGATTCTGACAACATTCGAGCTGGCACTGCCAGAGCAGGAAATTCAGAAACACGTGCGTTCGACGCAATATCAATTAAGTGTTCAAAAACGTGGATTGTTTCATGTCACTGCGCAGGCGCTATTTAGACAAGGCAGGAACGTTCTTGTTTTGTAATAGCACTATGCAGCGTTACAAGGGATTTGTAGGCTGTTGCCTGTTCCAAAACACCCGCATTAGAGACCTGCAGTGGCGTTTGATATTTTATCGGCTTTAATGCTGATTACCTGCGGTGCAAAGGAGTCTGTCATGACAGCCAAACAGACCCCTAGATGCGCCCTGAGTAGATATCAACAACATGTTTCAGATATTTTCTGTTCATTTTCAGGTACATCACATGAATCTTTTTATAAGTAGACTAGTTGGCAAGAAGGTTCTCCATTTACCTTTGGTTTCTGTTGTGATACAACACTTTCATATTAAATCCTTGTAACCTCTTGGCAACTTCAAAACCAATTCCACCCATGCCTACTATGCCAACTGTGGTTCCACTAATTTGACTGGAGAGTTGATTTTTAGAAAAGAATTTTGTCTCAACAGACATTGCAAAAGTCACACCTTGAAAACAAAACATGATAAACGGGAACAAATAACATGACTGGAAACTACATGCATCAGCTACATGAAAACAGACAAAGACTTGTAGCTTAACTCTTCAACAGTGATGCCAGGTTATTTTGTAAAAACAAGCAAGAAAATTTGAAAAACAAGCCCAAAACGGGTAATTTAAGGGAAAAACAAGCCCAACTTGCATTTGTTAGGAAAATTCAAAAAAACATAAAACAGCCTGCAAGTTAAATACAAAAACAGGGAGGAAAATCTGAAAAAACAAGCCCAAAATGAGCAAATTTACACAAAAACACACCCAAATTTTGTTTTGCAGTAAATTGAAGAGCAGAAATACCCTGAAATTTGAAAAAAAAGCAATCCGCAAAACAAAAATCCACGAAAAACAAGCAAATTTTAAATAAAACAAGCAACCCGCAAGTCTTCAAAAAAAACGCAAATCCACAAAAAAAAACAAGCCCAAACACATGGGAGAACTGCAAGGTTGGCAACACTGCTCTTGAAGAAACTTGTTTCACAAAAACTGCAAATAGTGTTATTACCTATAGCAGGCCTGCCCAACCTTTTTAGTGTTGCGGGCCACTTTCACATGAGGAAATTTATTGTGGGCCACAAACGTTTTTGTGACGCAACAATAAGCTATTGTGACGTAACAAATCCCTTGATTTTGATAAGTTTTATGCGGTAACACGAGGTCATAATGAGTCTTATAGTTGCACAGTGTTGCCAGCTTGTATGGCAGTATGGGTGTTAACCAAATCTAAAAAATTTACATATTTTTGAAGTGTTTGTTATACAGTACAAGCTTTAGGGTGGTAGGCCCAAACAGAAACAACAGGTAGAATTTTGGTGCGTTTTGATGGCAAATATACTTGAGCCTAGAAAAAAAATGCTAAAAATTTAAAAAGTCTGCTTACGAACTTACTACATCGTGGGGCACTTGAAACAACCTCATGTGCCGCAGGTTGGGCAGCCTTGACCTACAGCATTGAATTTCCAAATAAACTAATGAAAAATGTTACGCACTTTGCAAACAAGTGGGCAAAAAATAGACAATTTGGTTAAAACTGTGGACAAAAATCATATAGACAATATGGTGTAACAAACCCTATTTGTTTACAAATATACTTATGCTATAGCGAAACAACACCAAACCTTGATGAAGATTCCTGGCAGCAGCCAGCAGTAGTGCTATTGTTGTGTCTGCAACAGCTTCATCGAGTACATGAGGAGCATTGGATACTTTGGCACCATATGAATGAACTAATCTAACATCAATATGATTGTAACCTGCACCAGCTACAGCAACAATTTTCAAATTTGGCACTTCCTCCAATAAACTCTTTGTGATCTAAATATGCAAAAACATGTCTTTATAAGTTGAATACATTCAAAAATAAATATTTGAACTAATTGTCTGGCATGTGTATCTACCTGAATTAAATTGGTCCCTGGTGAGCGCACAAGTGTGCAAAACTTGGTCAATGGTCACCCCATAAATTAAAACCTTGGTTATGATGGTAAGTATGTGCTGGGTTTTATTTTTCACTGAAAAAACTTCAGCGTTTTTTGGATCAAGAGTATCATAAAACAGATGAATTGGATCAATACAATCGTAAAGAAAACATTCGTATTTATGGAATTCCTGAGGACTTCGCATGGTAAGACAATGATGGAAAGAAAAGCTCCTGGAAATAGTTGCAAAACTTGATATTGCCATTGATACAACACACGATCTGCAGTGAGTTCACAGACTAGGAAAAAAGCCTAAAACGGCAAAAGCTAAACCAAGAGGCATTATTGCATGATTTGTTTCCTACAAAAAAGACAAGAATTCATTAACACTTTGGCTGCCGGGTTAATTCAAGCGGTTCGCAAAAAGCAGCTGTTTCGAACGTGGCTTTGCGGATGAATATCTCCGCTCCTGTTCGCTCTAGCGACTCGGCGAAA
>JGI24022J15233_10011352_pt1 | contig 10166 bp, 6 predicted proteins | sample Ectturendosymbi2_FD_15233 | JGI IMG/M metagenome (IMG submission 15233)
CTCAGCAGCCGCATACGCCACCATGCTGGATAAGAGCAAACCGAAGATGATGTAAATCTTGACATTGATGCACAAACTGGTGCTCCATGCTGTGCCAGCAACGATGCCTAGGTTCGTAGCAAAGTTCTTGACGCTGAACGCGATTGCCACGTTGTTTTCAAAGTAGATCGCGAACATTCCTGTGGAAAAAATGGTCAAAAACGTTCATTAATTATATTACTCCTTTAAAGCACATAAGCAGCAACGGTACCACCGCTCCTGCTCACAGTAGGAGTTGTCTTCAGTTGTGTTTAGAAGTTTTAAAATACGGAAAGTGGCATCTTAGTGATTACCCGAACAGTTGCGTTTTTCCACGAGTAGTGAAAACTCTTCACCATGAACTTGGTTAGTTTTCAGCTTTGCGATCAAACTGGAGTGAAAATTAGCACTAAAAAGACTTAAAAAAGTTTGATGCGTGCAAGTGTTTTACGCATTTTACAATTTTAGCTTTGCTGAAAACACCCATGTGTTTTCTTGCGTTCATCGCAAACTACATCCTCATTACAACCCATAAACCAGCGGACCTTTGAAAAGTGAGCCATCGTTTCGAGCTCAATGTATTGATTTGACAGCATTTCTAATTAGTTTTGATCACTTCAATCCAAGAGTCAAGAAAGCTATGAATATTTGGGTAAAACCTTTTCTGCAACGTCGCCAAGGGTCAGAACCTAGGATGGACAGTAAAGACTTGGCTTTACTTAAGAAGTTTTCAAAAGCAGAACAAAATAGCAAGTTTTGAAGTCTCATAAGAAGCAACCAGGCACAACCAATGGCAATAATACAACGATTTAAAGTAAATCATTGGTTTCTGTTTTTCGACAAATTTAGTGCTTCTTTCCACGACCACGTAAGTTTACCTCACCTTGTAGGATGTTGGTCATAATACCGTCGCAAGCACCAAGGCAAAGAGAATTTAAGTAAATAAGCCACGGTTTATCAGCCGAAGGTATCCACAACAAGCTGAACAGGTAAGTGCCAATGTGAGCCAAGAACATGATGACCATGAAAATATTACGACCAAGAAGTGGAATGAGTTTTGTTGATGCGCCGGAGACGACCATGCTCGACATTCCATAGACCATCACCACGAAGCCGACCTGCAAAATGGAAAGGCTCATTCGACTGACAGCATTGCCAACAATCCACAACTACAAGTCATGTTGGGTCATGCATAACAGTGTGTCGCCAAAGCGACAATCCACGCTTGTCAAAGTCTTACGATTTGGATTTAAAAAAGCATTGATTACTGCCACCAAAGCCTTTCTTGCTGGACAAAAGCAAATTTTATTAATCTAGGATTTTCGTACAAACAACAAAGTATTGAGCTTGATTTAGCGGTTATGGCAACAGACAGTGTTGAACAACATGCCCACAGCAAGTTTTGCTTCTGATTGCCGAAGGTTCCCCCAAAACATTGGAATCTCTGTGTTACGACGCTTGAAACGATTAAGCTTTGATCTTATAAATACGAAAAAGTCTGATCTACGGTTTCCAGTTGAGCAGCTCCTCTTGAAACAAGACCCAAATCGACAAAAACCGTTTTGCTTAAATCTAAACTTCCACATCTGAATAAATCCCGGTGTGATTTGTCCTGATTGGATTCAAAAGGTTGCTTAGATCAGTGCTACCTAACCTTTTTCAGCTTGCGACCGACCCATTTAACGACAATTTCATGGAGCCTACTGTGAAAGAAACTTGGCTATTTAAGAAAAGTTTTAGTTAAACATCGGTAAATTGTCGCATTTAAAAATGCTTCGCGGTCCACCTGAAAGACCTTAAACGCCCACTGGTTGGGAAAGCGCTGGTTTAGATCTTATTGAAATAATAGCCAATGCGACAGACAATGGAGATATGATCCATACGTTGCGTTTACACCTATCACCATCAGTGTTCCCTCTAAGAAAATTATACACTGAGCAAATGTTTGTTTTGTTGCGCACTTAGCGCATGCAACTGCACAACCATGCATACGCACAACCAGTGAAGCATTCCCAGCGTTAAAAGAGCTATACGCGATATATTTATATATCTATACTGTATTAAATTTAGAATGTTGGAAGTGCGCAAGAATCAAATAGCACTGCGCAAATTGTCTGGTGGTGGTACTGCGCAGTTGCACACCTTAGAGAGAACACTGATCACCACCAAAATGAAGTAAATTCATTCTTCAGAGGTAAGTTTGTGCCCCACATTTTTATCTTGTACAATGTACACCAAGGTATGCCCTTCAATAAAGTTACGGTATTTCCACAGTAACTGTAAAGTGACGGTTATCTCCACAGTGGCATTTGCACTTTTGGTTGATAACTTGAGATTCATTATATTCTCTATTCGCTCTATGACTTTTGCTTATTTCCCCATTCATCACAGTAAATACAAACTTGCAAATGTGCATCAAGATACATGCAAACTTTGACGTTTCGCACAACATTGCTTAACACACACACACACACACCCACGCTTGTCCGCATTTTTTGAGCTATTCACTCTCAGAATTAAGGCTGTCTGCAGAGCTAAAGCCGCACAAATCATTCACAGCTTTTTNGAACAACATTATGAACTTTCGGAGGAGGTTGTTAGAGAGCGGCGCCTTATTTGGCTTTCCGCTGCCGACGTTTANGCAACGATTTGTCAGAACGTTGAAGGCAGCATCTCTGTGGAATTGTGATCCACTAATTAATCGGCACCGCAACCAGTTAAGAACACTACATTGGTTCCTACATTGGTCCCCACACAGTTACATACCGAACGCCATTTTTCATTGGAAGTGCTTGGAAATTTTTTTCATAGCAGCTCGTCTTGCAGCAATATGCAAATGCTATATGAGGTAGCTTCTCGGTAAAGGCAACACACGTGTTTAATCCGAAAATACTTGGATGTGTCCGCGTTTGACACTTAATTGCCGGAGAAGCTTTCGGCTTTTCATTAATGTCACGTTACGAAATGGCACGTACCGTCTGATACAAGATGACAGTGAACGAGCAACCTTGTATAAAATCAATCAACTGTAAGCTGTATTTGTGAGAGACATCGTTATTTTAAGGAGATTTACTGTGGTGTATTGTCAGTCAGTCTCAGCATAAGTGCGCTCACATCAGATTAATCCACAAAGTAAAGAATAATGCAAGTGCGCTTTAACCTCAGAATACAGATAAAAAACTTCAAAAACGTTCGTTGTTAAGAAAACTGCAAGAATCGGCATAGCTGTCGCCCAAACGCCGACATGCCAACAGCTAAATTCATCTTCTATTTACGAGTAGGAGGGCCGAGACAAAAAATTGATGAAAAAGATTTATTACAACAAACACGCGGAGCTCATTGGCATTTTGCGTTTGAACATCAGTTGTTACAATAAACGAGTTTGCACTTGGTTTCCGATAAACATCTCGCGTGTTTTCACCGTTCTTTTTCAACAGCACTGCAAGCCTTGTTATTATCTTTTTTTCAACACACACTCCGCTTAGCGTCATCGTTACTATTTCAACTTAGGGTATTTTTGATGTACTTTTTTGGAATCATACGCCTAGCCAGGGGGGCAGGGGAACATCCCCCCAAATTTTTAGCGTATCTAGTCATTTTGTAATTTCAAAAGCGGCGTCCCAAACAAACTTACTGTTGCTCGCCTAAAATCAAGCATTTTGGCCCCCCCAATTTTTGGCCCGCAAAAAAAATTGGGGCTGGCTACGCCACTGTTTGGAATGTAATGTCCCTACCGAAATGACGCCGTGCTTGTTACTTGCATCAACCAGAACATTCTTACGTTTTCGACTCCGATGGCGCACGATACGTAGGCTCGGGTGAACTCGGTCACGTTGAAAGCGATGACGACACCGCAGTAGAAAACCAATGGGAAAACGAGAAGATGCAACGGCGACACCATGTGATGGAACGTCTGCTTTATTTCCGCTTTCACTTGGGGCAGGAGCGACGATGAATTGAACAGGCTATTGATCTCTGCGACAAATCAGGTTTTAGTCTGAGAAGGAAGAACTATTTCAAAGATTATCGTGCTTGGCGAAATGCATCTAACGTGGTGTAAAACTGCTTCATGAAATTTTAAACCATGCTGAAGTTAACCATATCTGAAAACATTACTGAATGGTTTGCTCTTTTATTTACTACCACACCCTGTTGTCTGTTTAAACCGCAATTCGTAAGATGAGCGTGAAATACGAAAGTAGATACATGCGTGCTGGCTTTCTTCGGCGATATTATTCCTGAATTGTGAGCTACCTTTCAGGACAGTTTCGCCTACTGTTGAAGTCCATTCAATTCTCAAACAGTCTTAAATCACCCAAGAGGGGTTGTAGCTGTCCTTGAAAATGGTTGAGCACTGGCAAGCACTAATATATAGCAAATCTAATTTCTTGACGTCGACAAAAAAGCAGCGCGCTTCGTGAAAAGTTTGGCGAAAAGTTTTGCTCACTTTGCGCACATCCGGTAACCTTCCTGTCAGCAGTGGACTCATGCGTAGATGGATGCGAGGTGGAATTAGGTAACCGCGAAGGGATCGGAGGCAAAGCAAACGCGTGGACTGCTGTGAAAATAACTTGGATGACGACGAAGAACGACAACAGCAAAAGCACCGAGGCGTGGCGAGGCTCGTATTTGTCCAGGTTTGCCGCCTGTTCGTCATAAATGAAATCCGCCTGAAAATTGAAGCTGTTTGAAAAAGTACGCCGCGGATGTGAGTGGAGAAAATTTCTTGTGAGCGTTGAGGCGTTTCGTGAGACAGACATTTCGGTGCGAAACCGCGAAAAGTGCCAAAACACACTTCTTTCTACATTTTTGCAAAAGTACTTGTCTACTTCAGACTGAACAGTCTGAGTAGCCCTGCAATTCTGTTGCTGGTCTCTGGGGCCGCGATTCGCTTCATTTATAACCACAGATAGCAACCTTGAGTGTTCAATCGCACTGTGTTTCACCTTGAGCATTTTCCTATATTCCTCACGGAAAAACGCAAACAGTGGAACGTTGACACCCAACACAGAAAAAAAAACTACCTGACATTCCAAAGCACCGCACAGTTCCCAAGGTTTTCCTTGTTTATTTCCCTCCCAGNCCGATGTTGAGGTGATGGGAGGGTTCCGACCGTCAATTCCATTGCCGTCACGGTCGCTGGTGTAGTCAAGAGTCCGTGTTGCATTCGACAAGTTCCGATCAGGACCTTGTCTCGCACCGTACAGCACGGCGCTTACCAGCGCATTACCTAGTACCTGTAGCGTTGGCAAAACGCAAGAACACTTTTGCTAAGTGAATTGAAGGAGCATGCAACAGCTGATGGCAGCAACTTTGTTACATTTCTTACAAGCGAAAGAGATATATTGTTCCTTAAAACAGCGTGGGCCAACTACTTTTGACCAATGGGCCATTTTACAAAAACGTGGCAACTTGCGGGTCAATTCTAACAAATTGATGCAGGAAACAACAGATTCACAAGATTGAAACTAAAATAGTGAAGATGAGTAAGTGCATCATTGCAATTATTACACAATAGAAAATAGTAATTTTTTACAAATCTCATCAGTGAGATGCCTATGATCNAGGCTTCTGACACATTGTTCCTTTATCAATACCAGTGTTAGTGGTAGTAAGTCGGAGACCATCGCCCAGTGTTTCGTCTGTCATTCGATTTCTGTTTTTAGATTTACTTTGCTTCAGCGTAGAAAATGTAGGCCTACTCCCACACACGTATGTGTTTCGAAACGCAGAGCGCATTTTTAGTGCGAAATGTTTCAGTTCGGAAAATCTATCTTTGCTGACTAATTTCCAGAAGCTCTGTACAGTCTCTTACACCGTTAGTATTGTACATTTTTATTAAAAGACGTTATGCTTGTTCTAATTAGAATTACTTATTGCAGGGAAGGCCAATCAATTTGGCTCGGGGGCCACTAGGAGAAGACCGCGTTGAGCGGCTCCGCAGTTTTTAACCTTTTTCAACCACGCCTCCCTTTTAGTAGGTAATTGTCCTTTGTTTCAAGCCCCCGACTTTAAATAAGTTGTGAAAACAAACGCATTTTTTTGCAATTTTAGCGCAATTTTTTCCAGCGCAAGCTGTTAGTGAGACAAATGTAACCTCACACACTATTCAACCAATTTTAAAGTAAAAGATTGTTCCTGAATGCTTCCGCGGGTCACTGAAAACTCTGTGGCGGGCCACATGCGGCCCTCTGGCCTGTAGTTGGACCAGACTGTCTTAAATTATTTCCTCTGGTATAAACTCTACTGAAGAACGAACGAGGGATAAGCAGAAGAACAAACATAGTGTGACAACTTTTTGCTCCAACTTCTATTTCCGCAAAAGGCCTTCGATTTCACCTATGGTTGTGCTTTACAAAAAATATTTCCTTTACCCGCATTGCTACGTTTTTTCAAAACAAATCGGCATTTTATGGTGGGTCAATTGCTAGAAAAATCATGAGTCCAGCGTCAGGTGAATGTCAAAGATAGCTCTAGTTGTCGTTTAGCTGTAAATTCCACTGCGCGATTTTGTCTCAGCTACCGCCACGTTTAGGACAACAAGACGTAAGAAGTTTGGGTTTTCGGTGAAAGTTTGCTTAATACAGATTTGCGAACGTAGTGCTTTTAAGGGTTAACTGACTTGATGGCCTCGCAAATATCTCACGTATTTCGCGCGGTCATTTTTGCCTGCCCTCGCTTTACGTGCAAAATACAACTGAGTTGTAATTAAAAAATGCGTGCCTGTTTCCCCATGGAGCTCTTTCCGAAGCGAGACAACTGATATCAAGTCGACATGCGGTAGCGTGACGTGGTCAGCTGTTTTCGTGATTTGAAAAATCGTGGGAACTCATAGAATACTTATATTGTGGAGGGACAAGAAGAACTTGCCTATCAGAAATACACAAAGAGGATGAATTGCTTTTGCGCAGAATTCGAACTTCGTCAAACGTGCAGGTGACTTCGGTGGCAAAATCACGTCAGCAGGTGACATGCTTGCTAGCTGACCTGGAAGCAATGTCGCCATTCATTCTATAATTAATTAATCGTTACCGTTGACAAATATTTTGACCGCATCGCCAATGACGTTGACGTGGAAAAGAAGGAAAAACGTTCTGAAACTATTAGGCAAGTAATAACCGGCAAGTGAAAAACAAAGGAGAAACGTTCTGACAATTTGCGTTGCGTGGCGGTGCCCCGCGCAATAATACCGATGCAATACGCTCATCTAATTTTATCCAAATGAAAATCGATAACAATTGTTCAGATGCTGAATGGCTCCCAACGTGACAACTGGCACAGGATGCACGTACTGCACCTCTTGCGGCACGCTGCGTCATAAACCCAATTTCCCTGTGAATCACAATAACCGCTACGTCGTCCAGGTGAGGCAACGGTCATTTACAGGTCAATGCTGCTTTTAACAAGCGAGGAGTCCTGACTAAGCAAATGCTTCACGTGTTTTCATTTATCTCTAGGGAAACGTCACCTCGGATAGTCCTCCGCTAGTTAGGTTAACAAGGGGAAAACAGGATCTCACAAAGCTGATTTTTTTGTCAAAACAAGCTTTGATTAGTGGCACCTACAACACGGGACATGAAAGATTTCAGCTAAAATATTCATTTTTTTCGCAACCGTTGTGAAACAAGAGGTAAGTGTTTAAGACTACTCATTTTGCAGCAACGTTGCTCAGTTTTATAGATAATTTTATAAATTATTTTACAAAATTTCTCAAAGTTTTTTTTGCAACTTGATGTTATTTTGGTCAGCTTTTGCAGACAACCTTTCTTATTAATTTTAAGATCTTTTAAGACCAACGATTTGCTTTTATCAACGGTTTGCGACTGCTACGCAACAACAAGAGTAGCAACAAGAACAGCATTTTTAGATTTGCTCTTATTTACATGAGAACCTAACCATTGGGAAAAAAGGTTTTGAACAGTTGGTTTCTTTTCACTGAATAAGAAACGAAAACAAAAAGGAGCGATTCTGCAAATGCACATATGCATGTGTTTCGTATGCTTTTGTATTTCAGTTCCACTGTTCTCCATTTCTGAAAACATCGTAATTGTACGTTCATCGCTGTTCACTCATAAAACTATTTTTTCATTTAAACGCTTTTTTTGCATTGTTTAATGACAGCAAATAAAAAACGTGTAATGCAGCAGCACTCGATCAGTTTAACTACAGATTTTGATATAGATGTTTTAACCATACCATGCACAGTCCCGTCGCCACGGGGGGCTTTTGGGGGCTTAGCCCCGAAATAGGCTTCAAGCCCCCCAAATTGAATTATGAAGCACTATAAATCGGTGGAGTTTTTATCAAATTTCAGAATGCAAAGCGCTCTGAACAGTCACAAAGCCTCCCTATTGAAAACTTTCTGGCGACGGTTCTGACCACACAGCTGATACTGACTTCTCACGTCGAAGCTAATCGGCGAAAGTATATCTTCATTTACATCCTCTGACAATGTTTTCTTTTGCACTTTGCCGTGCTGCAATAACTGGTGCGATCTATAGCCACGGTGCAGCAATCAGGCCATGTAGTATGAAAAGGCCCGGAGTGATCAGAATAATTAATACGCACACCTTTGAATCGCTGTGCGTTCTGACGCTTGGTCAGCTTTCGAAAAGTTATAGAATAAATGTTTCAAAAAGATGTCATTGTTTCTTTTATGCCTCATCTAACCACAAATCTGCTGTATCTCATAAGACTGCTTTTGTTGAACGTAAGACAAATGAGGTAACTTGATACGATTTTCTGAAGTATAATGCTTGCAGCTATTTGTCGCATAAGAAATGAAGTAATAGTTCTACCGGTATTAAAATACTGCGTTTTCTCTGATGCAAACGCAGAATTTCTTAAAAATATTGTGGCAGATAATGCGTAATTGCCCGCTTTGTGCAACACCAAATCACTACAGTTTTGTAATCAAAATCAGCAAAAAATCGGAACGCATATTTTCGGAAAAGAATGGCATTGTTATCCCATGCAAATTTAGAAAAGGTTCGTTTGAAAGCAAACATATTTGCGCAATACTTCGACAAAACTTGACTGCTTTTTTTTTGACGATTATAAACGCGGCTCGAACTGATCTATCAAAATGCTCAATTGCCAGTGTTTAAAAAGGTCAGGCCATATAGTTTACGTGAAGGCTTGCCAGCAGCAATTTACCAAGTATATCTGATTAAAAAAACTGTTTCTGTTTTTTAAGGAGAAAGTAGTCCTTGGTAGGTTACCTGCGACAAATAGACGAACGCGTAGAAGACACTGAAGAACCTGTACACGCAAGTTTCTTTGCTGTTTTTTTTCTGCAGCATTGTTTCACTTTCGCGCGAAAGGCATTCGCTGTATTTTTCTCCCAAGTACGTCACGTAAACGGACGAACCTGCCCAAGCAGAGCTCTCCGTGAGGCCGTGACATATAGCAGCCGGAATGATTATGCTCCAACCTGTACAAAAACAGCAAAAGACTTCAAAGGAAAGCAAAGTGGAGGAAAATTAATTCAACAAAAGAACACACGAATAAAGCGTCATGTAATGTTCGATTAGCCCTTCTGCATAAGTTCGATATTTTCCTTCGCAAGTCTAGCTCGGAGTTGTTTGATCTGCAACTCTTTTTACGCAAATTTTTTGAAAGACACGGTGAAACTAGTCAAATTACTTGCAAAACGTAAAAGCATGGGTACAATTTATTGCTGAAAGCAACTTTCCTGGACTCATTGAAAAATTACGGCGTCAGCAGAAAAACGGATTGTTTAAAAATTCTGCGTTTAAAAATTCTACAGATCAACTACATCTTCATTTCTGCGTTAATCAGCGTTGGCCAACCGTCAAAACTAGCGATAAAAAGAGAACATGAAAGCTTGTTCATGGCATAAATTAAAATATATTGCATAAAAAGAACATAAATCTTGTTATCTTGTTTCGAAACCAACTGAATGCAAATGTCGTCTACAATTACTTGGAAAAAAGTTGGCAAGTGTGTAGAGAAGAATTCCCATTTCTCCCAGCACAATTGCCATCTTTGCCCCTTTTACGTCGATCAGAAAAGGGGTGACGAACAAACTGGAAAAACTCGACGTGGCGTAAATGGTGGACAGGCCAGCTGCGCCCAATCCTTCCTCGATGTTGATGCTGCTTTGGAGAAAAACGAGCCCTGGAAAT
>JGI24022J15233_10011353_pt1 | contig 10166 bp, 8 predicted proteins | sample Ectturendosymbi2_FD_15233 | JGI IMG/M metagenome (IMG submission 15233)
CCTNCGAAAGTAACTTTATTCACCATAATTTGGTACAATACTGAAAACAACTTTCGCGATAGTATGAGACTTGACTACCAAATATACTAAAATCGCCCCCCCTAACTTTACTGTCTGGATCCGCCCCTGCTTTGACGTAAGAATGGATTTTTAGACTGCCTCTACATTGCAACGACCAATGGTTACTCAACGTTGCAATGAGTGGATGGATGCAAATAGGAATTTGATATTGCAAGAGCAAGCCTACAAATCAACGAAACAATGCAAAGAACGACAATGGGAGTTCTGCTCAAAAAAGCACCCTTTGCTAATATTTTCCCCAGAACTTACAGCAACGAACTTTTTGAAATTATAATCCGGTGGCAAGGATTGAGCATCGTTAATTTGAACGTAAAGTGAAAACTTCGATTCAAGAATTCACACAAGCGAATACCTGTTGAAACCGTATATCCATGTCGAAAGATAGAGGCTCCCGTGGATTGCATACGATAGGATTAGAATAAGCTTGACCAGCAGGAGTTGTACATGGAATGAGCTTTATGGTGTAGGTGCCCGAATAATCTCTTATCTGCAGCATGCAAAATTCATATCAAACACACGACGAAACTCAATTTTATATGGCTTTGTTTTCAATGAAGCACTTTTGTCAAATATCATAGTAATTATAATTCTTCTTCGAAAGTGAAAAGAATGGCCAGCGTTTCGAAATGTTCTTGATGCTGTTTTTAGCAATTTTTAGCAAGCAATCAGCGAGGTTTCTACAATAATCGCATCGGTTGATTTTTTTTGTGAAATTCCTTTAAAATCGCTGATTTTTACATGCCGCATAAAAGTAAAAAATGACAAAAGACAGTGGTCTTTCAGTGACCGAGGCAGAAACCCTTGGTTGCTACGTTAAGTTAGACTCAGCTTCGCAGTTGCACTTACAGCATAGTCTGACACAAAGGACCACTTTTGCTCAGGGTTGTTGTACGTTGCCTCGCTGCGAATCAAGTTGAGTGACAACTGGAGTTCAGGGTGAGCAGCGCTCATAACCATGGCCCGATTGTCTGTGCTCGAATGTTCGGAGACGAACTGTCCTCGAAATCGTGCCTCCGTTCGGAAATTTACTACGAGTCGACCATCGTCTCGTATGCGCATGCTGGTTGGATAAAGATAGCCTGAGCAAAACGGAAATAATGAGGTTAATATTAATCGATTACTGGAGCAAAAGCGTTGACCTACGGCATTCTTCTAGCATTCAGAAAAGTCTGAAAACTGCATTTTACTGGGGTTGCTAGTGCTTAAGGTATAAATCATGGTACTCGACTTTAAGTAATTCTTGCCTACATTGTAATGTTCAATTTACCTTGCAATTCCGCTTCAGGTGGTGTACCAATTCCTCTATCCCACAAAATGGCAGTGTCGTAGACAAAAGTCAAACGTAATTCGGTTTGTTGATCGAAATGTTGCCAGCCTGTTGCTACTGGTGAATGGAAAATGTATGAGACGTAGAGAGGAACTCTCAAAGATACGTAAGACTGTACAAGGTCCAGTACCTATAAACAGAAGTGAATTTTGCGTCATTATTACCTTGTCACCAATCGTGGTAATAAAGAGCCGCATGTTAATAATCAGCTTGAGCAAATGCTAACAAGCAATACCAATGAACGAAAACATTGGTGTTTTCCACCTTTACTGTCACCAGTCACTATAGTTTACAAACAAGATTCTCGCCTTGATGACGAAAATTGTGATACTGTACACACTTAGTCATGCTTACTGAAGATATCATGGATTAACATATTCATTTGTTCTGCAGCAAACAAAAATCGCAAAACGTGAATGACTGTACGCGCACCTTGGAAAAGAATTACACGCATTTACGGATGTTAGCCACATTGCTGAAGAAAGCCAGGCATTGTGGTAAACATTTCACGACTACTTGTTCAATCGGTTTTCCCTGACCAAGGCAGATTAATTTATTTCTTGTAGTGGCGTTTAAGAAACACTGTTTACGTTTGAGAAATGCCATAGCACAGCTGAATGCTACTAGTCTGTTCCACTGCCGTGAGACAATACTACAGTGGTCATACTTGAAAAAATGTCTGCAACAGGTGCATTGGTGCAATGGCTCGATAAAACCACATCACTATAAAGATTTAAATGCGCTCGCTTAAGAATCCGCGCTGCCGAATAGGTTCAGATAGCAGACCTTCATCTGAGTCGAGTTTGATTGCTACCAACCAAAGCATTGCCGCTAAATGAAATAGTGGCATTTGCGAAGGAATCAAATCTAACAAATTAAAGATTCTGTTTGAAATTCATTCCTAAAAATGAACATCAGCATAAGCTAATCAAGACGTCAAAAGTATTTAATAGATTTAAAAATATTCCTTTTTGGCTGCATTTTTCGGATACAAGATCGTAATAAACATTATACCTGTCCGTCTGTTCCAACATTTCCACCACATTCAGTGAGAAGTTCAGACATATCGTAATAACTGGTGAATTCCCAAAGACATGCGTCTAAGTTCAGATTTCTAAAAAATACGACAATCGGAGTTAGACGTCCAAGAAAGCAAAACAAACTGTCTTTACCAAACGCGAGATGGTTTGTAAAATTGTCATATCATTATAGGTACTCCCACAAACAAGCCTCTAGTTTTTAATTACGATTACAACAGTTATGCTGAATGCCTGAAAAAGTAAAGGACAGAAGGACAGTCTTGACAAGATGCCACTGTGGAATATGTTACCTGTAAAATCTCAAAGTGTTGTTTCCTCTCAGCTCAGGACTATAGCGATACGGGTAGGTCTCTCCAATGATGTGAGGGTTACGAGTAGATTCGGTGAGGAAACCGTACTGTGTTGACAACTCATCGTGGTTTATGATGTTTGAACATCTGTCAAAAGAAAATCGTACCTGCTGTGTCCGTCAGCTTGCCAAAGATTTGCAGAAAAACATTTTTCTGTGGGCAAATTGTTGGAGAAAATGTACCTAAACGCGTCCTTGGATAATTTTCACATGGAGCTTCAAAACCTTTTTGTCCCGTTCGTACAGCAAAGGTATAGCTTCAAGAAAATCATAGCCTTCTTATTAAGGATGAAAAATAACTAATGACGTTAGAAAGACAGCAAAAATACAACTGATTAAAAGTAACCTCGTCAATTAGACTACTTTGAAAAGTGTCAGAAGGAGCAAAGTTGCTTTGACAAAACAGAATGCCTAGTGTTGTAAAAACAGTCTGTGGGTACCTGTCATCTTAGCAAACAAGTTAGACACGCATTATTACCCGCATTAACTTTTTTGCCTTTGACTTCCTACGCGTTATGATTGCACGAAAAAGACTTTCTTTGCCGTTTCTTATTTAAAGTACTGCAACAGCATTTTATTAGATCACTCATTAGAAACCTACCTGTGGTTCCCCACTCTCAATCCGTCTTTGCTTAAAGTGATTTCAAAGTTGCTCATTTGGCGAGTGCTAATGGCAGGAAGCATTCCGTCTATGTGCGGCATCGAGACTGTTATTTTGATGAGGTTGGGGCGTTCGGGGTCGGCGGGGCCGGTGTACCGTATTTTCGCTGAGAACGGTTCGGCTCCAACTGAACCAGCCACGCGCGGAGGACATATGTCGCTCTTTTTGCTCACTGCAACGGATTGTAAAAAAAAATGATTTACTTCATCTGAGCGTAAAATCTGATTGCAGTTATATGCTCTCAGTTATAAATGTTACGTTTGCAAGAAGACAATTTTTGTCTCGGCGCACAGCAATCAAAAACTTTTCGAACTTCTCGTTTTGACACAATTGTAGCTGCTGCCCATAATTAACGCTCAGAGGACCATGTAAACACCTCATTTATTAATGACAAAAAATACTGCTTTGGCTTCTGATTTACCTGTAACCGGCTCGGACAAGGTTTCCAATCCTTCATCACCGTCGAGTGTCACGGCGCGAGCAGCACACACTATCCTGCTTCCTGGTCGGAAGTAAATGCTGTCTAATGTTATTCGGTCAGTGTCTGTGAAGAATGTGTTCTGGGCAACCTCCCGCATTGGGTTTGTGACAAGATCTTCGCCACTTGGTGCCGCAACAAGCCACCTGAAAAACATTTGTTTTTTCGAAAATAAGTCGTCTGGTTCGACACAATTAACTTCTTGTGTGTTCAGTGCTTGCAATGCACCATGATTGTTGCAAGCCAGAATCGTGAGTAGGAGCACTTTAACCTCAGGTCACATATTCACTGCAAGATTGCGTTTATAGTCGCTTGTAATTGCAAGTTTGGTGATTTTACTTTTAAGGCGTCTCATTAGTTTGAGATTATTTTTCTGCGTTTTTAGCTCATATAGGCGTAATTTACCTATGCAAGCGAAATTACACACACACTCACACAAACAGATATTCCACACGTCCACCAAACTTATATAGGTTTGCACATATTATTAATTCAAGCAGCTGCCTCTATTACCAAGCACGTGTTTGAAAGGAAGTCGAATTTGTGCTCAACAACACAAAATCCGTTTCGAGAAACGTTTAACACAAAATCGTTTCTCAAGTAAACACCTACACGCGCTGACAGTTTCGGCAACGTTATCTAAAATTGAGACAGATGCTGAAGGGTAGACGTGGGCAGGGTCGAGTCCAGGGATGTAGTGCTAACAAAAAAGGTGTGGAAACGCACCCAAAAATGCCATTTTAAAACAGCTTCATACTCATTTTAAAGCAATACGTGAAAGGTGTGAGAAGGCCGTTTCCACGCATTCCCGCCCCACTACACCGCTGGTCGAGTCATAGAAAGATGATTATCGAATGAAAAAAAACTTTTGATTGATGTTTCAAAAGCTCCCATTATTTCCTTAACTTTGAACAAACATTTTTAATTCATTGTGGAAGATTTCCGTCTGTTGCCACAAGGTTTGCTAACCTTTTAATTTCAGCCAAAATGTGGGGCGCAGTTGAAATTCTGCTTTTCCAAAGGTGGTTTCATACAGTGTTACTGATAATACCAAGCAATCACACCTTGAACTATGACCGAAACGAAGTGCTCTTTTGAAATCCCGAGGTTTGCTACAGTTGAAGAAATTTCATAAAAATATCATTAATATTAGTTGTTATAATGTTGAATTCAGTCATTGCTCTTCAAAATTTTCATCAAACAACCGAGATTTTCCCTCTTATCAAGATTTTAAATGTTGAAATACATCTCAAAAAATCACACAATACTGTTATTATCACAACAAAAAGTTGAAAGCAAGAATTTACGTGTATCTACTCTTCATTTAAAATTTTACAGCTGCAGCGCGGATAAACTAGACAGCAAAGGCATCTCGTGGGTGGCCGAGCCGCTCCAAAATGAGTTTGAAGTAAGACTTTCAGTTGCTTTCAGTGTTGTTTGAATCACGTTGAAATAACGAACTCAAAATCTAATATAAATTTCAACAAACCTGAAACGTGTGGCACTGTCGTCAAGCCGTTCGCTTTCACAGATCGACGATACGTCGTTGTACTCGCTGTGTTTTGGATTGCACGGCTGTTGATGAAAATCGCATTTTATCATGCAACAAGACGTAAAAAACCCACACCTTAAATCGCAAAACTCTAATGCTATAAAGATAGACATTCTCAATGTCGGCTTAGTTTTGTCGAAAGATATGCGTACATGTCTTACATATTGGCAGAATCCAACTCACCGAAACGCATATGACAGGGTAGCCAGGTGATGGCTGCTCAGAAGCTTCTCCCATGTCGTCATAATGCAAGAGGGATATAACTGTTGGTTTTGACGGAAATGTAACGTCCGCCAAAACATCTTTCTGACTAATATAAATGATGGCTCGTTTTTCCTGAAAAATTGTGATTGAACTTGTAGCAATTTTAAAAGACACGCAAGCAACAAGAAGCTTCTGAATTTTCTAGAAATATGAAACAGCAAATCAGTAGTGTTACATTTTCAGAAACACTTTCCAGAAAACACTGTTAAACAAAAATTAAAGCAAGTTCAAGCACAGAGTACGGAACTGTGGATAAAGGTCTAATATAAGTTTTTTATGCACAACTATTCCAAAAGAGTGAACAGAAGGCAATAGTAATACCTAACGCAGAGCCTCAAAGCCTTAGAACGAAATGAAAGGCTGCTCTGGTGTTATATTCAGGACATTTAGTAAGTCACGTGTGGCACTTTTACGACCACACAGACTTTGCGAGCAGCGCAGCTCATCTGCGCGCTCGCGATGCTCCGGGAAATCGCAATTGTCAGGAGCATTACGCAGCAGTAAGTTCGCGAGGTCACTCGTGGGTAACTTGATAGTAACCGCACAAATGTCTGCATTTTTCTTCGTATTTGGCGACGGGATTAGCGTAAGAGTTACTTTTCCTATGCGCTGCGAATTTTGAAAGAGTAAATGGAATTGTTTCTTCGCCACGGCAGCGAGTAAGCCAAGCGTAAAAACCACCGCAGTGCTGGTCAACTTAGAATGAATGATGTGCAAAGAATTGCCATATAAAAGCTTCAAAGGGAAAATAGCTTTAAAAATTGCAGTTGTCTCTTTTATCGTTCGCATGTTAACCTCAATAATCTTCACGTAACTCCAAGCTTCAACTAGAAATACATACCCCAAGCTCCGCCACCATGTTTGTGTCTGGCTCCAGACGTACAGTAAACGATTCCCTCATTTCTTTCTCGTCATCGTAAAGCACTTCAACTTCCATAAGAATCTCCTCGATACCCTCGTCAAATTGCAGTTCTGTCGAGATGAAAAGTTTTGAATATAGAAAGTTTTTTAAGAAACTCTCTGAAGTCACCTGACACTATTTTCTCAGTGCAAAGCCGTCAAAGGCAGAAAAATAAGACCAGTCGATTTTGATCACCTGCTTGCCAAGAATGCTTTCTCGTTACTATCTTCTTTAAAATTTCTCATCGTGTAGTAAAGATGAATAAAATACAGAAACAAGCAACACCCCACTCACCTTTGCTTACAGGTGTGTAGTCTCGTCCAGAGCGTGCATTTCCATCCTTCGTATATGCGCGAACAACGGAAGCTTGGGAAAGGTCTCCTTTTCTGACAACAGGGATACGGACTATGGTCTCGTCATCTTCGTTCTCTGGCTCAACGACTTCGTACGTTGTTTGTGCGAATCCAATTATCGGTTCTGCAAAATGAGTTGCTCATTTGTTATAGCTTACATGATTGATTTGAGCCATAAGCACACGCACATGAGAAGATGCAACACAGTGACTCATGCACGCACTGTCATATGGAGAATTAATTGATGTTGCTTTGTGGATAAAACCGAGATTCGTTGTCCCAAAGCAAAGGAAGTTTTCAACGCAGAGATTTTGATGAAGCTGTTTGTCACGGATAGCGCACAATTGCTCCAGTTCGCCAGTGTGAAGACGCAACTTCAAATATGTGTTACCATGCAGAACAAAGGTTTATTTGCAAGTTTGACGCCAAAACCAGATAAAAAGGGCACGAAGCCCCAAAGCCAATTTTCTACGGCGTGCACTATGCATTGGCAAATGATCCGAGAACCACTGACATACGGAATTAGAAAAGACTGCACGCTGAGACAGCATCATTCAAACCGAGCTTCCTTCACATTGTTTCGCAGCAGAAGAACGGTGATTGCCTACTGCCACGTGTGGTTCTTGGTATTTCACACGGGCCACTTGTTTATGTCAACGTAAATCTTAACACCAGTGCACCGCCCGTCTTATTCATCGACGACTTTGAGCTAGTCAGAAAGCCACCAGATGCTCTTTCTATAGTGCGTGTTCGTGGCAACAGGATAAAAAAAGACTTAGTCTTACTTACAAGGGCAGCTACCAGGCGCGGATTTACCATTAGGCTATAAAGGCTTAAGCCTAGGGCCCCCGATTTTGGGGGGCCCCAAAATTTCGGGAGTAAGGACGATTTCCAGCATTTTTGTAAGCAATTGTATTTGTATTTTTGTTTTGGTTCAACGCACGGTTTTTTACAATACCACTAACAAAAGATCTGTATATAGAAGAATGAGCGCAAAGGATTGAAGTGAATGACGATGAGCATTCTCTTTTGATGGCGTTAAGACTTGGTTGTTGTAACGTATAATGTGTGGAACAAAAGGCCTGAATGCCTTTTTAGATTATACGAGGCCAGTGAGGTACTTTCATTCAGCCCGGGTCTATCTCTTGTTGCTTTTTATGGGTAAGATACGAGGCAAAGGCAAAAAATTGTACATCTTAGAAAAAAATCAAAACAATATATTGCAACTACAAACGACAATTTCTTTTGAAAACAAACACATTTAATTTGAATTGTACAATAAATTATTTAATGCAAGTCATGTATGACTTGCGTTCGAAAAACACAATTCCATCGAAACATTAATACCTCCACCCTTTTCAAGTTAATTTATACAAAAATGCTCTTTTCCTCACCAAAGCTAGATCGCACAATCTGCCCTGACTTACTATTAGTCACTGAGGCACGGAAGTATGAAAGGACCATTCTCAGTTTACCTTTCAAGCACCTCCAAGAATTTTGTTCGGGAGGGGGCAGTCAATGACGTTGTCAGTTACTGACGTCGTTTTGAGTCCGACTGTTCCTTCCGTTTACTTTCCAACAGTTAAAATTAATATACAATTCTTAGCAGGTTTGTTTCTAGGGGGAACACGTTTTAGCTAGAAAGATAAAGTATGACAAAATTTACAGGGATTTTGCAGACAAAAGTCCCGTCGATCGCCGACTATGTACAGTAACAGGCTGTTAAGTGTCGTAAAAAGTACAGGTGCTTTATTCAGAGCGAACTCTTGACACTTGCAAACCATGCAATTGCACAAGGAACTCAATAAATATGTAATGGGAGTGTTTTCAGATAACTTGGCAGTTGCTTTTTTCGTTAGCTTCATTATGACTGTTTCTGTTCCTGATATTGAGGGAATTCAGAATAGAGTAATATGGTTATGAATTGGAACGACTTGTTCAGTGAATGCAGCGAGCATGTCTAGTCCTAATTTGTATGGCATCAGTCGTTGCGAACCTTCGAGAAGGGCCCACAATTTAAAATAGCCCAGGGCCCCGAAAATGAAAATTCGCATTTGGCAGCTACAGCAAATGATGACTGAAGAGGTCGAGATTTAGCAAATTTAGGCAGCTTTTGCAGGGTGGCCGTGAGAGGTGAGCAGTTTAAATTTTGCTCAAAACTTTACAGAAACAAGAGAACGTCCCACATATGTTATATTTGGAGAACAAATGCTCATTTACGGAAGTACGAATCATAAAGCGAAACCCAAATTAAGGCAGTTTTAGATATGACTTCTCTATGAAGGGAACAGTATATGAAGGTCACATAGTTTTATTCAGATAACGACTGAACCTCGAGAAAGAGTTGCAAAATCTTCAAAGCTGGTGTTGAACGAAGTAATTTTGCAGCTTACTGTCAGCATCATCTTTAATTGTGACCAGGATTTCTTTCTGTTCTCCCAGTCTTGCATCTCCAGCGCTTTTGCTGACAGGTGAGCCAAGCACGAGGCGGAACTGCTCGTCTTTCTCATGGAGCTTGTCGTCTTCAATGACCACACTGCATCGTGCTTCCGACTGACCTGCAAAACGTGTGCAACACTTCAGTCAGTAACCAGGATCAACATATTGTGCGTAAGGTATAGAAGGATAAATATAAGGGAAGATAAATACAAAAAATGATCACGAGTAGGCTATGCCAAACTAAACCTAAATTTTTTAGAGGACTGCTTGTAAGTCCAAGCCAGGTAAATCTTAAGCGAAGAGCACTTCTGTCGAAAAGCTCGTAGATGTCGGCATGTTGCAAATCCAGCAAAACAAGATTTCACTGCTGTTCTTCACACCACCACGTAATATCGCAGTAACAGAGAAAGTATGACTGATTTATTTGTGGCATTGATCTTACATGGACTTTTGCCGCTCAGGCGATGAGGGAAGCTGGTAATTCTCACATGTCTGAATAATTTTGAGTGATGTATAACAGATTTACGTAAGCCAGGGGCTGGTCCGACAAGTGCTGTCTAATCAAAAAGCGCGATCCCTAGAAAAGTCCTGTGACCATTTATCCGTCAAGATGTGGCGAGTTGTGGACAAGACAAAGCCGACGGCGTGGGAACACAAACGATGAGCGAAAAGTGGCAGGACTGCACGTTGCTACACCAACTACATCGGCGCGGGTTCTCTA
>JGI24022J15233_10011361_pt1 | contig 10164 bp, 8 predicted proteins | sample Ectturendosymbi2_FD_15233 | JGI IMG/M metagenome (IMG submission 15233)
ATCCCATGTAAAATAGGCACTTGCTGACTGCCTCTCCACTTTTTTCACATTCTAATTACCCACTATCACTGCATGGCAAAACAAATTTGTATGATTAACAAACATTAAATGAAACCAATGCAGTACGCTAAAATTCATGCTTTACCATAGAAATATAATGTGCCTCTAAGCACATAGTAAGCCTAAAATGCTCAGAGATTATAATTATTCTGTACTGCATTCCAATATAACCCCTCAAGCTGCACCTTGTTTAGACTGACCTAGTGGCAGTGTGTTGAGTGTGCCCCATGCATATCTAAAAAACAAAATGAAGAAGTACCAACTCAACTTAAAAATAATTTAAAATCTGGCATTATCAAATAATGTAGCACTGCCCTGACTGCAACGTAATAAAAACTCAGAACAGAAGATGTTGATTAATGTGGGAAAAACCCAAATATAAATGCAATTTTATAAATTACTTTTGGGTAGCAAAAACACAACTTGCTCTGTAATTCGTAACAACGGCTGCCTATCAACAAAAAATTCACTTTAGTACTACGGCTGGTATGAGACTAAATCACCATGGAAACTTTAAAGTTCAACGTATTCAACTTTTTGAATAAATAAAAAAGACATTTGTGCCCTTAGGCCTACTGTGGCCCACCTTCCCCTACTAGCAGCAACCTGCATTATGGATATGAGAGGTGTCCCAGACGAGGTCCACCAGCCAGTGGCGTAACTGACAGGAGGACAGGAGTGTGAACCGCCCCCCTGGCACGCCAGATGTAAAAACTGGGTTCTCTTGTAGCTTACATTTCGGTATTTAATATTCTTTTGGGTTTTAATAGGTTGTTGTTTTTTACGTTTTTCCGAGTGTTTTCCGGTGATATCTGGTTTTAGTATAGACACTGACTTCAGGATTCACCATCATTTCTCAGATTCTTTCTGAGTGTTGACTAGTGGGCCCCCTACGGTGGACACTGGGCTCCCTTCTGCGAAGTTTTTTCCCCTGACTCGAACCTCAAGTTACGCCACTGCTACCAGCTTCTAAAGCTTTCCGAAGCTTTTAATGTTTGGTGACTTTAAGTCTGAGCAGGTAGCTTGTGGAAAGACGTAGCTTCGCTTGTAAGATAGTATATCTTGTTTTTTCCTCTGTTGCTTCGTGCGCAGCCTTCCGGAGTCTTTATTTGCTGGTTGCTTTGTAGCATCATTGTTTCGTTGTCTTTTTATTCCTATTTCAAAATTAGATCAAAACTAAGTTTTATATAAATTTGAAAATCTGCAAAATGTTCAGTTTTTGGCCGAAGCTTTCAAATCATCTTTTGTTCATGGGCACAACACTTTTTATTCGTTTGTATGTCGAGGTTGTTTCGAAACATGCTACAATTTCGTTGTTTTGTTTGAATGCTGTTTTGCAGATATTTGCGAGTGAAACGCCGACACATGCTTTCCATAAACCTGTGCATATCACTGGTTGTTTTTTATACGGGATACATCATCTCTTTGTCAAACACATACATGAACGAGGTTCTGACAAATCAAACTGTAGCTTTCGGCCGTGAACCAACTCCATCTTGCAAAGCAGGTCAGTTCATTTTTGCAATATCAGTTGGGTGTAGTTACGATTTCATTAACATTGTTTTCTTTTAACAGAAGTGCTGTGGGTCTCAACACAGAAAAATGTTTTAGGAGGACAATATGTTGCTTTGCAGTGCTTGGTGTGCATAAATAAGATCATTGGTTTCAGAGTATCCTTGTAGTGCAGTAATACCTGACATCCTTTTTTAACAGTTGACGTTGTCTTTTGTCCATACCACAGAGCTGACTGTTTGTTCGTTTGCAGAAGACTATGTAATCTAGTTTGAAAAAATGTATTAGGAACAACAGTTCAATGGTATATTAATATATTGAATGTTTTGCAAATTTATGAATGGGCCTAAGTCTTTCAGGGCATGGTTTTGTAATTATTAAGTTGGCACCACCTTTCAACGCTGCGTTACACGCATGACTTCCGAGATTTAGGTTGTCCTCGAACTATTCTTCTAAAATTAGGCGTTGGATTGCTCTTCAGGTACCAATATTAAAGTATTTCAAAGTGCTTTAGAAAACCTTTATCCCTACAAATCCAAAATAGGATTTTATCATTGAATTTTAAGAAAATCTTTGCATACCAATCGCAGAGTTGTAGAAAAATTGTGATTAAACTAGCCCAAGAAAGATCACACTAAAGGTTCGACAGCAACTGATAAATCGTGACTTCCAAAAAGTTTTTAGCTATCGAATTTGAGTTTTTTAATGTGAAACTAGAATGTAAAACCTTTCTGAATGTTGCTGAGATGATACAAAATGCTGTGCGTCTTGCTGAATATACAGGATGCAGTAAAAGGTTGTTGTATTTTGGTAAATGTTATAGTGTCAAACGCTGAGGTGGATTACGAAAAAGATGCCGCTCTTAAGAAAAATATTTTTCTTCAATCAGGACTGCGTGGAATTTTTTGTAAAAAGTTTCGCTACAAAATGACGTAACAGCCAGTATGTTGGAGCCACTTAAGCGGATCGCCGTTCTTTCCACAATATTATAAACGCTTGTCTTGATGAATGTACTGGCAGCAACGCGCCGTGTTTACACTGCGATGTTGATACAGGGGCGTCGTTGATTGTTATCGGATGGTTTTTCATCCTCTTTTGGATTTTGGCGCATTGGGCGCATCTCTGTTTTATTTTCCAACAACCTGCTCCGCGCCATATATCCAACTTCTTTGTCAAAGCTTGTTTATTGACATACAGTAAGTTTTCGAAACAGTTTTAGAAAACGTTTCAGTGCTTGTGTGCAGTTTTCGTGTACATTTTTTACATATGTGCAAATGATGAAACGTTATTTGGAAATCAGCGATTGTGGGGAAATCGTTTGAAACTTGCATATTTTATTTGGGTTGTAAAGGAGGTAGGCAAAAGTATAAGCTGCTACGTGTTGACAGAAAACACTTTTCAAAGTTAGTAATCAAGGATTCAATCTCAAACTTATCGGGAAGTCATCTCCCAGAGAATTGGAATTCTTTTCTCAAACGCATAAACTCTATTGAGAACAAGCACGTTAATACATAGTTCATAGAATATTTTTAAAGCTTACTAAATCTAAATTTTAGTAGCTTTTCGATGGCAACTGCGCTTTACTCATGCTTGATGCATACATTTCTTTCATAATATTTTCTAAAATTATGCGATACAAGATGGGAGTTTTGATCAAAGTTCTTGTTTAATTTTTACTAAGCATGCATTTCAATTAAATGCTACGGTTTTCAATGCCACAAATCCTTTTTTAATGATATTTCGACATTTTGTAGTTTCTACTGCAAAAGTATGCCTAACTAAATGACGCTATTTAATCAATCTGCTGAGGTAAACCTTGCAAAGAATTTGACTCCGGCAAAAACAATTACAACACTAACTTGTTTTTTTTAAAAATTTTTTCGGTTCTATCAGCTGAGCTAGGAAACAACCTGTGAAAGCCTGCTTTTCAGAATAAACTTTTGGCAACAACTTTGCAAACATCAACATTTTTGAATGCAATTTAAGTGAACAGAATTGGTTTTACTTCATTGGATTGTTTTATTTGTATACCATGCTCCTGTGTACATGCCATATTTACAAAATCTGCTATTTTCGCTGATACCATTATAGGCAACGAAATTTATCAACTTGACCGTGTCAAGTTCGGAGATAAATGATCAGTGTTTTTAAATTCTTAAAGATTTGACTTATACGCTCTGTTATGATAACACGCAGTTCCAGCCTTCGTGCCATCATCAATCATCGCTTCTCTGAATCACAAAAAATCAAATGTTTACATCAGCAGTGTACAGTAAGTACTATTTTATTTACGTTTTATAGATGAAACTTTTTCTGCAAAGCTTCTATAATACACTGAATACACTGATTATAAATATTAAACACGCTGTTACTATTTCTGTCAAACACAAACACAGTACTTACAACAAAATGAACTTCCAGATGGATTAAAAAGTGAAATCTACTACTAATTTAAAGGCTTTTTCGTCAGTTACTCATCTTGATTTAACAAGAATGAATAGCTATGCCCATCGGCGTCGGAAGGATTTTTTCCAGGGGGAGGCCAAAAAGTGGTAAAATTTGTTTTTTTTCCCACTCGAAACTAAGAAAACAACCTTCTTTGCTGAAAATGTCAAAATCCAGGGGGGCCAAACCCCCTTGCCCCCTTCCGACGCCCATGTCTCGAAGCACCAACCGAAGACCAAATACGTAAGCTAACAGTTTTATATAGTGACAGCATTGAACACTGTAACATGACTAAGGGCATCGTTATAATTAGGGCAAGTGTGTTTTTGGAGAGAAGAGAAAATAAGGTCATTGAAAATCGCTCTATGATTTGGCCAGTGGAAAAGCATAAAAAATATTTTTGATGTCAAATAATAGGGGGCCAGGCCCACGACGTCACCAGGCATAATAGAGGCTTGTATAGAAAGCTTTTGAGCTATGCTTTCATGAAACATAAAAAGTAGTTTTGCAGCATTCAAAATTTTTTTAAAAGCTCAGAAAAAATATCCTTTAGAAACCTTAAAAAAGATGATTTAGATTCACTGTTCTAAGTTAGGCCAAAATATGTTACTGTGCTTTGTTTCTTAAGTTTTTCACGCATAACATATGTTTCAAAAGTCATACACTTCTATAACTCACTGTGACTTGTATTTTTTTCAGCTGTTGGTACAAGCTTGAAGGTGCAATTGGAGCGGTTTTCTCGGCCAGTACAATAACAGTCTTTGTTGTTATTGTTGCTTGTTGCATATTTTGCGTGCATAAGATGCTAGTTCCAACCATAACTACTGTTATATTCACTGTCAAAGTAAGTAATGAAATCAAGGTGATCGATTCTCCAGGGTGGTCCAACTACAGGCCCGTGGGCCGCATGTGGCCCGCCGTATAGCGTTTTCAGGGGCCCACGGACGCATTCAGGAAAAATCTTCAAATCTGAAATTTGTTGAAAAGCGTGTGAGGTTACATTTGTCTCACTGAATTGCTTGCGCCGGATAAAGTGCATTTGCACAAGAACAATAATACTACCTTTTATGCGTACCATTTTGTATTGTTTATTTATTTTACGATCAAATTAGAACGTACGGCCCGCCGCTTACCCTCCGCTGGGGCACCTGACTAGATAACCTTGTGTTTTTTCGGTGCCCCGGCATTCGTTGTGTTGAAGAGTACATCTGACGCAATGAACTCAGTACCAACAAATGAATCTGTCTGTCTATCCACTAATTGCGGCCATTTCAAGGTGACCCGCAAACCAAATTAGTTGCTCATCGCTGCAATAGGTAATTTTAGTTAGAACAAGCATAACATCTTTTAATAAAAATGTGCAAAAATAAGGGTGTTAGAGACTGCAGAGAGCTTCCGGAAGTTAGTCAGTAAAATGTGTGAGAGTACATTTTCTATGATGAAGCAATCAAATATAAAAACAGATATCGAATGGGAAGCGAAACACTGTACGACAGTGTCAGAGAAGCCTCGGCCACAGGTATCCCACTGATAGGATTTGTATTAAATTGCTATTTGCTATTGTTTCAATCACCCACTCACTTTCAATGACGCACTCATTTGTCTTCCCTTTTTTTAGTTTTAATTGTTCTGAATCTGTTGTCTTATATGCTGCACCATTTTAAGGAAGTGTCCCGCTAGTTGTCACGTTTTCGTTAAATGGCCCGTAGATCAGAAGTAGTTGGACCACGCTGGATTATACATTGTATATTTCTGTTTACTTTCAGCTAAATAATATCATATGGGTACTTCGTGTAACAACTATTTGTGAAGATAGCTTCTCTTAATTAGAAGTGCGATTTTCCCAACGGTGTGTCCAATTTTCACATAGAAAAATTTGTATCTTCTTTGTAGGCTGCGCATCTATCTGCAGACCTTTGTGAGTTTGGTAGTATTTGCTTTAGGGGAATATATTTAATATTACTCCTAAACGTTCCTTGTTTAACTATATTATTTCTCTATTTAGGTGAAAAAGCTCTCTCAACTTCCCTACTTAGGTGTATTATTAAGGGGATATGGTCGCACTGTCGTAGAAACGTATACTGTGATATATTTGTCCATTTGGTACAGAAAAAGGTTAACCATAATTTTGTACGACATTGAAAACTTTCACTGCATTTGCTGTAACAGTAAAAATATTCAATGAAAAATAGTCAATTAGAAAGCAAAAGATCAAAGAAATGCGAAAGTAATTTTAGTTGATTAGGTTTCCATGCTGCAATTCGCAAACTCTTATTTCAAACGGCGAATTTCAACAGCCGTAGTGTTTCTCAAGACTCATTCCCTTTCCAAGTCTTTTAGTCCCCACACCCACTCTGCAAAAACCAGTTTAAGAGCTTTATTCCATAAGGTTTTTATGGAGTGAAAATAATGACTTTTTCTATGAAGCAAACATCGCATAATATTAAAGAATTTACCCAGAACACCAACACGTCTACTAAACAGATGTGTTTTAATCCAACCAACAAATGTCCCCAAACAGATATATCATCCGTTTTGGAAGTTTGCTTCTGAAGATTAACTTTGCAGTAAATGGTGTTTGCAAAGCACTTCTTGCCGCTCTACATAATAGTACTGTATGTGCAACATGAATTGCTAAATTTATGCACCTAAAGTGTGAATGTCAATTCGGCAAAAAAACTGAAGTAAAACCAAAGTTCAAAAAGTGATTATTTTGATAGTTTGAACATGATGTCCATGGATGCTATTGAAAATGAACTCTTCAGAAAGATCCTTTCCCTTTAAATAATATTATTTTCCTGCAGAAAAATCGTAACAGCCTTGTGCGATTGGGTGTTTTGTCGACGATTGTGTTGCTGACGCAAGTTCCACATCTGGCTGAGTGGGTGGTGAACCGTAGCGAACAAGATCACGTAAGTTAACTGCAGCAATAATAGCCTATCATCGGATCAGAAGATTGAGTAGTTTCGGTTTTCCACAAACTGTTAATTGCAAAGATAACAAGAATCTTGCAGAGCAGATGCTGATTTGAAAGCTTTAACCCCTTTTATAATGATTTATTTAAGAGCAGATTGTGAATGCAGCATTACGTATTAAAGACCTCATGGTACAAATATTGATGTAGGTTTCCAAGAAGTTTTTGTGGTTGGAAATAATGGATGGCATCATGATTGGTGTTCAAGGTGTTCTAGTCGTCATCTGCCTTCTGTATCGAGGGAAAAGATTTTTCTCTTATTGGACAACCGTGGTTTCGGTAATATAGTAGCATATCGGCTATTGTCAGTGCAACTGCACACATTGAAAATATTCTGCTGTTGGTGCAAATATATACCCTTTATTTCTGTTGAAGATTTGCTACGTATTTTTATCCAGGAAGATATTGGTCTACCAAATTCAGAACAGCGAAATCGAGGTGTAAGCTTATGAGCTATGGCCTAATCCAGTGCTCTTTAACCTTTCTGTAGGAACGCCGGAAGAGCGGTAGAGCAGGGGGAAGTAAAAGAGCTGAGGGCATTGGAATCTTATAAATAACAAAAAAATCTTACCACCATGCTTGTCTCTGTTCAGCAACAAAGTCCACTTCAAAAATAATAACAGAAATTATAGAAAACCATTTTGAATTTTCTTGGTGCTCCAATAACTGCAATAAAGTTTTTCAAGTCGATGTTGATAAACCATGGAATAGGCTATGATACTGTAATGGAAAAGCACTTCTGCCTCCGTTTCTCCCTTTACCCGCTCTCTCACTCTCCGACGTCCCTGGTAGTACTTCCGACGATTTTTCAATACTTTTTTGTACCCACCAGTTACTATACGATGAAGCAAAAAAGTCATGAATTCAAACTTTCAGAAAACTTCCCAGGTTGTTTTAGTGCAGAAGCATCCTTTTCATACATGCTCAGAAAATATTAACGCATTGCTTGAGCGCGTCTCTCAAAAGCAATCACAAAAAGGCAACAAAGTAGTGTAAAATAAAAAACAAAGTTAAATGGCACGACTGAAGTGGCTTCCTTGTTCCTGTATCTTTTCTGCAATTTGGTCTCTAACGTGGGGCTTCCTCTTTCTCGATTGCTTCCCTCATCAAAGGGTCAATATTAAGTGTAGATCTTTTTTTAAAATTAATATACTCAAGAAAGGAAAACCTTTCTTCACATAATTGACTTGCAGGCATCTAAACTAAGACAACACCAACTTTTTCTGAAGGGATTTTATACTCAGGAAATTTAGGTAAACAAATCTAATACTCTGAAGTAATTTTTTTTCTCAGAACGTAATTTTCTAATTCAAATCGACTCGAAATTTCAATAATGAATAATGAAAAAAATAATAATAATAATGAATTCCTCATCCTATTATTGCTATTGGATGCAGAGTGCACGACTTTTTCCAGTCTTTTTTCTTTATCTTTCGTAAGATATGTTGCAAAGTTATCAGCAACTAAGTCCAACTGACCACAAATGAGGTTTGACAAAGTATTTTCCTCATAACAGTCGTTAAACTCTCATCCAAACTTTTCATTTTCTAGCTAGGAACAGAAAATCGCGAAGTTTCCTGACAAAGCATTCTTTTCCAGAGTTAAATTTTTATCTTCATCGCATTGATATTGGTAGTTGATTAATACATTAACTCCTTTCCATTTGAAGACTTAGGTTTTTTGGTTGGAACTATCAGAAATTGACGCCATGTACGTCAATTTTGCTAAAATAGGGACATTTAAATCTTCTTACAATAGGATAACTTGCGGAATACCTCAGGATAGTGTTATTTCACCTTTGCTTTTCCTTATTTACATTGACGATACCACAAAAGCTTCCTTTTTTCATACTACTTGAATTGCTCATGATATTAATCTCCATATGTCAAACTCCTGTTTTAATGTTCTTCAGACAAACGTTAACCTTGAACTGTGTAAAATTGACCACTGGCTAAGAGCCAACAAGCTTTCACTTATCTACAATAAGACTGAGTTTATGCTATTAAATTCTCGAAAACACATTCCTACTTTCTTTTAAAAGTTATTACAAATGACCATAGCATTTCCCCCAAAGATTACCTGAAAACCTGGGTGTTCTTCGTGACAATAAATTAAGCTGGAAACCGTATGTACAAAAGGTAAAACTCAACTATCAAGAGCTTGTGGATTTCTATCAAAACGAATACATTATACAGCACAATCTGTATTGAAAGTTATTTATAACTCATTAATCCACCCCTAACGTTAATTACTCAATCCTCAATTGGGGATGTGTTTCAAATGCAACTATTCAGCCTCTCATTAAGCTCCAAAATACAGCTATAAAACTAATAAGATCAACTAAAGCGGCATCTCTAGAAGAACCTTTCTAGCACTTAAACATCTTATGCCTTCCCAAACTATACCTTATCAGTACGCAAATTCATGCACTCAGATTACAATAAGCTGTTTCCAAACCATTTTGATGGCTATTTTATTCCGATCAGCTCAGTTCATTCCCACTCCACAAGACTGTCAACCTCTAACAACCTGTTTCTACCTAGAGTTGACTCTTCCTCAGGAAAATGTTCCCTTACATTTTTGGCCAACAAGTGTGGCCTTCAATACCAGACGATATTAAGTCTTCAAGCCACTTTCACCTTTGAACGGAAACTTAAGAAATAGCTTCTACATGAAAAGAAAACACATTTATGAACTTTAGCAACATTTCACTTATCCAGAACAAAATACTGTGAGTTCTGGTATTTTGTAATTCTGAGATAGCTATCTCTGCACGCATTTAGCTATCTCTGCGCATATTTAGCTATCTCTGTGCGCATTTAGCTATCTCTGCACAGAGATAGCTATCTCTGCGCGCATTTAGCTATCTCTGCGCACATTGAGCTATCTCTGCGCGCATTTAGCTATCTCTGCGCAGAGATAGCTACCTCTGTGTGCATTTATCTATCTCTACACAGAGATAACTATCTCTGTGCGCATTTAGCTATCTCTCCGCGCATTTAGCTATCTCTGTGCGCATTTAGCTATCTTTGTGCAGAGATAGCGCATTTAGCTATCTCTGTGCGCATTTAGCTATCTCTGCACATGTATAGCTAAATCTGCATGCATATATAGTGCTGAAGCATGTCGGAGGAAAACATGGTATCCTGTCTGAAGAAAAACTTGGTGTTCTG
>JGI24022J15233_10011363_pt1 | contig 10163 bp, 6 predicted proteins | sample Ectturendosymbi2_FD_15233 | JGI IMG/M metagenome (IMG submission 15233)
TACTTGCAATAAAGTTTGTACATGTTAAAGTATGTTGTTAACCCCTGATGTTTGCAGTAACTTATGTTACATGCTTTAATTGACGATTATTGATATAAACCCTTGTGGTGATGAATATCGCAGTACTTAAAGTTATACTAATAAAACCATGAGTGAATACAATTTTGTTGTGATAAAATGAGTGTGTCGAGCTAGACTGGCAGGTCCAGGTTTCTTAATTGTTAACTTGGGTGTGCCATGGACATTCCTATGGACCAGTGCTGTCGCGGAATTGTCCTAAATGTGCAGTGGTTCGCTTCTTTTAGAAGTGGACTGCCACATAAAAAATAGTGCCACCGGTGAGGTCATTTCTATTAACAATGAGATAGTGCCTAGCTTCAAAGAGTACTACCTACGCTCAACTTTTACATGATCCAAGCGATTTCAATCCAAAGTAATCTGTTAAACATACGCATTTAACTACATGAAGTCACCGTGTTTGGCTTTTTCTCTTAATGGAGAGAGAGTGAGACCCTTAATCATACCTTGAATATACAAATTAGCACAGAAGATAGGAAACTTAGACCGAACAGAGTCTTGTATGCTGAAAACAGAAACAGAATAGGCGTGACTTACATTGGAGTATAAAAGTCACTAGATCAGATGTCTGTTAGAATGTTTTATAATATTATGGAAACAAGTGGTAAGTCTTTGAATTGTTATTTGGTGTTTCAAGATCTTTATGGGCGTAAGAAACAGCAAGTAATAGTAAAAGTGCAAACGGATGCACATAATAGATCAGAAATTGTTATTAGTTAATGTACCTTAAAAATGATTGTAATCCTTTTACCCACTCTTTGTCGTTAATATTTATATAGTATATAACACTATCTTACCTTTATATAATAACCCCTTTGGAATGATAATTCTTTTTAATACTTAAAATATTGTCATGGCCAACTAGTATGGATGGATTAATTTAATTAGTTTAATTAATTAGTCATAAAAGTGTTTAAAAATCTCCGTAATTTGCATTTTAACTACACCCAAGGCTCGGAAACCGTTTTGACTCAAGAATTAAAAACTTTAGACGACAAATGATTGTAGTGAAAATTACTGTTACTGCTTAAAAACTGTTATCGCTTAAAAACTAATATATAAAAAGATCGTTTTTTATTGTTTGTACTTACGAGTTCCTATTTTATTTTCTGTGCTCTGAATATCTCTTTCTTTAGTACTGTATTCTGAAATTTACGAACCTATAATTGAATTGTCTCGGTCATTTTAAGATCTAGAGTGTTGGGTCAACAAATTAAAAATGACAGTAAAACCACTGAAAGCTGTGTACAAAGCCTAATGGCTAATGGCGTAAATGTCGCTGACATAATGGTTAAAACTCCAAGAGTTATTCTGGATGCTTTTGATTTGCAAAGCCTTAAAGTCGAAATACATTTTGCCTGTCAAGCTGATACATCAAGTACAAGCTCAGAAAGCTGGTTTGGGAAATTCTTGCAACACATGGATGTGAAAGAAAATGAATTAGATACTTTGTTAGCAGAATCGGATGAAGATAATTTGAAATATGACCCAATAGACAGTATTTTACAAGCTATTAACTCTATACATTTCCATGAGCCCCAATGTCTCATATTGAAACTACTATATCAATTACAAATTTAAAAAAAAATTAGAGGTCTTGGAACAAACTCCGTTGTTTTTTTAAATGTTCAAGCAGAAACTTTATAAAGAATTCCAAGGCTCTCCTTTTGGTACTGGCTATTGCTTCAGTATATCACTATATATAATTTTCAATGGCAAGTCATGTGCCTCTGGGAATTTCTTGTAAACACACCAGAACGACCATTGACTGGCAGATTAGCCTAGGCCTTGCAAGTGATTGGAAGTGTGAAAATTGACTGGGACAAGCACCCTGCAAAGGTGCTGGAAAACCATCTCCAGAAGGAAAATTCAGAAATTCTGGATGATAACCTAGTGTTGTTTTAATGTTTAAACAAAAATTGTGTAAAAATTTTTTTGCGATTCTTTTCAATTATATCTATCACTGCTCGATTTTGTGGATATTACATTCGATTGATGGCAAGTAACTTGGTTTTGAGAATATTTGATAAATTTCCTTATAATCCCCGAAACCTATGAAAACAGCTATATCATGATAGATTTATGAAATACTGTAATCTGGATTAAAACTGGTATGAAAATTTGAAATGGAGTAGATCTCTAATTTCCAAATGTACATCGAATGAACTTTTCAATAATGGGCTTTTGCTGTGACGATGTGTCTTGTTTTCAGAAAATTTAGAAAATACTAAAACTGTAATACGATTGGTGACGACTCATACCAGAATGAGTGTAAAAGAAGAATAACAATCTATTGATGAACAAATATCGGACATAGAAGTCGTAGAAAGAGAAATACGAGTGGATAAGGTGCTCTTTATGCTTAGACCAATGAACTTTACCTGGAGTCAAAGTCCAATAACGATCCTGCGAAACGAATTACGAATTTCAGGACTAGATTGGACTGTTTTTGAAGAAGAACTAATACTGTTTTGTACATTCAAGCAGAGGTTGTACGGGAAGTTTCGTGGGAAGTTCAGAAAATACCAACCCTTACTGCATCTAATAAATCAAAGACATTGGCGATGCCAAGTCAACATAATATGGGAAACCCTTTTCAACGGACCCATTCAAGAAGACAGTTATGCGATGATAGAGACATTAATTAATTTACCCCAATCAATCTAAACAGACTATTCGTCAAGGAATATTTGGTGTTATTTGGTCTCAAACTTTGCAATATTCAAACGATCCGCACCACCTGAACTCAAATATACTCATCTCTGGAACTGTAGCATCCTGGAGGATGTGTTAGACAATGCTCAAGGCAATTACCTTGAGACTGAAGACTCCTTAAATATTGCTAGGTTTCGAGATTTTTTCTCGCTAACAACACCAATTGTTATAAAGTCCTTGGCAGGACAACTAGAAAGATGCTTTTCGTTTTCAACTGTTATTTGACATGTTGACAAGTATCGTGAGTTTTCATTCTGTTTGTTCTTATACTTTACAAGTGCATTTTTGGTAATATAAAATGCATGAAAATTATACTCATGTACAAACCAAATATGAAACCTTGTGGTTTCGATTCTGTCCGCTTAGACAGCCAGTCGTAGGCTGAATCGCAATAACATGATAAGAATGTACACTGAGGTCCTTAACAGTAGAAATTTCATTATACCAGAAGTTTTTCAGGAAGATTTGCAGTCTAAAAATCTTCTAGTTTTTAAGTATCCCCCATGGAGGAGTTTTTGCTCTGAAACACGATGTCTACCTCATTTGCTCAAGAGGACAAAAGTTAAAAAGACATTTGGATGACAACGAAATTTAATGAATACCAAAGAGCAAGAATACGAAATTTAAATGAGAAAATGAAGAACACACGAAACAAGAAAAATGTAAAATTAACTGTCCCACACTTTCACAATGGTTGGTTCGGTTTTGATAAACCGGCCTTCGGATAATATTAAGTCTTCCATCAGTAACGATAGATACCATGAGACATGATTGAGAAGTGAATCCAGTAAGGAATAATCAAAGCGAATATAAGCTTGATAATTGTACCAATAATCCCCTCCCGGAAACCATATGATGTGGAACATCGAGTTGACTGGTGGGATAAAAGCCCCAACAGTGTTGAAAATTTCTTTTGCTTGTCTTAGGGCAGCAAAAGGGTCAATTTGTCAACCTTGTCCATGATGTCGGAGAGCAAGTATTGTCTCATCCAGGTAAAGTTCGTCCATATTTGATTCTGAATACAGTTGTATATCTATCAGACGTAACATACCAGGGAGCAATTTCTTAATGATAAATAGGTCTGAACGTCCTGTTTATACAGTTAAAACGGTTGGAAACCCCCAGTTGATGCAATATTGCATCACCTCCCATTAATGAAAAGCCCCGATCAAGATTTAGAATACCAAGGAGTATTCTATTTCAGACTTTTGAATTCTAGAATTCTGACGGACTGCTATTAGCTTGAAAAACAACTAGGCAAGTAGGAATCAAATGCAACTCTTGCCTACAATAAATTCCTTACAATAATCTTTATACGTATCCTTGATTATCACCCCCGAAATTGAAACTCTTAACAACTTTCTTGTGTCGCAGGAATATTTACAACGAGCACCCTTTCACACTGATCCAACATTTGGCTGTAATTTCATAGAAACACAAACTTGGCGTCCTGACAAATGGTCGGTGCTAGTCTAACAACGTCAACAACAAAGGATCTGGGGCTATGAAATAATATATTTACATTTGCCACGCCAACCATGCTTTCAGATTCCCTGCATATACAATTCCAGAATCTTGGATTTGTATTAACACTATTTTCGTAACATACATGTGCTATTTTTTAATGACAGTTTTCTCCATATCACACACATTTAACTAACGGAAATCTTTGTCTATTACAGGAAATGATGTGTGACTGAATATATTACCCCAAACTGTATCCTATCGGTATTGTGATAAAAAGATCAACGTTGTCACTTGATATTGAGAATTTACATTTGAATTTTTCATAGCACTTGTTGATGGACACAATGTGAACTTTCAAATAACTACCTCTATTATGTCACTGATTAACTAAAAGTATTTCTCTTTTCTAATCTTGTTACTTCCCAAGTTACTTTTTCGATTCCATCTATTTCATTACAAACCCAGATCTTACTTCCATCAACTCTAGAAACACCTATTTTAACAAACACCAAGGCAAGAAATTTTGGCATTTGTAGTAACGTTTAAGACAAACCCTAGTTGTTAATCAAAAAGCTGAATGCGGATCGGCATGATGCTTTCCTAGTAATAGTATTCTAAAAATTAAATGATTAATGTCACGTAGCAAGCAGATTCTTATTGAATAGAGTAGAACGTCGACGAACTATTCAGGACATTTACAATCTCTTCCATGAGAAATAATAACTTTAGCTCTAATTATGAAACATGTATTTACATTAAAGAAGAAATTAAATATGAAAATAGTACAAAATCTTATACTTAACGGTGTGATAATACCCTGAAGATTACTGTAACAATTAGCTCTGCAAAACATTGATGATTGATACCTCATCCGTAACATTTCCAGCGGACACATATAGAGAACGTATAAACGAATTGAGTAACCACGGAATGAACAAGAAGAGACCTTTGTTTGAAATCACTGACCAATTTTTGTATGTTATTTCTCTTCGGAGATGTGAAATTTTCTTCCTCCTTGAATACAGGGAGAGTGAGAAATGTAGTTACATTTCGTAATTGTCGTTATTAATGTATTATTAAAATCTATTTATGATTTAGTGTTTTAAGATCCAGAGTCATAGTGTTAGTATGAAAATTGACTCTTATTGTATAAAATTAAACCTTTTTCGTTATAGATATTTAGTGATTGTAAATTCCTACCATTTCCAATTTTTGTAGTAACTATAGTAATGCCCGGAGCGATGTCTGTCCCATAACATTTAGTGAATTATTTGTGTTTTGGACAAGTACTATGTAAGGTGAGCTAGGTGCTTAAAATGTTTTAATAAATAATAAGCTCACACTCCTCTGGCTTTGGAAATTTCCATCGTATGATGAGGCGAAACGAGTATCTTTCTTGTCAGATACTCGATCACAAGTAGGAGAAAGAGTTAAAACTTACCCTGTGCTTGTAATTTGCAGTGGGTTTGGCTCTTAGGGTTTATTCCCCCAGTAAGAGGTGGATAAGACTAAGGAATTCATTCCTATAGTCAAGAGGAGACTTGTGATTTCAACTTTATATTCACTCAAAGAAATTACTGTCGTAATTGATACCGTTGTAAATAATCTACGTGATTACTGAGCTTAGTAAGAAGAGCTACGCGCGTTTAAAGCCTAAAGATAATCTGTGATGAATGCACTAGGGAGATCGTTAAGGTCTTCCTTAGTTTAAAAGGATTGTAAAGCTATATACTATGTGAGATCTCTAACAGAGATTGCTCCATGGTGACCGCGAATTCCATTAGGGAAGGTTTAGCTAAAATCATTTACTTTATCAATTGTTGAAGTGTTTAATATACTCTGAAATCAGAGTATCAACGAAAATTAAACCTTAAAAATACTAGAAAACTCTTCCGATCTGCAAATGGTCTGGCAGCATTGGCGAACTCGTCACTTGCTACTGCCGTGGGAACAGGCATGGAGACTTCTTTGGTGACGCTTAGAGATCTTCTTGCTAAAAGATCGGTGGATTATCAACAGAAAACCCCTTAAATCAAATCTGGTACTATTAAAGTTTTCATGAAAAAAAAACAGTAGAAGGGTGAACCAAATATTATGTGTTTGCCTAATGGTTTCACTGCATGACTTGTTTTGTAATGTAACAAGTATTTGTTGTAATAATTGTTAAAGTAATTACGGTTATTATATGAAAATGTTTATCGTTTCAGGACAATAGATAAATTGAATTGTCTGACTAAGTTAACAAAACTACCATACGAACACTTAGCTGAAGTGAACAATGACCTTGACGATTCTGAAAATCGCATCTATGGGTATCCCCTTGTGCGTCAGGACAATCTCCCTACGAAAGGAACAAGGCTGGAACACCTAAATTGTTCAAACCAGAAAAGTAAACTTGAAAGGACGTTTTCACCAAGGACTATGAATAACCCACATAGTCAAGGACTTCTTATACATCTACCCCAAGAAAAAGTCAGAAAGTGGATTACTAAACAAGGTAATTTGCTGTATAACTTGTATGCCCACAATCTTATTTAATTCCATCACATAGATGTACTTTCTATCTTTGCATAAAGGAAATAAGTGTTATAGGAAAAGGTTATATCCTATTCAAACAAAAACTTGATACTAGAATTAGAAAAGGAAAGAAAAAAGCTATTGTGAGAAACACTAAATTATACATACCAATACCAAGTGACTTTAACGGAATAATTGATGTAGACCAACAATTGGGTTCTCTAAAAATTATCCCTAGTAAAAAATCAATCATAAAGCGGTATCATTTCGATAATTCAGATACAGTATCACCAAGAACTGTAGGAGTCTACAGTAGAATGGTAAGATAAGTGAAATAGCAAAAAAAATTCCGATGACAGCATCTCAAAATTTCAGTTATTAAGATAAAATATTACTTGGCCAATGTATATAAATGAGGTAGAAAGCAATGTTTTGTAATAGTATCTAATTGTATAACGATTTAACTTAAAGATCTATACCATAGATAAGTTTGGACATAACTTCTGCAGACACCACTAAACCACTTTCAAATGGTCTTAAGAGAATTTATATGCAATTACCCAACTCTAAGAATAACATTCTCACCAATCAATGTACATAGGAATAAAAATAGAATAGTTTAATTTATTGAGTGCCAGTTCTTTATAAAATAGCTCATACTTCGATTTTGCTATAAGATTATTGCAACAAGAAGTAATTCTGTTTGAAATACAAATTCTACAAGCACAAACTACGACGTTTACGCCGCCTTGTTAAGCTAAGGCTCAGGACGTGAATTATATCGTTTTCCTTGTAAATAAATAACGAAACGGATTCTCTTTAATAAAACTTTGTAAAAATGTTATCGCAATTAAGAATGACAGTAATCTTGATGTGGTGCCCAGCAGTAGTTAAATTGCCACATAAAAAGAGGGTTAACCGAATACATTGAGACAGACAGTTCAATAGCGAAGTCTGTTGAGATTATTAAAAGAACTATGATGCTAAGTCTTCTTCTAAGACTCCGAAAAATAAACATTGTCAGCATGTAACATTCATTGACGATCAAATCTTTGCGACATATAAATCAAGACCCATTGATGTATAGATTTCGTGATGCCCTTTTATGATCACCGCTGATGTTAGATGTCTTAAAAATAAATTTGAAAAGTAAAGACCTTAATAGTGACCATATCTTGAATGACCAATCATTCCACACATGAGATGCGGGAATGTGGATCATGTCTGATATGAAAAACTACAAATGTTGAATTTTGAAGGAAATCCCTTTGTTGATAGTTGGAACATAAATTGAAAGATGAGGAAATGTATTAAGTTATAAATCCAGTTTTATAATGGTCATATTAAAAACCATCAGGCATTTTAAAACTATTAGAACAAATGTTGGCAAAAGACTGTGCCTGATAATACCTATCGAGGTTTGCATGTTAACAACATTGACCGTCTTACCAAACTGAACAAACGTTTCAAAGAACAAGGTGATGATAGAATTGAAACTCACTATGTTCTTAGATCTGGGAAAGGTGCCCTCATCAAACGTTGACACAGAAAGTGCCCTAGATGGTGATGGTCGACAAAGCAAATATTTCCGTTTTATAAGCTCTGTAAAAAGAACGTAGCCAAACGATATAACTATTGTGGCTGATGAGCAAACGGAATTCTCACAACACTTATATAGTGTTGAAGAAAAGTTACTTGATAAAAAATTGAACATAACTTTCGGTTTAAAAAAATTTCTTGTGCAAGGAACCGCATTTTATTAAGTAAATACTACATGTTGTGGGTTGTCTTGAACATAAGGGGTAACACGTTTCGACGACATACCCCCGGGTTTTAAAGGAAGGTTCTCATAAGACTACTCTACCACTTTTTAGGTTTGACATGTTCTTACTTCTTTCCATATTTATAAGTATGCAATCAGTATTATGTAGCACACGACATTACCATCATAATTGACTAGAATCATGATGTACTGAGCACTAATAAACTCTCTGATGATATCAGATATTCATTCAGATCAAAACGAATACCGTCTTCTACGAAAGGAAAATCTACCCAGATCATTGCATCTGGCGTGAATTTTGAAAGTTCCTCAGAAGACCTTACCTTGTATTCCAAATACCGATGTTATACAAACGTTTTATTTACAAGATGTTAATTTTCAGTGAATGAGTCACGAGAAGCATCCACAAGGAACAGTTCTTGTAAAGACGCCTTGCAATATGCACAAAATCTTTTAATCAGCTTCTTTTATTTTTTTACATATCAAGACAAGCTCGACAATGTTTTTCATGAAAAGCAACATCGATTCCTGCACGAATTCATGTATGAATCTTCACAGGGCATCATCTGGTCCCCAGAGGACCTTACGTTCCAAGGTCCCGACAACCTAGGATCAAGATTTCGATCGGATTCATCCCTCTTCAATGAAGAAGAATAACAATTTGATCGTTTCCATTTGAAGAACACTCTCCGGAAAGAGATCATTTAAACAAGGAACTTATCAATAAACACTTTTCGATTTTCTCAGGTACTTTATTTACTTAGTGCGCTTTACTCTTCTACAAAGACACCCGATGTCTTCAATCAAACAGAGTGGAAAGGAATGTTGAGTTCGTCTTGGCTCAACATGAAGTGGCTTATGGCCCTGAAACAACAACGAAAGAAGACTTCGATTATGTAAGATAACAAAAGAAATCAAGTTGGAAGTACTGACGAATTTACGAAGAGCTGAACGAAGTTGGACATTAAAACAACGGACAAAGACATTAACTCTTTTAGAACACTGTCATGTGCATTTATTTGATGTACTGTAAAATTGCGCTCTGTACATTTATTATAAGTTACATTTAGGAGGAGAGTAACCTGTAATAATATTTACAATAGGATCCCATACGAAAGTAGTAATAAAAATCCTGATANAATCGATATTCGTTTTTAGTGAAAAATTGGTTTCGAAAATGACGTAATCACGTGAGGTAGGTGTGGTCATCAGATTGACCAATCACTGGGCAGTATGCTGTCACGTGATCGACGTATCATACGTTGTGTTTTCCTCTCGACCTGAAACTCACTACGCAATCAGTTGATCTCGTGGGCTTACCAGTCTCAACACCTAAACCAGTAGTGGGTTTACCAATCTCGAACAAACCCAATTGATGGATAGATAGTTGGAGAACTTGTGGGGTCTCGTAAATTCGTGAACCAGAATACGCTTGTAGCTGGCTACTATCCTAGAACATCTAAACTAACGGAATTACCGAAGGTATAGCCAAATTTCTGTAAGCAGGTTGTAGTGTGACTGCTTAATACTGTGGGTTACTCTCTCTCCCTCTACTTGCAATAAAGTTTGTACATGTTAAAGTATGTTGTTAACCCCTGATGTT
>JGI24022J15233_10011364_pt1 | contig 10161 bp, 9 predicted proteins | sample Ectturendosymbi2_FD_15233 | JGI IMG/M metagenome (IMG submission 15233)
TGTTCGCGCCACATATATGTATGGTGTTGTTCTTCACGCACATCCCATTCGTGGTGAATCACACAATCAACGCAACACCACCGGAGAGGTTGCAACACAACCATTTCAAAAAAACTGTCAAGAACTGTGTGTCATACAAAAACGAGGAAAGCTGCAGTTACGTTGTTCAAAATGTTGACTGAAAGAAATTTGTGGGCCGAAAAGTGTGTTGGCCAAGACCGGCATTTTCAGCCCAAGCTGAAAGACCGGAATTTTCAGCCCAAGCTGAAAGACCGGCATTTTCAGCACATGATTGAGAGCGGGTGCAAGATGAAAAATTAAAATAATGTACAACTTATAGGTTTCTTTATCATGTTTAAAAATAAACAGATTTTTCAACAAAGTTCGCTGCTTTCAGCAGATTTTAGATGAATATTTGTGACAAGATTCTTAGCAGAATTTGCAGTTTTTTGTGACACCATTTAGCAGATTTAGGTCGCAACCATCTGGCAACATTAACGGTCAGCACGATACACTCCGACTGTCATGTCACGATGCGACTGTGGAGAGAGGATGCAGAGAGTAAAGCTAGTAACACAGATGCCTCTCCCACACCCTGTATGATGTAGCCGGTAGTGAGATATTTTTTAAATTTGGGGCCCCGCGTTACCTTAATCCGGCACTGATCAACACTACTCTACTCATTATTATTCTAGTTCGAACTTAGCTTAACATGTCTGTCCATTCCACAAGGTCAATGAAATAGATTCAAGTTTCAAGTTTATAGTTCAAAATTTTGAAAAGCTAAACTCTTTTCCACAACTGCGCAAACACAAACATGACTAACAGCGAATTTTGTAAACAAGTGCGGAATAATTTTCGAATTGCTGAATCAGTGGAACAAGAGATTCCCACGTCACCTGTGCGGCAATATGTTAAATTTATTTATTATGAGGTGGGGTTGATGATGGCACTTTTTGACTGCTAGGTCTTGTAGTGCCAGGGTCGGATAAAAAGGAATCTATATACGTATGCCTGACTCTCGCACAAACGTTTCTACAAGCTTTGCAGCAACCGGCTTCGTAGAATTTCCGGGGCTAAAAGTAACACCAATTTGATTGAGAGTGTGTTGCAGACGTTGTCGCGCCTCCGAGTATTTGGGACAGACTTGGATAACGTGTTCTACCATTTCTGGGATTTCACACTGGTCACTGAGCCCGTCAGGATGAAGACCAATGTGTGACAGATGATGGTTTAGTTGACAGTTACCTGTACACAAACGAAAAATGGTAGTAGAGAGGAAATGGATCGGCAGAGAAGACCGCAGCAGGGCAGGAGAGATAGCTTTGTAATCATTTCCTTTTGTGTAGGTCTCGTAGTGAAGGTCCCACGCATAGAAACAGTGTTGGTGTAGAAAAGAAAGCAGATCAGAAAAGTTCAGGCCGGTATTTACATTTTGTAGAAAACACAATTGAGAGGATTGGGTGAAGGTTCGGCAGTGGGGACTTTCGCCAGCTGATCAGCTATCTCGTTTTCTGGGATATTTTTGTGGCCAGGAACCCAAAGGAAACGGACTTCGTAGACCGAAGCTGAAAGCGTCGAACAGAGAAGGGCGATTTTATTTGTGAAAATATGCTTTTTCCAGTTCCAATTAGTGATCGATTGTAAAGAGCTGAGACGTTTATAGGTAACACTTGTTTCCAGTCTTCCCTCAAGATGTTTAAACAGACATTTCCTTCAAGATCAATATTGGGATGATAAACCATTGTTTCACACTTGACTTTAGACGCCTCGTGGAGGTAGTTTCAACCAACCTAAAATGAAAAACCAAGCATTCCACCTCTGTAGTATCCTTCATCACGAATATTGATCAGTTTAAAATTCAACAAATCTTTCGGGTCCGGAAACTGTATAATACAGGTTTTGGGCAACTGCAAGTCATCCAAATCTTTTATTAAACGTAGCTGAGCAGCAGTGACTTCTCTTTTTCCACCGGAGGCAACTTCATCTTTTTTTGCTGTTTCAGTGAAAAAAGTTTTATCATGTTTAAGTATGGGTTCCAAAAAGAACTTTTGACCAAATCAACTGTTTTCTTCCAAAAACCTCAAATGTTTGCATCAAAAGGTGCAGAACCTTAATGTGGACAATTTATGGGTATAGTTTGGTAACATGTTCTTTTAAAAACAGCACCTCAACTACTGTAGGCCTACAACTAAACAAGATGCACAGCCTGCCTTATTCAAATAAAATCTCGGCAATATGTAACGCAACGAGAAGCACGTGCACTTGATATAAGAGCAAAGCAAGGGTTGCATGAGGGACAACCAAAAGGTTACTGTTGTGTGCGCTGATGCGTGTCGATCTTCGCCTAGCAATAATGAGCACATACCTGAAGAGTTCGAATACTTGTGTCTGCCAGTAGAAAATGTTAGACTACGCAATGAAATTGTAAAACACACTGCTTATTCAGCGACCTCAGTAATCCCAAGACTGCGGGTGTTTGAATTAGATATCAGTTACCATCACAGTCAAACTCCATTCGAGCAAGTTGCTCGCTTCTGGAAAGTTTGCAGGCCGGGTCATAAGTAACTTGTGGCTGAAAATCAACTACCCAATGACTGTGATGTACCGTGGATTTGCCGATAACGCTTGTGATGTGGTTGGAGGATATTGAGTTTAGACAGCCGTTCGGGGAAGAACGACGGTCATTGATTGCGCATGCGCACATGTAAATGTAACGAATTAAAGGTCATTCAATGTGTTATTGTACATTGAGGCCAAACTCACAAGAGATTGAAGGGGAGGTTGGGCGGTTTTCCATGTACTATGACCTACATTTAACGTTGTTGTTATTGCTCAAAGATGAAAGCTGAATAAGAAATGGCATTAAATAACTGCAAACCAGCTGTGGAATTTGTGGACTGTAGAGAACGTTGAGACGCATTGGCACGGTCTTCCCAGGCTGAGTCGCTGTGGAAGATTTGTTGGAGCAAGCGATTGGAAAACTAAATGAAAATGAAATAATGGCTGTTGTGTTAATGTGTGCATGGCAGGCATCCTTGGAACCGTATGCAGATCCCTTCGTTATAGAGTATGACCTCAACTGGCGAAACCGTGATGTTGGGTTGTTTGAAGCCACGAAAATATTTTCATCTTCAAATTTATTACAAAGTCGAAGCTTCTGACCCTATCCACAGAATGTAAGTAATTTTTGCAACAAAAAGCGCTAACCTTTCGATTACCTCCTGTCAATACAAATTTGATTAACTCGTGTACACATTTGGAACCAAGCGATACAGCGTTGTTTGTTGCTTAACAATTTCCAGACAAACAACAACGGACGTTTGACAAAAGTGTGAAACTATTCAATGTCAAGATAATAACAAGCAGTTTACAATAAATACCCAAATACCATAAACGTTTCTGGCAGTGTAAGATGTTCACCTGTTAAAAGCAATGCACGCCAAGTTGCTAGCAGAGCAAAGAGCCGAGACTATCGACATATATCCTGAGGCATAACAGGACAACTCGGGAAAGGCATTGGTTGTTTTAATGGCGTTGACGACGGCGGTTGGTGCGATGTAGGCGGTCATCTATGAACAAAATGCAAACCTTGAGTAATTTACAATAATCATCCCAATATCAAACAACTAACTGGATAACCTGTTGTTGGCAAGTCGCGCAAGTTGTGTTTGCTAATGTTAGCGCATGACGGTATCTGGAATTGCAAGAACTCTTAGAACAGAATAAAGCTATGACGCTTTACAGGTTTCAGAAAGAAAAAACAAAGTAAAGCATTGTTTCTGGTTGAATTGTTCAAATGAAATATTCCTTTATGAATTAATTCAAGGCGTAATTGAACAAATAAGAACAATTAGACCAATCTGCCAGACACGTTTAATAAAAAAAAGTTGTATTGAAAGAACTTCCAATAAATGTTTGCTGACTATGACAACAGTTGATTTTTATGAAACGTGTATTATGATTTCACAGACATCACTGTTTGTCGGGTTTTTGTTTATTCGCAACTTGGCAAGACTTCCAAGATTGGTTCTTTTTTTAAATAAGCTCGATCTTGCAATTGATACGAAGCTATTACTGATGTCACAAAAATTTATTTCGCTTGTGCAAAATTCGTGTGTACCTTTTATAACAAACCTACTTCTGTCAAAAAATGCAACATGATATTTTCTACCAGCAGGAGTTAGCTTGCTTGGTAACGTGGCATTCCCACGTGTACAAACAATAAATTCCATTATTTGTTATTGTGAATCAGTTGCGAACTGGGGTGAAGCGGTCAGAGATATGACATTTTCAGTTGATAAGATCAATTAAAAATTCGACAGTCTTTGCAGCTTACGAATAAGTCAGCAACGGCGAGGTTGATGAGAAAAATGTTCCCATATTTATGGGTTCTTCTTCCGTAGATAATGGAACTGATCACGAGTAAATTTCCCAATGTTCCAATTACGGAAATGACAGTAAGGAACAAAGCATCAAACACTCTTCCTGCTCCGTACTTGCCATAATAAGGTCCGAAGTCATCTGAGGTGGTGTTGTTATTCATATTAGGTCACGAATAGGTTTGGATGGAGAAAACTTAATGAGTAAAAATAAAACTTGTTAAATCCATGTAATTTTGAAAAGACGAAAGATGGAAAGTGTTTCCATCGAAATCGAAATCGAGTACAATGAACAACCAACAAATTCGAACATGGTTTCCGTGCATTTCTGATCCGCCGCTCACCAGGTCACGTCAAACAAACAACAATAACTGAAACAGCGTGACGATTTAACAGATGGAAATGGCGTTCTTGCCCTCACTCGAAACATAAAAAAATCGAGTTGCCACAGAAAATCACGGTCTAAGACACTTTATGTATTCTGGTGAGAGTTAACGTTGAAGCAGCGTGGTTGATTTATGAATTCCAAATTCCATCGGCCTGGACTGCAATATTCTAGAAGCAAAGAAACATTTAAACAGGATGGCAAAAAGCTCGCAAAAACGGGTCTCTTTAAAGGAAAAATCAAACGTAACAATGGATCTCATTATTATTATCACAGCTTGTTATTTCTTTTTATTCCTTATTGACTGGGAATGTTTGTTGCAGGCGTATTTGGTCACGTTGAAAATCAGATACAACAAAATTGCGTTTTATTAAATGAATAGCAGAAAGCGTTATACACGTATTTTTCACGTTTTTGCAAACTAACTGTTATCTTTCAACTTTCCCCCAGGCACAAAGTTACCATAGCATCTCGTGGTACAGATAAAAATAGATAGTTTGTCTCACATGCGCGTCATATCATTACCACGTTCCTTCTAAACCAATTAAAATAAATTTTAAGTGTTGGTAAAGTGTCATCTTTCGGTAATAAACTAAGAAGCCATTATTAATGGGATTCATTTGCGTGTGCATTGGTCATTAACAAATATTCACAGTTTCAAAAGATCGCATTTCTTTGAACATGTTTTGATGCAATGTCACGAGATCTAAACTATGTTTCATTCTGTGTCGATTACTTTTCAATAGGTTGTGCATGTCAACTGCCACGAATACCTGCCGAACGATACACATACTGTGAACAGAACTGCCGTGTTGGTGATCATTTGGTGTGAAAGCCAACCGTTTGCTGTCGCAACAATTTTAACATCTGGTGCTAATGTCAATATACCTTCCCTACGTCACCAAATGGAAAAGAGGCAAGAGATTTGCTTGATATAACTTCCTTGCTTTGGCATCGAAAACAAATTCCTGTAGATCTACAAAAACCAATAAGAAACTATTTAGAAAAAGTGCGTCTCTCTAAGCGTAATTTAAAGCTATGCTCCAAACGACCTGCCCGTTACATTTTCAACAGGGATTTCTGATATCTCAAAAACACTTTGCATCGCTGAACTCAAGCTACACACCAAATAGCTTAAAATAAGTGCCACTGCACACTTAGTTTCAGGGAGTTTAGTGCCACTGCACACATCACTTTTATTCACTGCACCGATAGTGAACAACATCCTTTGCGTTTGCATCTATTCATTACTCATGAAAGCTTGCATCTCCTCAATTCAGCGTCTTTTTTGTTTATTCATTTATTAATTGTTAACCTTTCTTAAAAGAATAATTTTGTTTTTATTTTAAGTTATTCTGGTAAATATTTTATGTACTAAACATTTGTTTTGCTTGTTTCATTATTTGATTCAAATAAAAAGCTAATTAATTTAAATATAAGAAAAATTCATCAACTTGGAACACTTGAAAGACTGTAAAATTACACAATATGCATCGTGTTGCACAAAGACACTGTGGGATTGATTAAACTGTTCGCACGATTGTCTGCGTCAGAAAAGGCAGTACCTTGATGCAAAATTTTCGATTTTTCTTGTCACACATTTCCGAATTGCTTGCTGCATATACCGAATACAACAATTTGTTGCGATCAGATATTCATGCCAATGACGCACAAGTTCCTGAATCAATGCCCACTGTAACCTGATGCGATTCGGCAATACTTTAGCTTGCCCGGAACACTATGCGCTATTTCTATCAAAACAAACATCGTTTGACAAAAAAGCACTCAACAAATAAAACACTGAATATATTTGAATGTTCAACATTTCTGTATAGGCCATGTCAAATCTTTCAGAATCAAGAGGCAGATAGAGGTTTCGAATAAAAATTAAGACGTTCGAATGCTCTCATGCTCTGTTCCACGTTATCCCAACAATGTGCACCTCAAATCCTGCTGCCGATTTACCGTAAGTAGCTGGGTGGGCTACAAGCTGGGGTTTCATCAGCAACGGTTGTCCAAATTTTTGTACAAAACGAATATGAATTTCTTCACTTCCATGTAAAGAAGACTACCGCTTAGAAAATACTCCATATGCAAGATAGGTTAGAAACACTCCATATGCAAGATAGGTTAGAAACACCCCATATGCAAGATAGGTTAGAAATACTCCATATGCAAGCTGGGTCATTTTGTTAAAATTATAAATGTTGAAATGGTGTCGGTTCGTATGTTGACTAGACCGTGTCTTTCCCCTCAACTCAGTTGCTGCGCCTTCTCTTTCAGGAAATTTCGCGTTTGAAACTCCAACATCGAATTGATAAATTGAATAGAAATCAGCGTCACTTTGCTGATACCATATCGTCATATGCAGTTGTGCAGATTATGCAGGCAAAGCGTGTAATTAAGCATTTCAGACTACCATGTTGCACAGTGAAGAACGATGTTTAATTTTCGACTGTTAAAAGTGAATGGCCGTGACGTGTTTGAACCTTTACCTTGCAATCGTTCACTATCGCCGATCACGAAACTGGACAGGCAACAAGCACCGTTTTTCAAGTCTTTATAGGTATCAATCGAACCCAGCTCACCAGCTTCAGCGCTCAACACATTGTCTTTGGCCAGTTTGCTAATGTCTGAACACTTCCTGACCATGTGACGTGCTTCTTTACAGGATCCCTTGTTGCCGAGCTTCTAGTTCTTCTATGACTGCCTGATCTGTTAACACCGCCTTCTGTGTATAGGAATTGGGTCACACATGCAGTTTTGTAGAAACGTTTGATAAACGATACTGAACCACGTCCAACTTTAAGCAAAAAAACGCAGTCAAATTCCATTACTTTCTGCGCATTTGCGCCGATCCAATTCATGTTTTATGGCGTAAGCCCAATACATTTTTGATTTGAAATGAAGCATTTAAACGCTTCGTTGTAATTGAGTGACGTTTCCTCTACGTTGAATGTTTACATCATTGGCAATTTTCTAGTAGCTGTGAAAAACTACGTTCTACACTGTACAGCAGTAATGAAACCACACTTTTCGAAATACCTATATTCTACACAAAGTTTTCTGTTCACTTTTCTCAGCATTACTTTGAACTTGCAGTGCTTACGACAAGACGGCTCTGTTTTGACACAAAGAAATATGCTGAAGACTTTTGATTGCATCAAGTGATGTGAAGCCATGTAGATCTTCATACAAATTTCACCTTCTTAATGTGACGTCAAAATTACTGCCTCCACAAACCTCTATTTAACTTATGTGACTGAAGTGATATAGATCGTTTTATTTCACCTTAAGCAGAATTATGGTTTAGTTAACACTCAAACATTTTTATGAATTTTGACGTCAGCGTTATTTGGATAAAACTACAAGCTTTAAACACAGAAAAGACATTCAAGAATTTTTCTGCAAATAAACTACTGAAACGTTTAAATAGATTTAGCTTTTCGCCTAGCCTTCTGCTTTCTCGACAAACAAACTGGTATATTTACGAAGCTGTTCAGTTGGCAGTGTCTTATTTTCCACTGTGCAATGACCTATTTGTGCAAGTGATGTCGGGCAGCCCCGAAATAAGTCATGTACCATTTTGCGGAAGTGACAAATGTCATGGTTTCAATTCGTGTAAAGAAACTATTGTGCGCTTGCTTCGAGGAAATTTTCTCACGCAACGAGGTTTGAACGTTTTGACAACGAACGAAATCACCGATGATAGGATGGGATTGCCGCATCACGCAAAAATATCACCGAAGATGTAATGTACCAAACAGTTTCTTGTATGACCCAGGGCAACGAGGTTATGACGTCTTGACAGCTAACAACATTATTGATAGCAACGTGGAAATGTCGCTTGATGCAAAGGCATTCGCATACATTTCACATCAATCGGTCCTTGTTGACGTTGTTTGAATTTTCACAGAGCTCTTGTGCAGCGTATCGTGCAGTAAGGCCCAATTCAATTTTAATTCACTCCTGATAAAAAACTTTACCGAAAGTCCAAAGCCTAATATCCGTCCGGATGTCATCATGAAAATTTATGTTGAAAGCTTTCTTCCGGAATTGTTTGTGTTGAACTGCTTGAAAACAAAATGTAAGTTTATCAGAAAATCAGCCACAACAATTAAAACAATCGAATACATTTCCTTTGAATGCAAGCGGTTCACATGTTCCTAATAGAGCAAAGCGTAATATTTAAAACTGTCTTTCCACTTAAAAATATAGTATAGGCTGCAAATATACGTTTATCTACAAATATGCACGGCAACGTTCGGCTGTTATGGACTGAGTAATAGATTGCGTAATTTTGTTTTGTTATAGTCAATTTATCACTTTTCTTTCTACTCTCCGTTTTCTCCCGTGCCTTCGCAACGTTGCTGTCGCCAGGGCAACCAAAAGTCAATAAAGTCAAAATTTATCTGCCTTTTCAAACGTCCACAAACCAAATTTCACGCTCATACCATGAGCGAATACAAACTTATTAGGTCAAAAAAAGTCAAAAATTATCAATAGGTCAAAAATTCTTCAAGCACAGTTTTTTCTTTTTATCGACATTTTATTAAAAGCTACAACAACAGATATTGATATGCTTTTGCAAGTTTAGGTGATATGTTGAGATACTTTTTGCAAGTTCTGACATAGTATTGTTGTTTTTCCCGCTACTGGACAGTTGAAAGCACGCCAGGCGTGGTAGTACTTGACATTGAAGTATGACATTGTGGAACCTTCGCAGTGACCTCAGGAGATTTGTTCACACTGGATATCTCTCCTGCGCGTTTGGATTGATTTTCGTCTGCGGTTTGTTACCTCTAGTTTCATTGGGTCTTTCATACTTTTGATTTTGGTTTCATTTCAACAGAAAAAAGATATTTGACCTACCGGTTTGATTTCTGATATAAGCTTTGTATCTGCTTTCAACTGCAAACGCAGGAAATTGATAAATTTGTAAATTATAAAGTCAAAAGTTACAGTTTTTAGGTCAAAACATTCGTTGCTCGAGTTATCATTGTTATCACTAAGACATTTAATCAAGCGCGTTCCGTGAAATCTATTGCTCTCCTGTTGTCGTTGACATAAGCACTGACGAAAGCCTACTGTTAGTTGGCTGAAACGCCGGTGTCGTTTTCAAAAAACGTTTTAGCACAGTTGAACTTATTATAGCTGGTTCTGCAGCATGTTTATTAAAATTTTAAACGGAAGGTGGTTTATGTGCCTCACAAAAACTCCAACGCTGACATACGATCGTACAGTTCTCAATACTTTACAATGGATACTTCAAGTAGAGAAATTTTTCCTAGATGTTATAGTGGACACATTGGTGCTTTAATGTTTTGTGCATTCTTACTGCGTAATTCCCAGTGATATTCCATTCGCGATTCAACGCGATGTACTTGTTTGCGC
>JGI24022J15233_10011365_pt1 | contig 10161 bp, 4 predicted proteins | sample Ectturendosymbi2_FD_15233 | JGI IMG/M metagenome (IMG submission 15233)
TATAATAAAACTAATTAATGCATACTATATTTATTGAAGCTACAACAACTGATATTGATATGATTTTGCAAGTTTAGTTGCAAATCTGAAATATTAATTGGTTTGTTGCGACTTCCGACGTGTGCTGTTTTGCCCATTACTAGAAGATTGCACATTAAGTAGGCTAGGCGTGGGAAGGCAAGAAACGTGGTCTTACAGTACAGTACTTACTTAATTTGGTAATGCTCTGTCCGTTATGCAAATAGTGCTTCACCTTTATGACTTTCCCAGGCTTGACTTCACTGTATCTTTTAATGTACTTACCAAATATATCATGGCTAAAGTTAAATAACCAATCGTTTAAAAGTTTGAAGCATAAGGAATGAATTGCTTCTGAGTTAACGTCAACACCAAAGGCTGAATTATCTTTCAGTTTCAAAAGCAGGAAGTTGATAAGCCGAAATAAGGTTAAAATTTGTAAATTTTAAAGTGAAAATTTCAGGTTTTTAGGTTAAAAGATCGGTTGCCCGATAATCTTCGTGAGAACTGCAATGCTTGATTCCCAACCAGTCACAATCTCAGTGGTCTTGGATAGTTGGTGCAGTGAAGCGTTACGCAGAACGATGTTTGTTTGATTGTTACGTGACCAGTCCGATATGCGTTTTATAACCTTTGTTACGAACCATGGAGTCGAAAATGCATCAAATGCTTTGATTCCAAAGTAACAAATATTGCTTTTTGGAATCAGTTAAACATTTGAGTATGTTTTAACCTGCAGAAATCGCCCCTCTGGAAACCGAAATCGCCCCCCAAATCTCGTTAATCACAAAATTGCCCCCACAACGCATGAAATCGCCCCCTTCGCCCCCTGGGGCCGATTTCGCCCACGTTGAAGACCACACCTCTGAGGCAAGGTATGTGAAATCATTGATGAAAACATTAAAGCTTAACGTAATTGTCATTGAACTGTCACCGACACAGTTTTGATCATCACAAATAAATATTTGATAATCACAAATAAACATCTAGAACGAAGACTATTGGTGCTTCTTCTTGCGTATGGAGGTTTCCCTCCGAGTTTGCATGCTTTGTTTATTGCGGAAAGGCACACACAATCACGAGACATAAATCACAGCAGACGAGGCATAGTGAAGCGATGGCAACAGCGTGATGCAGCACGTAATCCCACAAAGCGCAGTCGCAATTTTTGACCCATGAGCTGAGTACTAGGTTCCTTGCTCAAGGGAACAACTGGCGAGGGCGATCGAACACCAGCCTCACAATTGTGAGGCCAGCTCTTTTTCAAAAGAGCTAACCGACCACCTGCTACTGGTGCTAACAATGTGTATGGCGGGGTCTCAAACACGCAGCCTGCGATGCTTTTTGAACAGTTTCAAATATTAATATTTAAGTTACTTAATTTATTCATTTAGTTTATTACTGGCTGTATATCATCGCAATATTAACGCATTTAGTTTTGAAACTGTACACAAACACAAATATACGTTAATCATTTAAAACTACGGCTGATGCTGCAGACAGGGATGAGTTTTATTTGTGGCACGCCAGAGTTATCAGAGGAATGCATGTGATGTTCTTGAAATGACGTTTACATCACGATTTTGGAATACAGCAAGTTGGTGGGCCAGAAACAGGTGCGAAAATCGTTGCTCTTTGTTTTTACTTGCGGTTAGTGACTTCAAGCGCTTTGATACAAGTTTTTATTTCATTATCACAAAATTCACCACGGGACTTGAAACCTCAGGTAAAGGTCAGCCACGGTACGAATTCTCCAGAGTTTACATTAAACTATATAAACAACTTTTGATTAATTATGGACAATTGGAAATCCATACTGTATCCTTTGATAAGGTTCGACTAAAAGCTGAAGCAGGTAGCATCCTTTAAGCAGATTCGTTGGTTTGCAATGAATTATCCTTTGGCTTGCAGGTCAAAAGCTTGGTTAACCTAAATACTTTTTAGTTCAATTTTCGGAATTGGGGGATAATTTCCCCTTGGCTAGGCGCCTGGGTATGAGCCTATAAAATATTATGCCAGCTCGCAAACAAGAGGGATAGTTTTCATACAATTGCAGCATGCAGCATGCAGCAAGTAGTTTGTTTACGGAGAGTATAATTCAATGTCTAAAGGACTCTTTGCGTCATCTAAGAATAGCCACTATATTTCTTCTTCAGCACAGTGCACTTACTGCAACACTAGAAGTTAATTGCGAACAATATAGACACAATGATCTAATCCTAAAACATTATTTCATTCAAAGTTTCAGCTTAGCCGTAAGCCATCATCAGGGAACATTAAAATTGGATTATGGGCGTATTTTAATTTATCTTTTATGATGCATTTTATCGAAAATCTTGCAAATTTTAGTTACTGCATTAACACCGCTTTTTGTAGAAGAAAAATGCCAGTTATATTCCTGTCCGGAGAAGAGGAATGGAAAAACGTAATTGATCGCAGAGAAAAGTGAAGTGCACGAAATACGCAGAAAAAGGACCTATCGTTGATACTGTAATGCTCAGACAATATTACCACATGAATATTTTCAATCGATCCCGCTATTTACTTCTTTTTTTAGAAGATGTATGCTCTGTGATAACGAGGCGCCCACATACACTCCTACCTGTTAGTTTTTCCTGCGTTTCGCGTGGATCTGCGACTCTATCTGTTTCTCAACCAAGTCATTTAATGGCAAAGACAACAATATGATAATAAATTATTGGTAAACTGCAGTTTAAAAATGGCAGTAATGCCTTTGAAAACAACTTACGGGCGTCAGGAAGTCTAACATCAGCGGAAAATGTATTTTGGTGTCTTGAGATTGTGAACTTATCTGTTTCGTTGTTTGTTTTCTTTGACGAATTCTGGACTGTGTTCTTTGAAAATTGCTGAACATCTTGAAACCAAAAAATATTCCCATCACAGCCTTTTACTGTTGTTTTTGGGCATTCCTTTATAAATACGCCTATTCGGACTATTGCGTCAAAATGTTTTTAGTAACAAGCGGATACGAGTATGGCACCAAGAACCATGATAGACGCGGTAAACGTTGGCCAAGAATTTAACTAGAGGACCAGGTCAAGGCTTCATCTAATCACAAAATGAAGCACAAATTCGACTGCTTTGCTATATATTATGGTTACAGTTCTGTTGAAAAGATAATTTCTCAACAAATAGTTTATATGTAAAACGTTAAAGTTGCTGAAAAATCTTTTCAGTTGTTAGTTTTTTGTTTTTAGTCCATATTTTGAAATAGCTCTCTGGAGCATCTGACTCTGGTTTACCTAAGAACAAATAAAGAGCAATTTATATAAAATCAAAACGGAATCGAACGATGCTGTCAACGAAGTTCTTCAGAAACATCAAAATCAAGCAGGATGTTAAAAGGAATTAAACAATTCTTGCATATGATCCACAATACTGCACTAATAAAGTCATCAAAGATAGATAACACATGAATTAGGTGAAAAACGATTTCTTATCAGAAAATCTCTGGCTGAGGATTTACATCCAGGGCAGAAAAAATTTTGCAACGAAAGATGTTCTTTTCGAAATGATTTCGCAAAACATCAAAGAACATCCTTCGTTCCAAATTTTTTTTCAAATAATTATTTGAAATGTATCATCTAATGAGTATCGTCAGAGCCTTTATCCTAGAATAGATTTAAGATAGGAAAAAACGTATGAAAAAATCTAAAGATGGACGTACCTTCCCACTAATTCAACTACGTTAGGTCGTGCCCCTATATATGTCAGTCAAAATTTTTTTATTTTTCCAGGCAAGCTGTAGAAACGTCTGCCTAAACACTTTTTTCGTTAGATTTACAAGAACTAAACTGTAAGTAGGGAATAGTAGCAATCTTGGATATTTCATCAAAAGTGAGATAATCAAATACCCATACTTCTTCTTTTGGTCAGTGTTACAAGAGTCCATGCCATTATTGACTATTACTAAACTGAAGAGTCGACATGTTTGAAGAAAAAAACAAAAGTAATTAAAAGGACGAGCTCAACAGCGAACTGTTCACGCTTCAGCCTGCTACTCGCTGACTCAAAATGGTATGAAACCGATGTGACTGGGAGTCCACGCGTTCGCGTGATGCCCCAAGCGCGGTTACCGAACACAGCATTTTACGCACCAAATTGGTACGACAATCAAACAAGTACATTCATGACAGTGAGAATGCGATCTTCCAGTCTAGAGTAGTTTTTTCGGTTGGTTTAGAATGGATGGTTAAATTGGCGTTTGCTTGTAAAGCTTTCGGAAAGATCGAAATTGCTCAAACATGCAATAGTCATTAGTCTCCGCAAGGTGGCGCTGTTGAATCAATCAGAAAATTTGTTTAAAATATCGATTTCAGATTTTAGGACTGAGGATGCATACAGTTGCGTGAAACCGATTTCCTATTTATAAAAGTTGGCAGTAGATTCACCTGCTTCATCTTGGTGGAGAATAATTGCTTCAACGCAGATAGGCTGCAAGTCTGAATCATCGCGATGTTATGAAAGTGGATCGCAGTTGACTTACGCATTTTTGCAAAATGATATTTGATAGCTTCTTACTTATTAACCTAAGACGGACAGCTTATTTCTAGCAATATTCTGAGCCACGTGCTTAGATATTACAGACACGTTTAATTGTTTTATTCAAAATCCGAACATTAATTGTGTCAGAATCTACAAGGAGCGCTTTACGCTATATCTAAGTAAACGTTCAATAAACGTATTTGACGAAAACTATTTATTGCACAAAATTGTTGTGTTTGTAATCGAAATACCCAAAATATTTCTATCGCTACACAACTTATTTAAACTGTTGGTTGATTTCAAGCTTTTCCTTGGGAATTCTCAAAATGCTGCTGCTGTTAACTGTGCTTTGCTGTGGAATTTGTAACGCACTGACAACCGATGATGGTACTGCCTACGTAATTGGGTTGTTGCCGGAACCAGTTTACGTAAGTGAATGAACGCAGCTTCTGGCTCTGTTGCTTTTGCCGAAGTGCTCTAACAAAATAATTGCAAAAACGATCATTTGCAAAACAAGTACATTTTTTCTTTAATTTGGTAAAACAATGTTATTGATACAGCTTTTCAACATTTTAGGCTGATTTCCCGATTGTCGTTTATTGTACTACACCTTTGCGTGAAATGCACAAAAGAAATTAAACTCGTTATACTAGATAGTAAGAGACATTGAAACGGTAGTGACATTTGACTGAAATATTTTGAACTTCAAAACCTTTTTTGAAATATAATGCCAAATTATCGAAACTACAAATTATGATTCAAAATAAGCAAAAACAATCAAAACCATCTCGCATCGGGCGTCGCGCGCGTCATCAAGGACCGCATTTGGGATTTAGACAGAGGGGGTCATTCGAAATATTCGAGAAAGTTGCACCCATCGAATGTCTACAAATAGAAGCCCCATTTTGTGCCTAGTACGCATGTAGGTACTGGGGAGGGATGCGGATGGCGACAGCGCAGAATCCTTCTACTCTGGGAGACTTGAAAGCCATGCGCAAATGGGAATCTTGCCATAAGCTAGTGATTGGAAACTGGAATATCACTTTTTCAATTTTGTGGTTTTCAATGTAAATTTGACTTGCTGTGCACCTTAATCGACCAGTCTGGGGGCAACGACTCGATAACCTTCCGTTTTTTTCGGTGCCCTGACGTTTTTGCAATCGCTATGGTTTCTTTCTTGTCTTTGAAATTCTTAACTTTCGCCAAATAAAACTCAACTCAATTCACTTAAATAAAAATAACAGAAACCGGTCAAAGAAGCCAAACGATATTCCCTGGATGTTGTTGGCATCTCTTCGACTAAGCGTCGTGACTCTAACACTGTGGAGTTATGGTGAAAGGTCTTCTGCTCTGGCGTTGACTCTTTGTGTTACCGCTTTTTGTTTTTGTGTTTTCATCTCTTAACTGTTACTTTAAGGTTACTAATATTTACAGGTGCTTATTCAGTGAAAAAATGTTCTGTTTACACATCAATAATGCGTGTGTCTAATAAAAGTGACAAACGAGGGAGAAACCACAAAATTGAAAAACTAACGCACTTACGCCTTACAGGATGTCTTATGCTTTGTGTTTGCAGAGCAACACTTCGTATCCAAACACCGAAAATACTCAGACCATTAAGATTGGCCTTACCAATTACGATGAAAGTTCAAAAGACGTTTCGTTTCATGCGTACCTTCCGGATTACGCGGAAATGACGTCATTTTCTATGAGCACCAATGGCTTATCTTACAAAGGAAAGAAAACTAGTCATGAAGAAGCGCATAAGGTGCTGCAGGAAGCCAGAGATCGAGACCACGACGCAGCTATGATCGCTCCGAGATCCATGAGTGGTGAGCAAAATAACCCGCTTGCTTTTTTAGCCTCCATGTATTGGCGAAGGACTGTCCAAACACTTCGGATTGTTTTACAAGACGAAAAATTACTGACATTGCTGACATTCATCAGGTTGCTGTTTTTTGTAAGTCGTTTTCAAAAGCTGTATATGTTTGTGAAATTTAGATTTGAGAGGCATTGGTCTATGATAGGGCGCCTGAACGTTTTATGAGCGACAAATTTGACCATGCGGAGGCACACGCGGGCCAAGGCTTCCTTCCAACATTTTCAAGGTTAGCCTATTCCGAGCATTTCACTAAGGGTTTGAGGCAAAGACTCCTTTGCGACGCAAAAACACAATTTGAGACCAAAACCGCGGCCAATATGTGAAATGTTCTCTAGGGTAGCACTGTGAGTATCTCTGATCTAATAAATGCTACAGTCACTATTGGATATGCCAATGCAGTTATTTTAAGGTGTAAATGTACTTTTAAGCATCAGCAATTTGTAGCTTGAGCCAATAACGAATACTCAAAAGTAAACGCCGTTTTTCAACCAGGTCTAGTTAATCTTCCTGTAAAAGCTTATTCATATCCACCAGTACGAAAGAGAAGCCAAAGAATATGCCTCGCTCGCATATCAAGAAAGTAACCGCGTGTATTACAGAAACCATGACAGACTGTAAGGAAAACTGAATTGCTTAAAAACATTGACCAAAGTAAACGATCAGAAAGTTGATAATGGGTTAGATAGCGACAAAACAACTGGTAACGTCTGGAATTGTTGAACAGAAATAGCACGGTTGCCTCCTCAGCAGTTGGCATATGAAATTGGTGGAAATGGGTAGATTCACAAGATGTTTTTAATTCTCCTGAGTTATAAATTAATATCGATCAGTTTCGCTTCACAAGAAACATAGTATTAAATTAATAACTGTCAAACATTAACAAAGTAATTTTGGATTTATTGGTCTGGCAGTTGAATTGGGTAAAGAAATAAAAGTCTAAACATTGTTTGTTTATTCTTCTGTTTGGCGCATAATTAATCAGATTCTGCCTGAAGAACATCTTTTATGTGGTTTTTTAATGTTTCAATGAAAAGCCTTTATAGAAATTAAATAGGATTGCAGTGACTTCTTCAGTTTTCATTAGTCTTTCTTGAGGTACGCCAGGGAAGCGTTTATCAATTTGTTCAGGTTGATAAGTTGAACGTTCACTACAAAGCGTGTGGAACAATAATTGCGCGTATTCCAGAAACGACGGTAGTGATAGCACGTGAGCAAGTAACGTATATGAGATAAATGTATGAACGTAGAACCCTTGTTTTCAGATTAGCTACATCCGGCTTATTTCAAAAAATGTTTAAAAATACCTTGTAAACAAATCAATTAAAAATTGATCTTGAATTTGTTTCTGCAGAGCTTTATGACAACGAAATTCAAACAGCCGCAACCACTGTTCATATTAAGGCAAACAAGCAGATGATCTTTGACCTCGAATACAAAGAAACATTGAAGGACATGCAAGAAGCGCAAGTGAAGATCTTGAACAGAGCTCGAGTGTCATTAAATTTGTACGGTTCAAGGGCCGAGCACTTGGCTGTCGAGCTTAACTCTCCGAACTATCCCGATGACTATCCAAGCAGCGCGGATATCACGTGGTTGGTGAGGGCGCCAGAGAGTAACGTTTTGGAGCTGTATGTAGGAGACCTTGACATGGAAGAATGCTGTGACCGTTTGACAGTTTACGATGGATGGTCAAAGAACCAGAATGTGCTCTGTGTTTTAACTGGCAGCATAGGTGATATTGCTGCCTCCTCCTTCCGATCCACCTCGAACAGCATGCTGTTGCACTTGACCTCAGACTGTTCAGTGTCTATGCGAGGATTTAAAGTGGCAGCTTTTGCCTACGAGCAGCTTGACACAAGCAGTCCTGTTGCTGCAACAACACAAGAAGCAGTTGTCAACTCAACTCAGCCGGTAAATGGTTTGGACCCAGCATGCAACGGCGGAGACCATGTTGGCGGTTTCTATGGATCGATTCAATCGCCCAACTATCCATCGCCATATGAAAATAACATGCATTGCAGTTGGACAATTCAAATTCCTTACTACGGCTACAAAGTGGGTCTGACTTTTTCTGATTTCCATTTGGAGTCAGGCCACGACTTCTTGCACCTCTATGACGGTTACTCCGCTTCGGATCCGTTGTTGACAACTATGACTGGAGGTCAAAGCGGGACCTTCATCGTATCGAGTTCCAATCATCTTTACTTGCTCTTTACCAGTGATTGGATTGATGTCGACAAAGGGTTTTCACTGTACTTCTCGTACATTGATCAACAACTTGACACCACAGCCCCTGCACAAGACGAAACAACAGGATCGTGGGGTAGCGGTGGTAGTGGTGGAAGTGGCGATAGTGAAGGCTGTAGTGCGGTGGAATACTTGCAGGCGTATTCCTCTTATTCTTACTTCAATTCTCCAAACTATCCGAATTTCTACTACAACAACTTAGCTTGCTCATGGAGTATTAAAGCGGACCTCTACCAGTATAAAGTTCATGCGTTTGTGGTGGATTTAGACCTTGAAGCTAATTACGATTACTTGGCATTTTACGACGGGTCGTCTGTGCACAATACACAACTAGCACTTTTAACGGGAAGATATAACAGTTTCGATGTCGAGTCTACGGCATCCAACCTCTTTATACAATTTACTACAGATTACTCTGTGACCAAATGTGGATTTCGAGTAGGATACAATATGTTCTGAAATACACACAACCACAGATCTGGTCATTCGTGGACAAAACAATGCAGCAAACAAAACAATTCTGGATTGTAAACAACTTGTTTCAGGGCAACTATGTAGAAATCATTCACTTTCCACGAACCAGAATTTCGTAAAAATGTGTTTCTTTTGAATAAAATCACTTTTCAGGCATGTTTTTTTCTAATGACTCTTAGAGATTTTCCTTTCTGTATTGAGGAAAAAATTTTGCAAAACGATTTCATCCAAGAAATAATTTTTCTTGTTTTCTTGCATGTAATGTTGGCGTTTGTGTAATTATTTTCTGATAATAAAGCTTAATTAAAAAATAATCATACTGCTTTATGATAAAGTGATTGAACTACTTGGTGAAGCTAAAGAGCGATTTAAATTTTAGTAGGAGGCGTCTTCTAGAAAAGCGTATTTGAAATTGTTGCAGTTTTTTTGTAATAACCTTTCGTTCTGGACAAAATCCATCTGTCATATGCATTTTCCTATTGTAGATAGGGTGCTCAAGTAACTATAGTCCCCAAAAAAGTGACAGGTTTGAATCCATCAGCAAAAAAATGAGAAATCGATTTCTCGCAACACTACACAGTCTCAGTCCTGATATCTGCAAGAAATGCGTGCGATAAATCGCTGAAAAAGCTGAAGCAAGAGCAAAGAAATCAGGGCAAACACAAGACTAAAATATTAATCGGAACAAGCTGCGACACGTAGAAAAACGGAAAATACAGTTTTTACGAATCAGGATTTTGTAAGAAAATTGTTTTACTTGGACAACAACCTACAAAATACCTAGCACTTAAACACCTGTGCACTGGTCAACAATTTATGTTTAGGAAAGTGAGCAGCAATTTCTTGTTGCAAGCGTTTTACATTTCGTTTGCATTGACACCCCGTGGGCGAAAATGGGAGAAAGGCAAATTGTTCGATGGTTGTTGTACTGCGTATTGTTGAGTAGCAATAGAGATCACGCGCCGCGATCACTCTACTGCTATTAGGGTGCGTTGTCCTTATATACTTTCCAGAGATCCTTATCTCTCATTTGT
>JGI24022J15233_10011370_pt1 | contig 10160 bp, 7 predicted proteins | sample Ectturendosymbi2_FD_15233 | JGI IMG/M metagenome (IMG submission 15233)
ACAAACCAATGTTATTATCAAACCAGTATAATTTAGACCTGAAACCACCTAGCTTTATATGACGCCAGGGAATTCATGCCTTGCAGTAGCCTAGCTTTTGTTTGGATTCTTGAAACGGGACACCAAGTTTTTCTTCAGACAGGATACCATGTTTTCTTCTGACACACTTCAGCACTATATATGCATGCAGATTTAGCTATACATGTGCAGAGATAGCTAAATGCGCGCAGAGATAGCTATATCTGGGAGAGATAGCTAAATGCGCGCAGAGATAGCTATATCTGGGAGAGATAGCTAAATGCGCACAGAGATAGCTATCTCTGCGCAGGGATAGCTAAATATGCGCAGAGATAGCTAAATGCGCACAGAGTTAGCTACCTCTGCGCAGATATAGCTAAATGCACACAGAGATAGCTAAATGCGCGCAGAGATAGCTAAATATGCGCAGAGATAGCAGCTTTTGTGCTAAATCTGTCAGATATAATATTTTTACGAACGTCGCCCCATACTCGCGCTCACGCGCAAACGCGGTGGGTGAATTACCTTGAAGATGTTCCCCGGCACTAGACGCATTGTCTGGCTAAATAACTGTTGACCTCCGAACCGGGCTTTAGCATAAGCAAGTTTGTAAGCCCACAACCATAAAATGCACGTATTCTTTTTACTCACAATTAAAAATAACTTATGTATCCATTAGAACAACATTCACACCAAATATAATACTTTCTGACAACAAAAAGAAAGAACATCACTAAAATTATTTTGTATTCCCTTCTGTTTGATTTTTTAAGTTATTGACAATTCTTTTTCCTGGAATGTCTATAATTGAAGGTTTCTTTTTCCAGGTAGTTCTAGATATTCCTGTCTTTTTCGTCAACATCTTAGTACATCTGCCCATGACACAATTTAGATGGCTAATGGCGAAGTATATTACAGCCAAATCACTAAACGTACGCACCTGCACCAAAATTCTTGTGGATCAGATGAAACTTTGTTAACAAAATAGTCAACATCAAGCTCATCACCAATATCAAATGATGCTCCAGCAACGGTTGTTGGCTCTAGGCATCTACCTCCAGAAATAGTGCTTCGGATCTCGAATAAAGCTTTAATAACGTCACAACTAGGGAAACATTTAAAACAGCGACGCATCACGGTTCTGCCAGTCACAGGCGTAGCACACACCGCATGCATTAAGGCAGTGGGCACAAAAAGTTTTTTACGATGAGCCTTATAATTGACGTAATGCATACGGATCGAACCATCACTTTGTTCAACACTATGCAGGAATACACGAAGTATAAAAATACATGTTTATTTATAAAAAAGTAATAAAAAAACGAACTCCTTGCTCAGACGACCTGAAACCGTGGTAATAGCAATATCTGTACGTTGTTTTCGAAGATTGCCACATAATTTACAAAAAATACTACAGCAGTCGGGGCCGCATGAAAGCTCGTCTGATGGCGTGATATCATTTCGTGAAGTGTTGCGGGTAAAGATGGCACGGGCCGCTTATGATCTGTTTTTTGAGCCGCTAAGGTTCCTTACAATATTTCTAGCAGTTAGATTTTACCGGGCCGCTGCCGCCCGCGAAAAACTTGACAATTTTTTAGGTGGAACCATTCGGTGGCGTGAAAAGTGAATGAAACCACCTGCTACTGCTTTATCATTGCGGCATTTCCAGACAAATTTGTTCTTCAAAGAGCGAACTACGTGAGGTTGCCAGACTTCCTTGAGCGCCAAGGACTGTCCTTGAATTTGCTATCAAAACCGTTATGTCCTTGATTCTTGAAAAACATTTTTTCGTCCTTGAAAATTCTTGAATGTTTTTCAAATTGTTCATTTAAGAACTATCGATTACGTTGAACATTCAAGAATCAAGAACAAACAACGTAAAAGCGGGCAATCTAGGCTATAGATTTGTTCCATCATAAACAGATGTGTAGTAAAAAGTAAATTATTTGTTGAAGAAAGGTTGTGTCGTCATAATACGTTTCGTTTATTTTTCAATTTCGTATATGGTTAACATAGCCTGACTTGCCCATACGTGATTCAAGCTTTCTGAAAGTAGGCCACCGTACTCAGTGGCGTGCAGAGGGGAAGGGGGCAAACGTGGCGACAGCCCCGGCCCTGAGCATCCAAAGCAAGGTCAGCATCCAGAGTGAAACTGAAAAAATTCAAATGATGTAGCATACGTTGACATTTTTGTTTGATAAACAAAGCGTGTAATTGTTTGGGGAAACTAGGGCGGGTCGTGAAATAGAAAAAATGTCCTCAGTCCACGGTGGTTAAAGGGCTAAATTTTTCGCGGTATGGGTAGTCCTATCTCAAAAATCTTGTTTTCTACCTTTTTTTTCTTGTCACCAGAAGTTCCATGTATGTTAAACATTTCTACGATGTATTGTACGTTTGCTAAATTGTAGTCTTTTGCATGCTGTCTTTCTGAGAGCTTTTAAATTTGCAGTGTTGTTATCTTTGCACACTTAACAACCAATTGTAATTTTTTTGGCCCATTTTAACTACTTTTAGAAAAGTTGAAAAAAAACATTAACTACACTGTACGTTAATCTGCGCTACAACTGACTATAATAAATTTAAGTACTGTTTGTGTGCTATTTATGTTGGTTTGCAGACCTTAGACTACTGGTCGTGTTCCTTCAACCAGTTTTGAAATTATACAAAATGGCTATATCATGCAATAACGTGTGTCTTTGATGAAATAATGTACCGTGGACAAAAGAATGACGCTTATAGTTCCGACTTTGCTGCAATATGTCGTTGAGGTTTGGATGGTCCTGTTCTTTTGCAGATGACTGCATTTTAGCTTATTTGTGCCACAGTACCGCGGCGGGTCGGATACACTGACTTAGCAGGCCAATTCGGGCCCGCGGGCCATAGTTTGGTGACATCTGTCTTGGGTTAAGAGAAGATATTGTTACCTTTCTTTGCGCATAGCTTGATCCGGCTGTGCTACGGTTTACACAATTGTAAAAACAGTCACGATATATTGCAAGTTTCGAAAAAGTTTTAGCAAATTTAAGTTTTAAGTTACGTGCAACGAATGGTTTGCTAGATCTTTTTTTGCTACAAAATTGAAAAACTGTTGTTTAGACGTTATAACAATGAGTGACGGTATTTCTGCATTTCAGTCAGACTCACTATCTGAACAGTTGGTGAAGTACATGATTATAGTAAAATATTTTTGACAAAGCTTCCGGAGTATTTCTGGCAAAAGACCACACGACAGCATGAAATATGGAAACATCTGCGACGCTGAATGACATACTTGCATGAAAACTGCACAGAGCTAAGTCGCACATCAGTCAGGCTGTCTGACACTTTGGCAAAGATATCTCCGTCCACAGTTCTTAAATCCATGTTGTTATCTAAATACAGCGTTTTAAACTGCGGAAGATCCTCAAAAGCTGGCAAGTGCTCAATTAGGTTTTGTCTGAGATTAATATGCTCCACTTTCATCAAGTTCCTGGAAAATAAACACATTTCACAACACCTATAAACAATGTGCAAATGAATTATGAGCCGTGTGCACTGGTTTCTACACCTTTGGTAAATAGTTACCAAAATAACACCCTGGATTACAGCAGTAGAAGTAAATATAGACTATGGTATCATTATACCAAAAAATATAATTATGCACTGCAACCCGTAGTTTACTTGAAACATTTACGAGCTTTGCAAAAAAACAAATATCAATGCCTTTACCTAAACGTCCCAGGTTCGACAAGTTGTATCTTATTGTTGTTCAAATCCAAGCGTTTTAGCTTCACGAGTTCACTGAACACACCGCTTCGCAGTGCAGTTAGTTCGTTGTTTTGAAGTCGGAGATCTACGAGGTTGGTCTGACCAGTGAAAGCGTCCTACGAAAAGTTGATAGTGTGATAATCAGATGTTTGAGCAGCCATTTTCAGCGTTCTCTGCCACGAAAGTGGCCAATTTTCCAGTAGACAAGTGAGCACTAATGCATCCTAAATAGAAAGTGTAATAGCACACGTGCAACTGATTGCCTTGTGCGCCGAATACTTTAGCTAGCAATCTGCATAGCGCTCTAAAATCGAAAGCCAACTGCTCCAGCATGTCTACGTGGCATGAAACGACTATATTACAGCATGTAAACAACACAAAAACAATCACACGTAACAGCACTTTACATTGCAGTACAAGGTGGGGAGGCAAGAAGAGGGAATTATTCTCACGCAGCAGAAGAGCAAAAATCTGATCAAAATTTGGAAAAATTGGCATAAATATTTGAAATAAATACCAAATTTGGTGAAAGTGGAGCAAAAATGTTTGAAACGTGAAAATACTACAAAGAAATTTTGAAAATTTGAACAAAATTGAGAGGAACCAGCAGAATTATCCTCTTTTTGTCGTTCGGAGATTTTCACAGTTGAACAGAACTGGGCGTGAATACTAACGTTCCAAAAATCTTTGCCTTTCAATATATTTGTCTCCTTTAAAGCAATGGTGCATAAATTGAGATCACTACAAATCGCTCTTTTGTCTTGAAAGCGGAAAGTGGATCCTACATACTTTTTGAAAGAGTCGGTACACAATAGAACAAAGTCTACAGAATACGTGAAATCGCCCCCGGTGTCGATGGAAATTTCCCAAAGATCGAAAGGATGAACGAACGTCTGGATTTTTTTTAATATCGCTTCATTGGGATGCGATCCCACCTAGATTTGTTTGCGGTGTTTATGACACATACTTCAAAAAATAATTTTTGATAATGTGCATATGTCAAAATTTGTACCCATCCCCAATATAGGAAATAATTTTTGCCGGTTTCATTTCGTTTTGAGGTCGGCCAGAAATCAATTGTCGTGAGTGGGTCAGCGATCAAAAAAGCTTGCTGACTCCTGGTGTGAAATATCATTGATGCTATTTAGGATTTACTGTGATTGTTATCCAGAGAACACAAACATTTGATTTTATTGTAACGGCAAAATGTCCTTTCTTTTGACCTTTCACAAGCTTTTAGTCACACAAACGCAGCCAAACAGGCACCTTAGCACACACATACATACACGAGCTCACGTGCGAAAGAGAGCGCAAACACACGCAATGTCCACTCAACGAACTTACGCTGGGAATAGCTCTGATCCGATTGAAGTTCAAGTTGATGTAACGCAAGTCGAGAGACTTTAATGCAGGTGGGTAAACGCTCTGCAAATCAAAAAAGTTTCAGCGTAACATGGATGAGAGATAGGAGTAATCGCAAAACAAGTCTTGCTTTATAACATCAACGCGGCAGAACTTTCCTGCCTTTTGTATGCTTGTCCGGGTTTTTCCGACATTCCTTTCATGCTAATTACGTAAGGAATACCCGAGCGTGAAATTTACAGTTAATCTTTGTGGCCTCGGACGCAGTTCAGCAGTAGGCCCGTGACCAGCTTGGGACACCAGGTGGGGCAAAGAGTTTTCTGAAAGGGGCCCAAATTTTTTAAACTATGTCCAGTAGTTTCAAATTATGTCCAACATATTTTCTCAGGGAGGGGGAAAAAGTTTTAGGGGGGTATAGCCCCCCTGGTTACGGTCCTGTTCAGCAGTGTGGTGAAGGGGTGCTCTATCAGCTTCGAACGGGAAGGTAAGAACTTTTCATTATTTGTATTGCAGCAAAAGAATGTCGAAAGTATGGCTGAAATGGCTTGAAAGAAATAATTGTCTTCGATCGCTTCAGAAGACTTCACCTTTCTCCTGCCCAAGGGTTTAGTCTGTGTTAACGGTAAAGCCTAGTTGTTTGGTGTTGTGCCTAACTGATCGGCATTGCCGTCATTTTGTTTCTCTCTGAAAAAAGCAGGGCAGCTTTGTTGTTCGCGTAATTGCCTAACCTTTCTCTTCACGTAGCTAAAGGAAGTTGATAGAAACTGCTCTTGTGCTGAGTGATTTCCGGTTGTGGAAGGGTGTTGCGGAGACGTTTGAACTAACCATCCGCAGAGAGTCCACATATTCAGCCGCAGCAGCCACAGTAACAGAATAATTTTAATAAAAGACACAACTTTTTTGAAAAACTGATCTGACGCAGAGTGATACTTCACAAGCATTGTTGTGAAAGAGTGTTTGCAGAGACGAAAACTTTAATTGCACAATGGGAATTTCTAGCCGTGACCTGCGCAGTGCTATACAAGTGAAGGCAGGAGAGAGAGTATCTAACGAGCAGCTAATCCTGAAGTTTTATACCCTAAAATTTAATGATGCTAACGTCAACGATTTTCGCTTGAGTCGTTTTTACGATTACTTAACTTTGTCAATATACAATGAATAGACAATAAAATTTTTTGATGATCAGTTTTATTATTGATGTAAGATGTGCGAGGTGGAATTACAAAGCAGGAGACATGACCTTTGGTGTTAGTATCAATTGGGGAAAAGATGAACAAATTGAGTTTAATCGGCAATGTTAATACTCCAAGCTGGGAATGATAATATATATATGTAATGATTCTCGAATGCTCTTCATCCAGTAAGTCTACTTGGATAAAATATAGATGTACAAAATGTTGCGGGTGGTGGTTATGGCTGCGAAAACGAAAATTACGACGGCAGCTACGACGGTGACTGATCATAAGCTTTGCAATCTGACCGTACAAATCCCGGGTCTATATTTCGAGTTCGGGCGGTCACCAAAAAACTACAGCAGCAAAATGTTCGTTGCAAAATAAGACGAAAGGTTAAAAAATCAGAACAGCTCACCGATTACTTTCCAAAGCGGGATTTTACCAAACAGGCAATGTTTCCCTTTCTCCCCTAATTTTGGGTACTTTGCACGAAATGAGCTTACAAAAGACATCCATTCCTTGACACAGCACAATTAATGTTATCGATCTTTAACCAGGTTTCCGCCCGGAAAAAATTCACGAGGACACCTAGTACGTTCTCAAAACAGAAAAGACGAGAATTTTCATCAAAGAGATGCAATATCACCAAAACGGGCATAATTACTAGAAAGAGAGCCAGCTCAGGGGAGCCATGATCGGCTGTGCAGGTTTTATTTATATCAAATTACCCTCGTCTTGGTTGTTTCTCCACTAGATCCTGCTCATGAAATTTTGGATGTTTGCAAAAAAGGTTGGCGAGAAAGTTGGATCAGCGTCAGGCTATGTATAGCATTAAAATGAAAATTCAATTTCTTGTTATGATGGAGAATTTAGTGTTGTTGACGCACAATCCATATCTGAAAGGTTTACAGGGAAAATCGCTTTGCATAGTAAGTAAATTGAAAATTTTGTAAGCTGAAACTTTGAATTATAAGTACGCATGAAAGGTTCTAAAAAATTATTTTATGCAGAAGTTTCTGTGTTTGGATAAACGTTTCGTAGCAAATTATGCCAGTTGTCCATTTTCGTCTGCTAAAATCTTTGCTAAAATCAATCATTGTTACTTGCAGCAATATAAAATAAGTTATCTGTTTTCTGTATTGCGTTAACCGTTGATCTGAATCACGCTCACAAATGTAAGATGAAGTCAAAATGTACACTTCAGCAAACCAGAAAGTTTCCAAATCCAAACATGTACACGCTATTTTCCAGTCTTTGTTTTTTATCTAGTTGTTGTGCAGACTTTTCCAACCACTGGGTTATTGAAAACTGTTAGAACGTAGTTTAACGAGAAAAGTGACAATTTATCAAGAACTTCACACATTTTTTCAAAACTTAGATGGCAGTTTTTGACTTTATTCTCGTGTCAAATTGCTCGAGAGTCCTTTGCTTCTTTATCTGCACCTCTAAAACTTTATAACACATAATAGTACTTAGCTCTGGGGATGCACCGTAGCCATGAGGGCATCCAGCGGCTGTGCGCCCCAATTTTTTGGTTTCCCACAAATTTTGTTGTGCCCAGAATTTATTGTTTCAAACGTATAATGAAAACAAAAATCTTGCTTCCTAAATATGTATTTCCCCCAAATCTTAACATGTGGCTACGGGCCTTGTATGCAGTCCCGTGACTCACACAGACGAGGCATTAACACACCAATTGGTAGATACACTTTGTGAAAACCTTGCAAAATGTTCCTACTCAGGTGAGATCATAAAGGTACTTCCGTTTATGTTAATAGCTTTTGAGATAAAAACGATAAGCACGCCTATTTAGGATGTCACGTGTTACGTTAGTTACGATTGCGAAACAGTTTTAATTTTAGATTATTCTAATGGTTCTGTAAAATCCATATCACTAGTGACACTGGTAACTCTTGATGAAATGCTGCAAATGAAAAGCCACTTTTAAAGACTAACCAAATTCAATGCATTGAAATCAGTGCAACATTTGCAAAAAAGGATCAAATTTAATGTACCTGTGATTCAACAGATATAAAAATGGGTCTACAAAACGTTATGAGAAAACTATACTTATTCTAAGGTTCATATGAAATACAGACATTGAAGATATAGGGAGAAGTTATTAATTTTACTCCAAAGAGTTTCACAGATGACTTGCCTTGTTGTTTTCTTGCAGATTGAGGGAGATAATAATATAATCAGACTGCTTAAGAGTAATTAAAGTAAATCGTTATGCACAGCTAGCTTTTGTGTAAGCAGTTCTCTAGAAAATGCTGAATTGCACAAGGTAAGCTTTGTAGTGGGACAATCGAAATTCAAAAAAATAACAGTAGTAGTAGATGTACAGATTGCAAATAAGAGAGATGCTTGCATTTATTTGAATTACAGTATACCAGACGTACTGTTTGTTCGATGCGGAATTTTTTAACCAGATCAAGTAGTGAAATAAGTCAGCTTACCAAAAGGTTTTCGCTAATATCTATGTGATAAATGGTAACGTCATTAAAGGCATCGTCCGGAAGTGTCGAGAGGCTATTTTTCTGCAATTGCAAAGATCGAACGTAGGAGGAATTGGCGAATATTGGACCCTCCACAGTAGTAATTCCATTATTATCTAAACGAAGGGTGTCACGCACTGATATATCGCAGAATGCCTGAAAAATAAAAGCAATGTTTCAAAAGGTTTCTGAGGCAGTAAGCAAAAACACTCTATGACTAAAACTTAATCGCCGATGGAAAATTTCTTCCTTGAAATAACTAGACGATTGATGCAAGTTGTTGGCACTCTAAACCAGCATTTCTCAATGAGTGACCCACGGTACACAACATGATTGTATTGTATCAAACAGCCTCAGGTTGCTTTTGTCATATCCAAGAAGCAAGCTTGAATGATTGCAAGTATAGTCTTCACCACGTTCCTGTATCATCGTCAGCTAAGGAAAACACGCTTGTTTTGCAAAGTTCATGGCGTTGCTGTAATGTCCACTAGGCCAACACAAATATTTTACGTTGAAAGAATGTAAACCTCTCGACAAAACAATTTCAATAAAAAAACGTTTTGGGGAATAGCTGCGCATCCAATATCTTCCACTTACCGATATGATCAGAGTTGTTCTTCCTCAAAAAATTTTTTTTCATGAGATTCACAGTATCGTATCAGCAAAAATAAACGCTCTATAAGAAACACTTACAAGTCTGCGCAACATATTCGATTTATGGACATCAGAAATGTTACAAGATCCACCGGGCACGAAATGAAATGGATCAAGTTTGTTTCATTCTCAAATCTTGCAAAAGTTTTCTGTTGGGTTTTACTGCAGGACATTTATGGAAATAAACGAGCTGTAACAATTATGCAATGTTAACCATGCAGTTCAGTGACAGTAGGAAGTATCAGCAAGTACAACCAGATTTTTTTGCTTATAGTTAGGGAACGACCGGGGCCCCAGCTCCAGCCCCAGCCGAGGATTGGATTTTTTCCCCGGCCCCTGCCCTGGCCGGGGCAATCAAAATAATTGGCCGGGGCCGGGGACCACAGATTGCTACTTTCGTGTTAGCTTTTTCAACATTACTTTATTTTTTTGCACGGTTTTTGCTGTTTTGAACAGTTGAAAACACTTTGTCAATGGCAGGCACCAACATTTAACTGGGTTTGTAGCAAGTTACACCCTTCCTAATACCCTTCTAACTAAACAACATTGCTTTTGACAACAAGCACTATTTAGCTGGTTCAACTAAGTTTTTCTTCATCTTGTGTTTTTTCTGTGGTTTGCTTCATGGCTGAACCGATTTCTGGTGTCTGTTAACAAGGTCTCACGGGAGTCATGATTCACAATGAGAGGATTCGTTATTTACACA
>JGI24022J15233_10011372_pt1 | contig 10158 bp, 4 predicted proteins | sample Ectturendosymbi2_FD_15233 | JGI IMG/M metagenome (IMG submission 15233)
GTCAAGCAGTGCTGCGAGTGCATCTTTGCAAGCAAGGTCATCCCAAGCCGATTGTGTTTCCTTTTGTCGTGGGGATGAATCATGAAGTGCGGACCAGGCGTCAGTTGCATTGATTATTTCACAATGAGGCAATGTGAGAGAGGGGTGGCTAAGCCAGTGTTTCCTGTGGGCCATAGTGCAGTTTTCATATAAGCCACAGAGTTATGACAAAAATGTGTTGGAATACAGTTACATCTAATCACTGCAGGTGCAGCATGCAAATGTACTGATTGCGTTCTGCAGCAAGATTCGTACTGAATTGAATACAGCAATAAATTTGCTACTTTAGAATGATGTGAATTCATTTGTGTGTATGAAAGCATATTCTATGCTAACAAGGTAGTGGTCCATGCATTTTTTACCAAAAAGCTGTCTGCTTAAGCACAACATTCTGAGTGACACTAACTAAGTGTAAATTTAATAAGGCAGGGACATGGTTAATATCCCAATGTGTTGAAAGTTAGATGAATGTAACATGCTGCTTTGTGCAAAATCTGGGGAATTTTTGTCAAATTTTAGAAATTTTAAGCTCAACATTAGGGATTTTCTGGTTTACCATTTGTGTGAACCCTGATTTTGTTGCTATCTTGCAGAGATGAGCATTGGACTGGACCTGGACTATTATAAAATTTTTTGATTTTCGATTGGATCCAGTTTGCAAAATGCTCCAAAAATTTAGGATCAGGACTAGATTTAAATTGAACTAATGGAAAAGAATTGCATAAGTTTTGTCACCAAAAGCTGTATTTTTTCAACTTCCTGGGCCTTATTTCAATATTTGGACCTGGAGTTTGAGTCTCAAACTTTTTGGACTATGGTTGGACCTGGACTGAGTTCCAAAAATTAAGGTCCAGATCTGGATTGCAAAACATGACAGTCCGCGCATCTCTGCTGTCTTGCTGAGTAGCCTCTTTGTAGGGACCATGTTACACAACATTTTGATGGCATGTTGTACTGTAGGTATTTGTTTTATATATGTAAATGTAGCAAATCACAATCGCTTTATAAGTGAGGTTGAAGGTTTTACGTTAATAGTTTTAGGTTGATGGTTTTACGTTTATAGTTTTAGGTTCAGGGTTTTAGGTTTAGGGATTTAGGTTTAAAGTTTTAGGTTGAGAGTTTGTAGGTTGAGTGCAGAAACGTCACCAGAAAGTCCTCAACAAAGGGACTTTGTGTGGGGTCTTGACATTATCAATTTGCAAAATCTCCACTGAAGAGCAGTTGACAAACCTCCACTGACAGGCCTGAAAAATCTTGAACCGTGCCATCTCTAGTTGTAGGGACATTGTATTGTACAGTACCAGCTAGTACAGTATCACAAATCACATGTGGTAGACTGGTAGTGTCACTTTTTTATGTTTATTGCATAGTAACATACCAATTAGAGGATCTTTATAGAGTATCGGTTGCTATAGCATAACCACTAGGGCCAATTGATTTAAATCAAGCAATAAAAATCAAAAAATCATATGCAGTTTTAAAGCTTCATGTTATTTTCATGATGCAGATATTTAGCATTCTAATAGATTACGCTTATATTAGTATAGAAGCCAAAGAGCACACGTCAAAAGCAATTAAAGTTTTATCACAGCTTCTGTGAGTTCATGGATTCTGTGACAACTACGTAAACGCAAAATAACATGTGGACTGAAATCACTAACCCTTGCAGACTCAGAAGTCAGAACTGTTTGAAAGCCACAAGTTTAAATGTGTAGATTAACATAAAGCTAGTGTTTTTTCAGCCATAGACAGAATTTTTTTTTACATGACCAAAAGAAAATTGAAGTCATTTCAGTCACAATGTCTACAAATATAGATTAGTGAATACTGTTGTGTTGACTTCTTTACTACTGTGGGATAAATGACCGAAATGTCTCAGTGAAAAAAATAAGCATAAAGTAAAAGTTGCATCTAAACTCCATCCAACATGTAGGCTGTTGACTGTAGACATAGTGGTTTTAAAACATATTTTTTATTCATAAGAACAGACATATTATAGGTATTTACCATTTTATACAACGTAAGTCACACTTTTGCAGAGGCTGAACTAGTGACAACTGCATAACAGTAATAAATTTTATCAATCGACTTCGCACCAAAAAAGCTGGCAAGCTTGTGTTTATGCACAAGCTTCTTAACATGCCATTAAATGTCCATAGAATTGATAAACTGATGGCTTGAGTATTGTCATTTCGATGTAAATTTCATTTTGCATACTGGTACTAGTGTTATGTACTGATTTGCCTTGAGGGATATTGCATACAGTAAGTGCAAAAAAAGTTTTAATGAAAGTTCATCTGTTTTGTACACAGAGAAAAAAAGCACAAAAAAGTTATATTAAAACAAACTACTTGAAAATAAAAATTACAAGTGTTAGGTGGTAACCCCCTACACATTAAATCAAAAATATCATAACAATTAAAAAAATCTGATTCAAATAAAAAAATCCACAAATATCAAACAAGGCTGGATTTGCAAAAATATCATTTACCCAGAATGAAAATGTCTTTGAAAATGTAAGCTTTCTTTGAATTGTATTGGTCCCAAAGTTGGTCTGACATTCCTTAAAGTTTGAAATCTTTCTCGCTTTATTCATTTGGAAAACAAAATAAAAATGTCCTGCTATCTTGCCAAAATTCCTGTTGATTATAATTTCCTTTGCTTGTCACTTTTTTGTAATATTGTTTTGACGCCCCTCTTTTCCCTGTTATATCTTTCAAGACATTGATAGCCAGTGTACAAGTGTATTGTACTTTGAAATCACGCATTGATCTGCTAATTTCGCACCACTTTGCAACTCCATAACTTGCCAGTCGATTTTGCTAGAGAACTATCCAAACCTTCAAAAGACTAGACCAGTCTTCTAGTTTGCAATGAAAAACATTTTTTTGGATTTGGATTTTTGGCGGCGAAGTCATAAGTGGGGTAGGTTTTTGCCCATTTTGGGTCAGTTTACCTGGTGGCCCTGGGCCCAACTGCTAGATGGAAGTATTTCACTCAAGTTTTTATTGCAAACTAGGCTAAAATCCGAGTCTTGAGCCTTTGACTGGCTTTCTAGCGTTTCTGATTCAAGAGTTAGGGTGAAATTACCAATATTTGGTAAAATTACCAATTTTATATTTTTTGGCCATTACTTTTCAACCAGAAACTGTAGAAAACCAGTCAAAGGCTCATGGATTTTAGCCTAGTTTCCAATTAAATGTTGAACGAAATACTTTCATCTAGTGGTTGGGCCCATGGTCAAGTAACCTTAGCCAAAATGGCCAAAAACCTGTTCCACTCATGATGTCACTCTCAAAATCCATGAAACCCAAAGCCAAAAGATTTTTTCATTGCAGACTCAAAGCTTGCTGCATGTTTTGAGGGTTTGAACATATCTTTAGCACAATCGATGGAGGAGTTATGGAACTGCAAAGTGATAGCTTTTTAAGTGGCTCACGCAGGTCTTAAAGGTAAAACCAGCCCGGAACCAAAGGTGTCAACAACTGTACCTTGTATCTTTTACCCTTCTTTTCCTTATATCTTTTACGTTTTTTTATTTAAAAAAAAGCATGATTATTATCAACCATGAGCATAACTCTTGGCAATGTCAGTGTGTTTTTTATGGTATTGGTCAATGTGTGCAAGTGCATATGGTAATCACAGGGCATCTGTACCAAAACTATTTTTAAAGATGAGGTGAAGTTTAACTTCTTGTTGTTGGCTTAAGTGAATTGTTGTAGTTAGTGCTAAATGTTGACTGATTTACATGTTTACTCGTGTGTTGTTTCTTTCAGGTTTAAGCACATTATAAAGTTATGAGTTTAATAGTATTAAATAAATTTAATAGTACCGACTACTGCTGTTACTGGGTGACAAGGGAAGTGTAATGTTTCTACTTTGGTATTTGATAGAGTACTACTCATCCATGAGTATTCGCTGTTGGTTACTGCCTGGAACTCACTGGTTAAGTATACATTGTGATCACATTCATATAACCATACATCACTACTTCATTTTTTTAATATCCGCTTAAGATGGACACCACGAATTGTGCGAAGTTTATTTTTGAAGTAGATACCATGGTGCTCACATCCAAATATTGAATATTTGCATGGTGTTTTCTAAATATGTATATATGGATGTGGAATCAAAGTGGATTGCCTGTGGCAATTTAGTAGCAGAAACAGATTGGATGCAGATCAAAAATATGCCAAACAAGATTAAATGCAGAGTCAAAAAATCAAAAGCCCACATAGCTCTGCTGCGTATGCCTTGCGTTACAGCTCAACTTTTATTCAAGTTTTTCTGCAATGGTAGAGTTAAAAACATGCCAGTGGTGAGTCATTTGCACAGCCATCAATTTGTGCTTATGTTGTGCAGTTTGGTTGTTGTAAATGTAATGTAAGTTGGTAGAAACAAAGCCATCTATTAGTTTTTTTAACTGTTTTGAACTTTGATTTCGTTTATTGATTTATTTTGTACGAAACTATCCACTTAGTTTCTATCAGCAACAGAAAATATTTTTAATACAGTAAACGTTTTATTTTGTTACATATCTTTGTTGGAGATGAATACTTTATACTTGTATGTACATACAACTAACTTATCCTAATAGTGATGATTCAAGGATTTGCCATGCGGACCAACTTGACAAAAAGTTACGATAGATATAAAAAAATAATGAATACAATCAATTTTGTTTTGACTCACAAATGCTTCGAAATTAGTGATTCATATATTTTCTGGTATCAGATAGTACTAAATTCGAAATATTTAGCTTTATTATGCATTGACTTTGACTCAAAAGGGTTTGTGATTCAACTCCACACATGGTTCGCCAAATGTCACTCAACCAAATAGAGTCCTGCGTGGGGCTGGTTAACCCACATGTGTTGTGGGTACCCGCATTTGCGGGGCAAGTGCAGGAACCCACAGAGTTAGTGCATGCAGGGTGGGCACGGGTTGAATTTGGTGCGGGGCAGGCATGGGACAAGAAATTCTTTGTGAAGGTAACTGAATGTTGACTCAATACATGTGAAAGTGACATGAGCAAACAAATTAATGCTACAGAAAGTTTGTGGTACAAAGGTGTACACATTGCATGATTACTTTCATCTTAGCAAACCAAACGTTAGTTTGAAGCTACTGAGAGCATTTAAATACCAACTGCATTGGTAATGACTGTATGTTACCTTTAATCACTCCCAAACTGCTATGCCATAGGCAAATTTAGTACTGATGGAAGAACAAAGGTACTTGGAAATCAGTTTAATGCAAAGAACACATGAGTAAAAATCGGGGAACTAGAAATCAGCTTTGCAAATCAGCGTTCATTGGACACGTGGAAGTCTGTCAGTAGTACATGCACATGTTAAACAAGCACGAAAGACCATTGCATCGAAAATGTCGATTTTGAGATAATGAAAATAAAGTCATGCTGTAGTATTGTACACAGACAATAATAAAAAGCTTACTGGGCTGCATGCGAGCCGTGGATTTGACATAGCTGGTGTAGAGAGGTTCTCCAGTGGTGGCGAGACCGCAGATGGGAGTTTCCAGGTCTCAGTCATCGTGAAGGAAATACGTTCTGCGAGATGGCAACCAGCGCTGCTGATGAACGAGTGTTTATTGTTGATGATCATGCCGTGAATAGCAGAAGAGCAAATTTTTAAAAGAGTTTCTTAGAGGACGAAGAACACTTTCAACAGTGCTCTGAGAAAGAAGCGCTGAAGTTTGACTAGATCTTTACATTTTTACCGTATAGTGTTTTTCCAGACCTTCCGCTGGCTAAAATGCCAAAATATATGGTTTTCTCTCACTTAAGATGATATGAAGTGATCCGACTTGAAATGCATGCTAGTAACCTGGGTTGAGGAGTCACATGGAGTTGGATTCGTAAGGACACTAGGAGTCGGGGTCGAATTTCTTATCCGACTTCAAGAATTTGTTTTTTATGTTCTGTTTCATGTTAAATTTTTTTAATGATCAAGTATGGCCGTTTTATAGCATGCAACTTGCTCTCGCTATAAACCACGTAAAAAGGTTTTCTGAATGTAGTTCGTGTGTTAATGTTGTTATTGTTAAATTGACGTTATAGTAGTTATAATAAACAGAATGAAATTTTATGATTGTTCAATATTCTGTAAACAAACAGATCAACTCAAGGGCTGAACTCATGACGTATCTGGTGACAATACCAAAGTGTAATATAGCTCGCTTCTTTGCCATTGTTGACAGCCAAACTTCGTTCACGTTATGTTAAGGATAAGGAAATCTTGGAAAGGTCGGAGTCGGACATGTTACCTCCGACTCCGCAACCCTGCTTGAAACGATTACGTGATTTGCAAAAACTCGGAATTCTATCAGAGTCGGCAAATTGCTTCCTTCATATAATTTATGTGTGCATAATATACAATAATTCTGTAATACGTCGTTCATGGGGATTTTAGGCAAAGGGTAACAACACATTTTAACATCGTGCTTGATGATTGTGTGAAAATTAATACAGACATTTGGCGAAAAACCTGCGTTTGATGAATTATGGACGAGATTTGGCTAATGCTAGCAGTTGTAATAACAGCCAACATCCAGAACAACTGAGAATTTGATTGTGAAACAAGTGTTATTCGTAAAAAAAATACAAAAAAAAACTTTTAAAGCTTAAACATTGGTAAAATCATTTGAGTTGATGATCAAACTGTAATTGCACGGTCAGTGCCATGTTTTGATACATACTTCATACCCGCAATCTGTTTTTTTCGCTGAGACATTTCGGTCATTTTTTTGCTGAGACATTGTGGTCACTGAGACATTTCGGTCATTTCTCTCACAGTTGTATTAAACCTCACCATAACAGTGTTCATAAGCCTGTATTTTCCGACATTCTGACCAAATTGACTTCAATTTTTTCGGTCATTTTGAAAACATGTCTGTCTGTGACCGAAAAAAATCCAGCCCCCAATATGCGCAAGTCTAACAATAGCGAAGAACATCATAAACCGAAAATTCCTGATATGATTTCAATGTTGAAAAAGCTATATGACTTCCGAATTTTCTGCGTTTGACAATTTTTTTCTGAGCTGCAAAAATAAATTGACCTGCCATCTTCTAAGTATTTTTTTTATAGCTAGCGAAAGACGTTGACTTTTTTACAAAGCTCGTTTGTAAGGCAAACAGTATTTTTCAAAATGGTTTCTATTGCCATATCCGTTTACGTTATATGCACATTGCATTAAAAAAGTTCGCATCCTCTGGACTCACTTATGCAAATCGTTTACGCAGAAGTAGATAATTTAGTTTAGCGTAACTCAGCAGTACATGGCGATAAAAACGTTTTGAAACAACTGTTTCACCTATAGTCAAATAATGTTACTTTAAAAACTGATCTGCTTTTCTTGTAGAGCACAACGTCTATTGCACATGCCGGTGCAGTTTGGCAAAAAACAAACGAAATTTTCAGCAACGAGAAGAAATTCGAGCACTAAGAAAAGGTCAAAAAATTTAAGTACAAATTTTTCTGGCTTGCTTAACAAGTCTACCTTTCCTTTCCTGAAAGCGAAGTTGATGGTACTGTGTTACAATGGGTTAATTTCTTTCTTCAACATTGGTGAAGGCAATCTGGTGTCAGACTGAAGCCTGAATTTGCTTTTTGGGGCGGTTGAGGTGAACGCTCTTGCCCAAGGAGCGCTGTGACGATTCAACCTTTCAATTGAGAGGCGGACACTCTACCACTGAACTATCGGGTTTAATTTTCGAGAGACAGTTTTGATCGAGGAGATAAAAATGTGCTATTGTGAAAACTGAGGTGGATGGAAATCTCCACATATTACTGTACTTCATTTCTAATGCATTTGCAAATAAAATTTCTTAAAACAAAAGCTTTCCGTAAACCATTTTCTATGTCTTAGAAATAAGTTCAGATTAAAGACAATTATGAATTTGATAAAGCAGATTGCATTAAAACTGATAACTCAAAACGGATCGGGGTGGCTGGAAGCAACAAAAAAACATGCATTACTACGTATCTTTGTTTTCAGGAACTGTTTTTTTGGCGTATTTTTGCCAAACATTTTTGCAATCACGAAAAAGTTTTCTTTCTGTTAAAAATTAAGTGTTCGTTTATTTGTTGAACATGGAGATAGATTTTCAAACACAATGTTTCAAAATGGACAGTTCCTTGGTCTGGAAATGTTTTGATGGATTTGAACGAACACTTTCTGGGCCTTATGACATATCAGAAGCTTTCAAGGTTGGAATAGATATGTTAGATTGTTTTATAGATTGTATCTTGATTATGTTATTACACCGCCAAACTTTTTCAATTGTTGATAGAATTAAGTTCCGGCTTCTCACTTGGCAACTTCGCAATTTGGGCCAAAGTCCCTGAAAATTGTGAACGAGTTAATGTTTAGCGAACATCGTAAAAAAGTTCTGTATATCTTGAATTTTTAAAGATTTGTTGTGCACTTTGAAAGTCACGCTTGTGCTAGGTTTCATCAAGAAAATACGTGTTTGTGGTGAAATTGTTGGAGAGCGGCTTCGTGTTTTCCGACATGTAAATTCAGTTTCATCCAAGTTTTTTCAAGCAAAGAGAACATGGGATGTTCACATATTATTAGCAGCATCGTATCTTTGAATTTTCACTTAAAATTGAGCAGTTACGTTTGAAAGGACTATAAAAATTTGAAAAGATGGGTTGGTGTCACATTAATTCGATCATCATCGAAATATCATGTCGCAAAATTATATAAATGTGAATTTTTAGCTGCATTTCGCACAACACTTTATGTGAAGTTTCATGTCCTGTTCGCACCTTTTCACACCACAAAAATGTGCACCAGTATACAAAAGTAGAAAATGAAAAAGCTCTCAGAATATCCTANACTTCCTATATCTCTGTACGAACTTGAAAATCGTCGTGTTTTGAAACAGTTAACTCCTTGTTGCACTTCCCGCGGAAAATTGTCAATTTTGGAGTTTTTTCATGTAGCAATGGCAAATGATATTTTAAATTTTTCAGGAAATCCTTTCTGATGTGAATTCAAAAGCTAATTCCCAACACGGAAATAATCTGAAAAGCAACGAAACTTTGAAGTAAGCTTCGAGTCAATTAACCTCACTTTGTTTCGAGTCAATTAACCTCACTTTGTTTCGCGCAATTCTTGTCAGGTTCCCAAATACGACCATAGAGATGGCACGGTCCAAGATTTTTTGAGCCCAGACCGCCCATGGCGCGCAACATCCAGCCCATTAACCGCTCATGGACCGAGAAAATGTTCTTTTTCAATCCGTACCGCCCATAGCTCGCAAAACAGTTACACGGTTCACTTACCAAACAAAATCAATGTAACTTATAAAGCAATAGTGACTTGGCATATAAAAATACAATTATTTACCAGTAACACACCAGCTACGATCGATCACCAATTTTTTTGGGGGGGAGTTTAAGCGTTCAGCGCTGAGGGCGAGTTCTTCTTTGTTCAAAATCTTTTCCACTCAGTGAAAAACATGTTCCACTGGATGCACAAATGGCTGGAATACATAGAACACATTTAGCCAAGCGTGATAAATCAGCCAGGAAACTCATTTTTATTTTTTATCCAAAACTTAACGCTTTTCATCCACTAATTGCTTTTTCCTCATCTTTTTCACATGTGCTGTTACAAAAAGTGGTCTGCAAGTATTTCTGTACCTCATGAAATTCTTGGTTATTTTCTTTTGTGTCTTAAAATCAGAAAAATTTGAAGCAAGCTTTCTCTTTGTGGTCAATTTTTTTTGAGTTGCTGTAACTGTGGACTCTATCAAATGAAAAACACGATGAACGTGAAGCAAAACTGCCATCACAATTTCGTTACCCAATCTACGATCCTTGGCTAAATTTTAAATCTCCTGTCTAGTTATATTCAAAGTTCAAAGACTTCAACTTTCGACACAAAATATGGCCAAATTGTGCACCTAGCTTATCAAATTTAGTAGTTTTTTCCATCAGAAAAAAACATAGCTACTCTCATGCAAGGAGTTGCTCATGCAAGAAGTCAGTATTATGTAACAGGAAAATAAAAAAGTACCTGTCAGTCGCGCATGACGGAGGTCATTATGGCTCGCATATGGGGAAGAACAAATTTGCCTGAAATAGCA
>JGI24022J15233_10011374_pt1 | contig 10158 bp, 9 predicted proteins | sample Ectturendosymbi2_FD_15233 | JGI IMG/M metagenome (IMG submission 15233)
AAATTGTTTTCTCCATCTCGCAAACAACATAACAACAAAGAAAGTTTAGCCACTGACCTCTTTGAACGGCTAAATTTTGAACAATCATTTTTTGAAACCGTTTTTTAAAGGAACTTCTTGCAAAACTTCATAAAAAATAACCCATGCAAAGTCTCGAGACGAAGAGCTCGAGACCGAGACCGAAATCCTTCGAGACCGAGACCGAGACGAAACTTGAGACCTTCGAGACCGAGATTTCAAAAAACAGGTCTCGAGATGCGTCTCGAGACTGAGACCAAGTCTCGAGACTCCATCACTGCGAGTCTTAGTCTCGGTCTCGAGACCCCCAAGTTGCAAGACTCATTTTTGCGAGTCTCGGTTTCGAAGGTTTCAGGTCTCATCTCGGTCACGAAGGTTACAGGTCTAAAGAAATGGTTTGATAAAATTTCAATTCAACGCTTTTTTATTTGTTGTATTTGCAGGTAAGAAATAACCACAACAGGTCAGACAAATGCCAGAAATTTGAAAAAATTCAACTTAGAAGTGATGGCGACATTTTTTAAAAATTTCGGCAAAATCCGTAAATTTTCAAGTCTCCAGTCTCGGTCTCGAAAATTTTTATAAAGTCTCGGTCTGGGAGTTTTAACCACATCTCGGTCTGGAAGGTCAAGTCTCGAGTCTCGGTCTCTTAAATTTTGATGAAGTCTCAGTCTCGAAGTTCGAACCAGCTCTCGGTCTCAAAGGTTACGACTCGACTACATCCCTACATTTTACAGTCCGTATCTAATCCAAATTCAAGAAAATGCGGCATAGCCCGGTGTCAAGCGAAATTTCTGAACTCCGCGAAATTTCTCACCTATTATCGTTTTTCAGTTATTTTGCTTCTTAAAAAAAAGAAATAAAGTCTGGTAAATCTTTTTTGATGTGTGTTGTGTAAAATAAAACAAGACGTCAGGTGGTTAGATTTTGGTTAGATGTTAGGTGCCCACAAGAAGCTATAGCACGGGAATAACTTTAACCATTGAAAAATTTTGGACTTCATGATTGACCACAATCATTTTTCTTTTTCTCACCCTAACCCGACACACTTATCTAAACACGAATTCTCAAGGCCTAATAATCAGTTTTATCAGCGTATTTGGCATGTAGAATATTACTCTGTGCATGGGTACATGGTGTGATATCAGAAATTTCTGACTTGCGAAATTTCTGACTTCACACCATATGCGCATGCACAGAATAACATTCTTCATATCAAATACGCTGAGAAAACTCATTATTAGGGCTTAAGGTTTAGTGTTTAGGCAAATGTGTAGGGCTAGGCTTTGGCCAAGGTTTAGAAAAAGAAATACAATTGAGGTCTAAGACTAAGTCCAATATTTTTCGATGGTTATACTTATTCCCGTACTGTAGCTTTTTGTGGGTATCTGACATCCAACCAAAAAGTTTTAATTTACACAACGCACATCAAAAAAGTAATCACCAAACTTTATTACTCTACTCTGTAAAGCAAAATAAATGATAAACAGTAACAGGTCAGAAATTTCGCTTGCCACCGGATCCAGTCCAATCCAAGTCCAGTAGTCCACAATGCTCATCTCTGCCAGCGGACCAAAAAATAGGTTTCAATAATTGTGAAAATAGAAAAATTGAAAACATTGCAAATTTGTGGTATTAGGTTGTTAGGGGAAGTTGATATGAAATCACAATGCAAAGTTTTTTTCTATAGTATTTTAATCTTCTTGTGAAACAAGTTTTTTTATCCACTCCGCCTACGTCATCACACAATACTCATACGTTAACAACATCCGCACTGATGGATATCCCTTCTTTACATTGTACCTCAGTGTGGTCCAACTCTACAGGCCCATGGGGCGCAACCATGTGGCCCGCCATATAGCGATAGCGTTATCTGTGGCCCGCGGAAGCATTAAAGAAAATCAAATCTGAAATTTGTTCAAAAGCGTGGGAGGCTGCATTTTGCTCGCGCTGGATAAAGTGCATTTGCACAAGAACAATCAGTGTACATTTTGATTTTCTGTGCACCATTTTGTTTAATTATTTTTTTACGATGAAATTAGAAGGTACGGTCCGCCGCTAATCCTTTGATGGGGCACCTGTATAGATAACCTCTGTTTTTGTGGTGTCCAGGCGTTCATTGCCTTGAAGAGTACATCTCACACAATGAACTCTTAACACCAAATAAATCTGTCTAACAAACATGGCCTTCTCAAAGAGTGGCCCTCAAGCGAAAGTGGTTGCCCATCCCTGCAATAGGTGATTTTAATTAGAACAAGCAAACATCTTTTAATAAAAATGTATGAATACTAATGGTTTTAAAAACTGCAGAAAGCTTCTGAAAATTAGTCAGCAAAATATGGATTTCCCAAACTGAAGGATTTTGCACTAAAATGCACTCGATGCTTGTTTGGAAACACAATCATGTCTGTGAGCGACAAGCATTTTAATTTCTACAATTAAGCAAGTCAAATCTAAAAACAGAAATTGAATGGCAGATGAAACACTGGACCACAGGTTCAGAGAAGCCTTGATCATAGGCACAGCATAGGCATCACACTTATAGAGTACAGATTTGTAAAAATTGCTATAGTATATACTATTGTGTAATGATTTCAATGACATATTTACTTACCTTCCATTTTCAGTTTTGAATGTTGTGAATCTCGTTTTTTATGCATCATTTTATTGGAAGTTGCCCATGAGTTGTCACATTTTTGTAAAATGGCCCGTAGGTCAAAAGTAGTTGGACCACGCTAACCTAACTGTTGTACCTAACAACCAGGGCAATAACCAAGGGGCCAAAATCTCCCCTGGAAATTTATTCACCCCTCTTAGAAAAATGTGTTGGACATGGGCTAGTTTTAAAAAATTAGCCCATTTTGCCACTACCCAAGGAAGATGGTTACATGTGTTGCGATTGGAAAAGTTTTTGCCCATGGTTACTGCTCTGCTGCCACAATGCGAAGCTTTGTGCACATGCCGCTTGGTCTTTCCGATCGCAATACATGCTTGCTAACAACTAAACATGTTTTTGAATATTTCTTACTAAAATCAGTTCACTGAATAATTCCAATTTCGTTTGTTAAATAATTTTGAGAAAACTGAACTCACATTCTCGATTCTGATTTTCAGCGCAAGAAGCATTTATTTTATGATTTTCTGAAATTGTGATATTTTGATTGCACGTAATGCCTTATTACAAGCATTTTAATATCTAATTTTGAAAAGATCTAATTGAAATCAGCTCCTTGTGTTTTCAGGTAAGTTGTAAAAAAAATGAAAGCTAATCTAGAAGAATTTAAGGCTAGTGCAGATTTATTGAGATAGATTTGATTGAAGTAACCTTAATGTTGAGAGGTAGAACCTAAATTTGTAATAAGGCTGATTAAATGTTTCTTTAAATCATAAGACTTACAATTAAACATACAATGGTACTTTTTGAGTTTATTCATACTTTTTAAAAGTGAAAAACTTGCTTTTGAGGTTAAGAAATCAAGTTGTTAATCTTGTATCTTCTTGCTTTACTTTTTTCAGGTTCGCATTACTTAGCTTTCTTCTATGTATGTTGGTTGTTAATGACTACTCTGACAATTAGCAGGCTATCTAGACACATTTTTCATGAGAAGACATTGGTCAACCACTGCAATGCCTTTGTCTCCTTGAAAAACTTGAGTAGCAGTATTTTCAGTGGTGACAATAATGAAGGAACAAACAATATTCTTGTAAAGAGCAAGTTACAGAACAGCTCCAGAATGTCAAAAACACCAAAAGTAAAAGCAGGCTTGCCAGGTAAATCACACATATTTATTGAAATATTTTTATTAAAAGTTGCATGTCCAACTGAAATGCTTTATTGGGCTGCAAGTTATGTGACTATCTTAATATGGGCAACACATTGAATGACTTATTATTGATGGTTGCATTTCAAATGGCTGACTGTATTCTCAGCAAACTAAAATTTAGCTTTTGACACTACTTAAAGCATTCAAATTCTAACTGCAATGATATCAACTGTTTGGCACCTCTAATCATTCCTGAACTGTAGCTTCACAGACAGTTTTAATGCCAATGGAACAATAAGGAGGTTAGACAAATCGGATATAAAAGATATTAAAGTGTTTGTTGAAGTTTAGAGATAGGAAATAAAATATGTAAGCTTATTGCAAATTATTTTTTTGTAGAACAGGGTTCCAACATTTCTTAACTTACCTAAATGTGGAAATTTTAAAATACATTACCAGTGCTTGCGAACAAACCACAAGGTAGAAAGTCAGCTATGTCTAATATATATGCTTATTTTAATCATTCAAATTGAAAAACAGTTTTTCAATTTACATTTGTAATTTCAACCATCGTCCAGCTCTTGTATCTGTCATGTCTTTGATCTGCTAGGTTGCTGTGAATTGAAAATTTAAAATAATTCATTAGATAATTGATGCCAAGCTGTGCATTGTTTCTATGACAATGCGCTAGAATACTTTTTTAATGTTGTGCATATATCTTACCAACAGCCAACAATGTTTCTTATCAACAGCCAAAAACTATAATATTGGCAAAACAAGCTGTTTGCCTGAGTTAACAATGTGAAACCAGAAACGTTTGCTAACTCACATTGAAATAAGCAAGCAGCATGAAGCAAATCGTATTTAAATACGTCACCTAAAGATGTGGAAAAAACTGAAAAAGCTATGATTTATTGTTCAGTGTTTCAGCATTTTAATGATGGTAAACACAAAAGTTGCCCTTTTTTCTGTCCACACTTGTGATCTGATTTTGTGATGTAGCAGCTGGTACCTATTGTGAAGTGAATTTCTATTACATGTGAATTACATAATAATAAACATTGATTGTCTGCTTGTTTTCACTCATGAAGTGCTAACTTTTCAGGTAGAACTGGAGTTCCAGGATATAATGAGAAGTTGGTATCATCTGAGCATGCTCCAAAATCAGACAAGCTGTTGGTATGATTGTCTAAATCAGAATGCTATATTGCAGCTAGATATTTTTGGAATCTGTTTTCAGTTCTTTTATTCTGCATCTAAAATTTCTGTTGATGTTGTGGATTTAAATGAGGCAACAAAGGCAACCATATGTATTGAAGCCCAAAACGTAGATTTCAATTGGATAGTTTTTATGGAATTGTCAGTTTTACCACTAAATATCTGAAACTAACGTACAAACCTACTTGTTTCTGCTCAAATTTTTTAGTGATATTATTTATGTCTGTATGTTACAATATTATAATTTTTTTGGTGTGCTATAAAAATCTTTGTCTTGTTTTGAAGCCTTGTAAAGCATGATTTCCATCACAACTCTTATAGTACATCATTTATTTTTGTATATGTTTGATTCTGGCAATTATTTTGCAGCAGCTATTAATATTTGTGTTCACCACTGTAACTACAAGTTTATAATTGTTTGAAGCTTTTTCTGGCATTAAGATTGCATTAACAAAAATAAAAATATGAAGATTTCATATGAACACTTTATGATCAGAATCTAAGTTTTATACTTGGATTCAATATTTAAAATTTTGCACTTGGGATACAATGTTCTTGAATACAGAAAAATACCTAAAAACTTAACACAAACATGTTTATGAAAGGTATAATATCTTATAAAATTTAATAAACCACAATTGATGCTCTTGGTGTCAAACTACTAGATTAGAAATCTTGATTTGCCAAGCTCACATTTTTGAAGTTATGGGTTCTGCATATGAAGTACATTTGCACTTCATTTTATGATATATCGCAAAAGTGAATATGAGATGGCCAATCTCAAAATTTGGTGAAATCTCAGTTTTGTTTAGAGTTTTAAATTTAAGTAATGATCAGACCACAGCTGAATTTGGCCACTGGCCTCCAAGTTGAAGGCAACAATTTAAGGTTTTGGCTGCGCTGTGACAGGCTGTTTATGGTAGTTTATGCTTCTGCTTGTTTCAGAATGGTTCTATAAATGCTGCCACTTGCAAAAACCCAAAGCGGAAACATCAACGGAAAAAGAAAAAGGCGAAGAAGTCGGAAGATGTTGGTGTTGATCCTGTCACAGACTCTATGGCTAAGCTTAACATCAGTTCGAAGAATTCCAAACGCTCCCAGAGGTACTCAGCATTTATGCAAGCCCCACTGAGAGGTCAATTATGTAACCTACATTTGTTAAGGCAGTTACAGGGACGCTTTTGACTTTTGCCATTTATTACATTTGGTACAATAAGCATCCTTTTTCAGTAAGGGACATTTTTTGCACTGCGTCAGCGTTTAGCGCGTGGTTTCATGAATTATTTTCTGGGTCCTAATTCACCCAGTTACAGTCTGATGACGTTCATTGTGCAGTTACCGGTGTGGTGCAGAGAATACGAACTATTTGTTTTGCAGATTTCTCAGAAAAGCAACCACTCGAGCTCATTTTTCGCGAAGCATGAGTAGCAATGCGATTAGTTCCGATCCATTCGAAGAAATGTCCAAGTATATTCTGTCGGGCCAGTCGAAAAACATTGTAGTCATGGCTGGGGCGGGTATCAGCACGGCCAGCGGAATTCCTGATTTCAGGTACGGTACAGGTTTTCGGAAATAACTGAGAACAGTTAGCCGAATGTGTGTCGTTTTACCGATTTGGGGAATTTAAAAAATGTTAAACTATTCTTCTGTTTTCAGGTCTGTTAACGTACTGTTCGAAAGTTTTTCTAAGATAGACCAGTAATTTCCAATTTACGCTATTTGATGTTGTTTCAAGGCAATTTGAGAATGAGGTTTAATGGCGGGGTTAGGTTTCCTTGGCGTGAATATGCGTTTGTTTTTCAAATAATTAAATTTATATTTGGAAGGGGGACATCACGACTTTGTAAATGATTATGCGGGGCATGGCCCAAAAAAGGATGGGAAATACTGAGCCGGACGTTCGTGAAAAGCATGGCGTTTTCAACCGCTTGTGTGTATGTTGTACAACTTAAATTTGAAAGTAACTGACTGGTTCAGATGGCAAATAAGCGTGCTCGAGTCACAATTCAGGTGCGTGCGCAAAACTTCTATTCAGTTGTCAGTGCGTCAGCTTAGCTTCACGTTGTTTGTGGCATAATTTGCTTTGTGTCATCTTAAACTTTTTGAAGGCGCAACATTTAATTGCTCAGCTTGAAAGCGAAAGTTGTCTTCAAAATAATATGTAAAAAAGCGGCTAGTCTGAGGTTCTGTAGCTGGCGCGTATTCAACGTGTGGTTCTCCCGTCCACAGTGGTTGCGTATCGCATTGCAACGTATTGTTGAAAGTGTAACCGAAGTCGTCAGTCGATTTCCTGGCATCGTGTTACCCGTACATGTTTATGAACCTTGCTATAATTTTGTACACAACAATTGGGGTGTGGCTACAAGATCCCGTCACCTGTCTAAAGCACACGGGCTATATTTGGACACGCTGTGCGGCCGTTCACTCTTTTTTGTACGTTTGTATTACAACCAATGTTAAAGATGTTTCAGCTGCAGTGCGCAAACCTGACGCAAGCGAGCAGCTGTGTGTTTTTGCCTCCTTCGTACCATTTTGAAAAATAACTCGTTTAAATTTGAACGCCTGGGAAGTGGTTCTTAACCTGGGGTAGTGCATACTCAAACATGAGAACACAACCAACTAACTTTGCCGTGTCCAACCCTTGCAATGGTCAGGTTACACCAGTTTAAATCATTACGTCCGATTTTTTGCCCTACGCGGAGTATGCTGTGTTTGGTACGTAACCAGGTTTCGAAATTATTTTTTTCTCTTTTTATAGAATAATTGCATACGACTGTTACTTACTTTGGTGGTTTACCACTTAATTTTGGTTCGTGGCTGTGCTCCTTCTCTATCGAAAATTTTAAAAACATATGTGATCGAATCCGTGCGGAAAGAAAAGCAGCAGCACTGACGATCTGTGGCGACTGGTGCATAACTTACTTGAAGCAGTTGGCGCCAGTAGTGGCGAGACTTTGGTTTGACTTCGTTGAAAAACTGGTGGAATTTTGTCCGTAACCAGTAGCTAGGGAAATAGCTCCCAAGTGAAATTCACTTCGAGTTATAAATGCTCAGTCCATAAATACACACGATGAACAGACTTCTGTCTGCAGCAGCGCAATATTTATCTTTTTCTTCCATAAGCCCTGCATTTTGTGTTAACTCTCTAGCTATGTCTTCGTGAATTAGTTCCCACATAGCGAGTAACTGTTTTGCATGATAAACTTTTTTTCCAAGCTTGTATTTGCTCTTGCAACGCAAGAGACATGCAGTCTTTAACCGAAAGAAAGTTTCGGTGTCTCTAACATGCATTCTTTTAAAAACTCGCGTTCAAAGAGCGGCCTACGAAGATTGTCCAGATAAAGTTTGATGAAATTAGCCGCCAACCTCTGGGCCGTAGTCTCCCGTGCTTGCATTGACTGCTTGCCGGAGCAGATGACATGTTTCGTAACAAAGCGACTGCTTATATTGTATTCATTAAAAACCACCACATTTTCATGGCATGTCAGACATGAGCCGTTGATCAGACTTCGGTAAAAAAATTTTGGCCGTCCATTCCGCATTAAGCACTGGCCTCCTCTGTCCACTTTTCTTCGGACCATTCCTCTTCACGGAAGCGCTCAAAAACATTTTTACTACCAAATTTTGACAAGTTTTGCAAATAAATTTACTGTAAGTTGCCGTTATTATTGTGGTTTCGCAATAATCAAATTTGTCATGTTGAATACCACAAAAGCCATTGTTTTAAAGAACACAGTGAAAACGCGGAGTGCGCCTTGTACTTGGGATGCGTGAATATTGCTAGGAATACAACTATGGTTTGTGGCTCGCAGGCCATAATTAGTCCATGCCTGGGCTATATGATAGGTTAAGTTGGACTAAGCTGAGATTGTATCAATCTTCTACTATGTGTATAATAGACATTGCGTCACAGGATGATGCTTACACAGTACCTGAAGCTCCAATTGTTTTAATCTGAATTGAAAACCTACTACGTAGCAATTCCAACGTCGAACCGTCACATGTTCCACAGCAGTGGTCCTTAACCTTTTCTCTACCATGCCTCCCTTAAGTAATTGTTCTGCGTTTCATCCCCCCTATCTTTAAGTACCGCTAAGTAAATTGGACGGAACACTTTACCGTTCAAAAACACTCCAGGTTGCAGAGCGCGTAAGGGCTTGCACCCCCCAAGAAATTTGTTGATGCCACCCTGGGCAGGCGTGCCCCCCGGTTAAGAACCACTGTTCTAGAGGCTTAGCGCAACTCTAAACGCTTCGGAAGTGTTACACCGTCAGGCAGGCCCGTAGCCAGGTTTTTAGATTTGGTGGGGAAAAATACATTTTTAGGGGGCAATGTTTTTGTTTCTATTCTATGTTTCAATAAAAAATGTTCTGGGCACAGCTAAATTTGGTGGGGCACAAAAACATTTATGTGGGTATTGCCCCCGAATTTCCCCCCTTGGCTACGGACCTGCTGTCAGGCTGCCAGCATATTTAAGCCAAGCGTTATTTACAAAGCTATAACACATAAATAGAACTGCACCTTGCTTAACGTTGCTACGTTCCGTGCAAACTGGCCCTATGCTTGTAACGCGCAGTCGTCGCGCCCTTACGAGGATGTACTTCTGTTCTAGGCGCTTCCGTGTCATGCGCCGATCCCTTCCATTCCACGGCGACCACCATACTGTTTGTCCACGCTATTATTTTTTGCTGCTGTACGTTCAGCCTGATGCATAATGGCTGCAAAGTTTTGTTCTAACGCGTACGCAATGGCTGGAGCAGTCAAAGTGGCGTTGCGAACATTCTTTCTGAACGTCAGTGTCCACAGGTTGTTCGTTCGACTTGAAAACAATACGACACAGTCAAAGATATTCATTTTCTTTAGATGTTTGTATTCTAACATTACATTTTTTCGTTGCTAGCATCGAAAAGCGAAAGAATGAATACCTGTTGAGCATAAAACCTGGCAAACAGCACAAAAGTTTTATTTTTTCGAAAATTCTACGCACAATGTTGGTCATCGCAGCATTTTTGCTTCGATATCGTGCGTAAATATGGCTTCCACCACCCTGTTGAAAAACTCTTGCTTCGTTTCACGTTGTGTTTCGTTTGCCTTGCCGGCGTTTCTCAAATTATCTTTTCTTTCGTCGTTAATAAGGACCCCGGGGACCGGCTTGTAC
>JGI24022J15233_10011376_pt1 | contig 10157 bp, 10 predicted proteins | sample Ectturendosymbi2_FD_15233 | JGI IMG/M metagenome (IMG submission 15233)
AATGCATGAAAACTGAAGTGTTCTACAGTAGGCCTATACTTTAAGAGTGATATGCACGTGCGACCAATGCGATTCAGCATTTTGTGCACTCCAACTGACAGCTCTAATAAAAACAAATTGATGTATTCTGCTATACTGCTGTGCTTGTTTACATCCAAATACGATAATAATGGAAACAGGATGAACTACAGCACCGTGTCCAGCAACAAATTTAAGTATATCAATATGTAAATCATCTGCAAGGACAAAACAAAGCGTTACTATTTCTCTCAAAACTAGAAATAAGATTGGGAAGATGTATTATATGAAACGTCATTTCTGCATAGACCCGATGACTTTATTAGTTTCACACCAAGCTGTCCCCCCCACATATTACAATAAAATTGCGCCCATGATGCATAGGGTGCTCAATCTCCCATGTTTGAACAACTTATGGTTTGGAAAACAGGAAAAGAGATTTGCAGATTTGTTTCCAAAATTCAGTAAATGTGCTTCATGTTGATGGTATCTGTGATTTACATTACTGTGCCAAGACTATTTTCACTATAAGCAGCTATTTAGATTACAACTATGTAAAATAGCTGCTTCTGTCTGACAGCATCTCGCTGCCTACATTCAACTAGTTGATCTGCTGTCAGAAATGGTGATATATGTTCGATTATTTGAAGTATTGCAATGCAATAAAATGCATTTTGTGTCAACTCCAATGACATCAAAAATAGCTAATGTGCACTGACATTAGTACAATTGAGTAAATTCGGCATTTGTGCCTTTTACGCGGCTGTAAATGCTTTGCGTCGGTAAACGGCGGAGCAGAAAAATGTTGGTAAACCCAGTGTTAAAGCAGGAATGGGGAATCTGTTCTGTTTACTATCACAGGCTCCATAAATTGTAGAGTATCGCTGGGGTGTCGCAAAATGAGTTATTTTTTGCCCTGCGATTCTACGTTGACCTTCCAAAAGAAAAAACAGAGAGAAGGTTATGTCAAGCGTCGAGAGAGACTTATCTTGACTTGTTGTCTACGAGCCCGCTTGAAATAGGATTTCGTTTGGACGCGATGTTGTAAAAAAAATTGATGCGGCCATATTAATTGTTCACGCGTGCCATATTTGGCCCGTGGGCCGCAGGTGCCATATTTGGCACGTGGGCCGCAGGTTTCCCACCCACGACTTGACGCAGGCGAGCGATTACCAGTTGGTTTTGGCCACAAAACGGGAAGTATACATTTTCTTTAAATTTTTGCTGCATTAGCTGATTGTTTGTAACAAATCGCGATAACCAATATCTAGAAAATTTTCAAAAAGAGTAAAACAACAAGAAGACGCGAATGTATGGTGATGGCACGAGGACATCGTCATATTGAAGATGGAAGATCACGAAACATTTAATGACGTGCAGTATATTAAGGAAATGCCAAATAAACTTTTGGTTTGCAGTTGGTAGATTCATGAAATTTTTGGCTGAAACTTTATGAGACGGGCAGTGGCGTATCTGTGCAAAGTGGCGCCCATTGCAAAATTGAAATGGGTTCCCTTTCAAGTAATTTAAATATTAAATATAGACACAATTTTTGCGAAAGATACACCATAAAATAATAAATGTTTTAAAACGGAAAATATTTGCGTTTGTTTGTGCTTTACATTTTTCAGCAAATAAAATATAAATATCCATAAGGACTGCAAGATACTTCTATACACATATATTATTTTATGATGAACATCAAAAACATTCAAGTGATAACGTTATCGTAGTCTATAGGCCTACATCAGTGGTTCTTAACTTTTCTGCGCACTCGTAACCCCTGAGCTTTCATAAAATTTTCTCGTACCCCTTGTCTGAAATCAAATAGTAATCGATAGTAACACATGCAGTGAATATAACAATACAATGAATTTCCAAAGTACACCAAAAATCAAACAGAGTTAATGGCTCTTTTGTTTTTGTTTTTTTTCAGTCATCAATCTGTAGCCAGGCTCTTTGTTTGAGATAGCCACTTGCATATCATCACTAGACTCTAAACGATTCCTGGTTTTATATTTGATGTGCAGGAGAGTTGAGAAACCGCTTTGACATGTAGTTTGTTGCAAATGTCCCAAGGACGTCCAAAGTTGTCCTTGCTAAGTTGATGGAAGTGTTGAGTTGCTTGCACCAGAAGGTATCTAACTTTATTGGATGGAATTCCAATTTAATTGTTTTTTTCTGGCTTTATCTCAACTGGATCTTTCTTCATTCCACTATTGTCATCCATGTATTTTGGTTTAAAAATAAGTGGGTCCTGCATCCAATCCTGCTCAATAGAAGCCTATCCTGATTGAAAGTAATCGTGGAGGGCCTGCCGTAACGCCTGCAAATAATTTTTTTATTTCAATGACAATGAGTAACGATGTTTTTCCAATGGAAACTTCATCAAGCTGTGGAAAATTAGCACAGTTGCCTGATCCAATGCAACTAATCCAGATTGAAGGTTTACCCTTTAACGTCCGCGCCGGCCACCACAGTGGCTGGTACACTTTTGGCCATAACTCGCCAACTGCTGCAGCTAGAGAGGTGTTCAAAGCCTCTACGGATTCAGCAAGTCTTCTAGCTCCGATTCAAAAATTTTTTTCCGGTATGGGGACACCCCTGGAAGACGTCAGAAGTGAGGAGGTTTTGGGTTTTTTATGGCCTATTTTACCCGGCCTTAGGCGCCAATCCAATGAGCCAATATTTTCGCTCAAGTTTTTTTCTGGACACTAGGCTATCATCCGAGTCTTTCGAGCCCTTGATTGGCTTTCTAGCATAGCTGGAACCAACGTTATGCCACAAAAACGAAAAGTGGTCAAACTTTCTACCCCTACAAACACTACCCTGGGGTGTATAACACCCCGTTTGCATATGGCCTTAACTCGCCGCTAGAATAGGATAGAGTGCTGTTGAAACCCTCTAACGACTCGTGAAGACTTGTAGTTTAGACTGCAAAAAACAACTAAAGCTTGAGATCTAGAGTTTTTTGTTGATGTTTACATAATGAGAGGAAGTTCATACATATTTGCTTACATTTGGATAATGACTTCACCCCCTGGGAGTCGAACAAACGAGCTGATTTTGTGGTTCAAAATTTTTTTGGATTCTAGGCTATAATACGAGTCTTTAGAGGGTTTGATGGACTTACTAGATTTATGGTTCAAAAGTCATAGCAAAATAGGCAGAAATTAATTAGGGAAATTCCCTGAAATTACTCAGCATATTCCCCAACGATTTGGGGTCTTCTGGCCCTAACTTGGCACCAGAAACACCAGGAAGTCGATCTAGGGCTTTTAAACTTCATATTCCAACCTAGAATACAACCAAACTTTGGGCCACATAATTGGCCGTTGTCCGGGTGATGACGTCATAAAAGCCTAACCAAAAAAAGCAAAACCTACCCTCTTTCTGACGACACCCACCGAAAACCCCAAGCCCAAACCCCAAGCCCAAACCCAAAAGTTTTTTGCCAGTGCAAACTACGACTTCACCAGTCTTTCGAGGATTCGAATAGCTCGCTATCATGTTCTAGCGGCGAATTATCGCTATCCGCGCAAGCCGCCAGTGGGAGACTCATGCATTTTCTGCAATTTTCTGATTTGGGGTAAAATGGGGTTTTAAGGCTATGACTTTGGTTCCAGACATGTTAGAAGGTCAACCAAGGGCTCTATAGATGAGGATGATCATCTAGTTTCTACAAAAAGTTCGAGCCAAAGTTTTGACTTATTGGATTGGCGTCCAGGGCCAGTCAAAGTTGGTCAAAAATTCAAAAAACACCCCATTTTGCGGCCTCCCTTCAGGAGAATCACAAACCCAAATCAAAAATGTTGTTTTGTAATCGAAGCTATAAGACTTGCTGCATCTGCAGTGGGTTTAATCAGCTCTCTAGCTATAGCGGCTGGCGAGTTATGGCCAAACAAGTGCCGGCCACCATGGTGGCCGGCGCGGGCGTTGAAGGAAGATATCCTTTCCCCAGCTGTGATCATGTACTGTACATGTTTGCTACCTAAATGGAGGTGTTCAAGTTGTTAAGGTGGCTGAGTGTGTCTGTAAGGTAAGCCAGGGTCATAACGAACTTCTCATGTTCAAAGTGCTCTGCTGTGCCAGTACCTCGGTGTCTCAAAAACTGCTCAATTTATTTGGGCAGCTCAAAAACACGAGTGAGCAATCGACCATGGGATAGCTCTGTGTGGCAAAGAAGAAAATTGTGTTGAGCCCTAACTTTGTTACAAAAAACTTAGAACAGACGGTGATTCACGCCATGGCTTCTGATGAAAGTTTACTGCACTCACAACAATCGACAACACATTCTTTTTATTTTCAGGTCGTGCATCCCTGACAATTTTGGTGTTTCGTACGCCCAAGGGATACGTGCACCCACAGTTAAGAATCACTGGTCTACGCAGTGTTGCCTGACGAAATTGTATATCTTTAAAAAAAATCAAAGAACATATTGCAACTGCAAACGACAATTTCTTTTTGAAATGAAACACATTATATTTGAATTGTGCAATAAACTATTTAATTCAAGTCATGTATCAGTGTTGTATCACTTCTGTTCAAAAAATGCAATTCCAACGAGACATAAACATATCCAGCCTTTTCCGGTTAAATTACACCAAAATGCTAAATAAAACAAAACAACATTTTCCGTGCCTTTATCGAAGCAAAGTCGTCTATGATTTCATCAAAGTAAGCTTTCGCTGTTTCGTCGCTTTCTATTCTCATCAAAGTTATATCACATAACCTTCGCTGACTTGTTATTAATCAATGAGGCCCGGAGGTATGAAAGCACCAGTTTCAGTTTACTGAAAGGTTGTTTGCAGCTTGCAGTAAATACTGTATAACTGCCATCGTCAGCATTATTTGCAAAGCAATTCGAAGAATGTCAGGAGGACTTCAGGACACAATAATTTTAAGTTACAACACTTGAAACCAGAATTTTGCAATCTAGACTCTTCTCGTATAATTGCTTGCCATCTACATCTGAACTGTACACAACTCCTAAATTGTCACACGTAGATTTTAGTTTCTCACAGTCAGGACCTTTTCACATCGCCTTGGACATCGAACAGCAAGCCATATTGAACAGAAATAGTTAGCTCTAAACAAGACTAACAAATCTTATGCATGACTTAACATTTTTGCTCAATTAATACGACAACGATACTAACTGCTAATTTTTCGAGGACTAACTAATGTTCTCTACCTTAGTCTCTGGACTGGAGCATTGTATTCAGCCTATTTATCAGACACTAGTGGTCATCGAAGAAGTTTCATAAAGTCGGAGTGGGCCACAGTAGCTTAAGAAATTTGTAAATCTTACGACCTCAAGAACAGTTATTTGCGTTAACAGTCAGATTCTCGCAGACACGGTCTTAAACTCGTCTCAGCAAGATTCAGGCTAATATGTTCTTGCCTGAAATGCAGCAGCACTGACTGACTTATCCCTTCATATAGTCAGTGCTGCCACAGGCTTCTCTGCAAAAATCACTAGATTCACAAAAAGAATTCACTAGATTTGAAAAAAATCACTAGATAATTTTTGCGTCTAAGTTCGCAGTTTTGCTTGAAATGATTTGATTATTTACTTTAAAACACCCAAAAACTTATGCATAATTTGCAAGTTTCTTAAAATAGATGATGTTGAAACCTGGAAAATACAATACAAATAATCTTCGGGTTGTTTTCAAGAGCTGAAAACGACACCACTCACGGAGTATTTCAAACCAATCAACCTATAATTTCAATTGCAGTGTTTCTGCAAGGAAATTAAAATGCCGTCATGCCATGACGGTCATGGCCAACACTGCAGCAATAAACAACACGGAAGTGAAAAAAACAAGAAACTTTAATTTGAAACACTTTTTCGTTTTTTTATTGCTAATACTTGAACAACGATTCACCCAATCAATTGTTTGCGAGTTACAAAGGATTGAAAAATAAAAAAAACAGTCTTCTTAAAAAATATACTTTGCAAAAAATCACTAGATTGCATTGAAATATCACTAGATCACTAGGATAGTCTAAAAATAACTAGATCTAGTGAAAAATCACTAGGCCTGGCCCCAGTGCTCATAGCGTGAGAAGGACGAGGTCTCGTAGATATAGCAAGCGAGCGTTCTTGTTCTGTCACAATGTCTGACCCTTGTACTACAGCATGGCACAATTCCACAGTTTTGTCATAATGCTTAGTGGTGCTGGCGTAAAACACCCAACTTATTGCTTTAGGTAAGGGCGCTATGTTGATGCAGCTTTGCAGTTTATGAATGAATGGGGAAGGGGCATAATGAGGAGGGCAAGGGGAGCACAATTCCCGGGGGCCAAATCACTGCGTGGAGCGCCGAAAAGGTCCAGCAATGTCACAAGAACTTTATTCAGTACAGTACATTTGCTTCGGAAAGACCTCAGGTTCGAACACGGGGAGCCAAACTTGATTATTGTCCCGGGCGCCACCTAAACTTGTTACGTCCCTGGCATGCGGCGCCAAATAGAGGTTCAAGAAACTATACATAAAGATTGTTGTTTTGCCAAGCAATTTTTGCGCCCCCTGTCAAAGTGGCGTCCATGGCACGTGCCGTGCCTGCCATACCCCAGATACGCCACTGACGACGGGCACAATGTGCAAGCTCGTTCCACATGGTTCATGCTGTTGCAGTGGTGTTCCATTTGAAAAAGCTTCACGAATTAATGCAGGCAACCAGCAAAAAATGGTCACAATTGTTCAATAGCAAATCACACATACATCGGATGCAAATCCACATTTCACAAAAAAATCGTAGAATCAAATCTTAGGTGAGCAGGAACGTCTCAGCATCATCAGACGCACTGGTTTGATTCAATTTTGTTCAAGACAATTTAATTTGTTATTATTACCATGTCGTTGTTATACTTTTTTGGTCCTCTACAGATAACGTCCTGGACAGTCTCGTTGCCACGGAGGGGCTTTGGTGGGCTTATCCCCCCAAGCAAAGTACCACGCTCCCCAAATTGAAATATGAAACACTATAAATGAGTTGTGATTTTATCAAATTTTCAATACGAAGCCCTCCCCCCGCAGAAACGTAAAGCCCTAGTGAAGACTTCCTGGCAACGATTCTGGTCGTTTTAATTATTTTTACAATATTTCAATCATTCATGGCAGTGCCAACTTAAAAGTAGCCGCGAAGGTTGCTCAGTTTGACGTTTTATTATCATCTAATGATGTCCTCTCTCCAAATCCAGAATATATAAAGCAGTGACTGCTTCAGACATCACGGATAGATGCAGTGACGTTCGCAGAACATTTTCATGGGGGGGTCATTCAGTGGAGTATGGTGGTCATTTCCATTTGGTGTGCGCTTTTTGTGACGTCACAATTTGACGTCTTATTCATGTTTTCAAGCGAAGTTTGTTGACATAATAGGCATATTCATCTACACGCTCTCCCCTTATTTTTGTAAAAATCAAGCCCTATACACTCCCCTTATAATAATTTTTTGTAAAATATTAAGCTCAAGGGGGGGTTAACTCCAACCCCCCCCCCTTGCCTACACCCTTGGATAGATGCAAAACCATGGCAAAGAACGTATAAAATGGAGTCAACCAGAAGTTGCCGTGTGCTAGGAAAGTAGGAAAAACCAACGTTTTCCATCACTCAATAAAGTCCAGGTGTCGTGAACTGACATCAAACTAAATGTCAACAAAAAGAGACCAGCAACTTGCTCCAGGCTATTTACTTCAGACTTCCTCGGAAATTCATTTCAAAAAACAAAACTGCTAAATCTAAACAGTCTCTTATGTCATCACATCAGCATCAGTTCGAAAGTCCGCAACAAATTATTTGCATTCTGCAGTGTTGGTTCATTGGAATGTTCAGTTGCTGATTAGTCAAGGACGTAATTGAAATGTGAAGGACTTGCGTTCAATTTGAATCCAGGTAGTCCGAGGGTAACAGCATGCGGAGTTTCGAACTGAACGGTAGGCACTCAAAAAGGTAGAGAAACACTGCTGCACAGCCATACAATAGCTCAAATTCTGTTTGATGGCATCTCTGGCATAAGTATTCAATCGATGTTCAGTTGTTCAGTTGCAGCGAATTTTTCCACTTCAGCGTCAAGCCATTGATAAATGATTAAGTTGTGCTCTTAATTTCCAATTTGTCTCCAAGAAAGTTGTGAATTTTATCAATGTCAGGACACCATTGCCCAATATAAGTATTACTCTCTCACATGGTAATCGTACGACGAATTGGTGCAAACATCAAAGCAAATTCTATTGATATAAATCTATTAAATCACCAATGGCGCAAAATTTCCCTTACTACATTTTTGCAAAATATATTCATTGAAACGCTAAAAATTACAGTACCAAAAAACTAGGGGTTTTACTTTTAAACAACGAAAACATTCAGGAAAATGTAAGCCTAACAAAACTGGGTATTTTCAGCCGTTGCAGGTGTACTTTCATCTTTTCCGAAAGTTGGTTTATGTGCAATAAGGAATAATGGAATAGATATATCATCAACCTCCGGGCAAAAACGTTTGGGAACCATTGGTGTCGCACTTCCAAGATGGGGCAGTGATCACGAAGCAATAGAAGTGACCATGGGCGTCAGAAGGAAGGGCATGGGGGGCTTGGCTCCTCTGGATTTTGAAATTTTCAGCAAAAAGAGGTTGTTTTCTTAGTTTCGAGTGGCAAAAATCAAATTCCACCACTTTTGGCCCAGACTGAAAAATTTAGGAAAAATCCCCTGTTGGTTCCCCCGTGGAAAAAAACTTCCGACGCCCATGGAAGCGACTGCAGTTAATGAATGCGTACGTTGTTGTAACCTGTGGTGAGCACAAACTTGGTTGATTAAACAAATCCCAGCAGCATACGTCAGTCTTAAATATGTGGAATGAAATTAGGTAAACAATTTTTTCGCCGTTCTGCGCCACAAATGCACGAGAAATCATGGGCTAATTGCAAAATTTCAATAAATACCTCATCTTACGATCAAAGGCATTAAACTGAACTTGAAAGTTCATTTCGTACACCCACCGTGCTGCGCATATTGTTTCTAATAATTGCATTCTAAATCATTACGAACGCATGGTTTACTGAAAAGGAGCTACATTCAAATTTGGTTTTACGCGTTTTTTGCCTTACGATTTATTCTTCGAAGATTAACTTCACTTCAGGAAAAAGAAAATGAGCGGTTTGTCCTTGCGAACGCAAAAGTTTTTTGATAACGACTTCAAGCGCAATACTGCCACTATTGTATTTGCAGAAAGTCAAAGAGATAATCTTATCACCCATATAAATGGAGCTCAAGGAGGGATCAATATAGTCACAGAAGTTGTGACCAAGATGCTTAGCACATCTTTTTCCGTATTTACTTGATGCTGCTTGCCAGAAGAACGCTCCTCGTCTAGCACTACGAGTTACACAGGAATGAATTTGATTCAAGGGAGTAAATATGTCATCCACTTAAGGAAGTTTAGATTCTTGTATAGCGGGTCTAACTTGGATGTAAAGGAGGTACAATCATAGCTCTAATTACTTTTTGTGCAATACATTCAACCGTCGAAGCCTTGTCTTTCCGACTCCACTCCAAGCTCCAATTGCATATTTCAAATAACCGTAGGCGATGCTAAAATACACGGATTTGAATTCTCTTTCTTTCAGATGGTGTCTAGTTCTATAGAAAATTCCAACACTGCACGAGATAGTTTTCTCAAGGTTGGTAACGTGGTCTGACCAAGTAAGTTTATTATCAATGTACACTCCCAGGTATTTAATGGAGCTTGTTTGGGATACAGTATTTTCATTACTTTTGACGATAAAGTCATAAAGTTGCTTGCCACTGGGACGTATATGCATGTAAGAAGTTTTGGAATAATTTAGAGACAACTTGTGAAAGCGCATCCATTCATCTACTGTACTTTCTGCAACCCAGTATTAATTACTTTTTGCAATACTATACAATTTCCGCTTGAAATACACAAAACAGTATCATCAGCAAAAAGACTAGAGTTGAACGCAGATGCTTTCAGTAAATCGTTTACATGTAGAGCAAAAATCAAGGGCCCAAGTGATGACCCTTGGGGTACTCCCTGGGTTATTTCAAACATAGGGGGTCTACAGCCCCCAACTACGGTGTTCTTCTGAGGCCCCTGCAAGTAAATAACCAA
>JGI24022J15233_10011377_pt1 | contig 10156 bp, 6 predicted proteins | sample Ectturendosymbi2_FD_15233 | JGI IMG/M metagenome (IMG submission 15233)
TTTCGGTTGAACATAATTTACGCGTGTGCCTTTCTAAAACACTTCCAAGAATAGATTTACTCGTGGAGAAACGTCAAGCTCATCCATCGCATTAAATGTGTAAATACATAGTTTGTTGTGTTTTGTCTTTTCAATTGCATACACTTTATGCTACATTATTTTTAAGGGGTACGCCATACATGCAGATAAGTCGAAAGGGTACGCAGTTAAAAAAAGTTTGAGAACCCCTGCCTTAGACCCTAAAAATAAAAAATGTATAAACAGTTTTCGGCAGTGTATATTGTCAGTATTCGGCAGTCTCTACCAAAATGTTTAATTTTAGGCGAATAACACTATTTTGTTTAGAAAAACGCCTCTCAAAGCACAAAATGACTATATTTTCTACAAATTTGGGAGGAGGCATAGCCCCTTTGACCCTCCCCTTGGAAATTTTCTGCATGCACCACTGCTTACCATTAGTGATAAAATTTTTTATGCTCATCTTCAATGTTTATGTTAATATCACTTTAACAAATAAATGAAGCAGCAGTATTCTTATCAAATAACACTAAAACCTGTTTCAGAAAATATGCTTGATCATGCACCAAAGTTGCAAGCAAAGAACTTGAACGATCTACAAGCTAGCAAGGCATCACATATCATCATGAATTGCATTGTGCCTTGCTCACATTATAGGCAGTGGCGTGTGTACACATTTGAACCAAGGGGAAAACTTGGCTGAAAGCGGCCCACTAAGCAACACGCAGAAATATTTCTTGAGAAGTGATAGTGAACCTAGATGTGTATGGCTATACTAAAACCTTAAATCCCCAGAAAATACTCTGAAAATCCAAAAAAACAGCACCCTACTGACAACCAAAAGAATACTAAAACGTAAATATAAGCTACACGGGGGCTCAGTTTTTGCATTTAGCTTGCCAGGGAGATATGACCTGCCCCTCTGCCTCCCTGTCAGTTATACCACTGATTATAGACTGCTTTCAACCTGCTCATCTTAGATACAAATGCCGAAAAGCAAGTAAAGACTACAAAAAGGAAGTAAAAGTCATACAGACATCCTTTACATTGGAGTCTTGAAAAAATTGTGAAATGACATGCAAATGATTTTGCCAAATTGTCACCAAGTGAAGGAACTGAAACTTATGATTGTCATTCATTTCCTCATTTCCTATTGCACATCTGAGACATTACACAGCACTTTTAATACTCTTCCTACTTGTAAATATTCAGAGCATTTTGGCCAATACATTCAATTAGTCTTTGCATTACCAAAATATTTTCGAATCCAAATTCACTTACAAATCATTACTGAGATGAATGCAAACTAACTAACATGGAACTTAAAAAGAAGAACTGACAATCCATGCGCAATCAAATATATGCCCTCTTCCACGAACCACCATTTTGCTTGGATTGGTTTGTGCAATGTAATATTTTGCCAAATTTCATAGGCACACATGCTTTTCACTTGATTCAGGGCATTTGCATGACTACAAACCACATTCACTGTCATATGTTACATGTGTCTGTTCCTTCAAAAGTAATCCTCTGATTCAGCAATTCCATTATTTTTTTCTTTGTACAGGTTTGCATCAAAGCTAGCATGCACACTGCACAACCTGGGAGATCATACTTTCTTGATATGCAAGGCTCATTGTCAAACATTGCTGCTTTGCTTTTTCAGAAACAAGTTTTACACTGACCAAGTGTAAAGTGTTTTTCTTGCAATTCACTATTTCAGTTGATATTGCATTTGTGGATGCTTTCAGGTGACAGCACTCAATAGCTGTTTTTTCAGGTTGGAATTCATCATCATCATGATTGACCAATAGTTGTTATTTCTATAGAACTGAACCTCCTTTTGTTTATGGTTCCTAACATGGATAAGAAATAAGAAACTGGATTTACAATGGGCAACTGGGAAAATTCTTCCTTCCTTGTATGCACAAACTGCTGGTAGATATTGTTGCAGGCCATCATGGCATTTTTGTAAAATTTGAGCATTAGACAGGTCTTGAAGAGCTTATGACACATGTCACACAAAAGGTTTGAAATACACAATCTGTTACCATCAAATTTCTAGCAAAGTAATGACAAGATGTTTACTCTAGCTAGCTGTCAAAACGAAACATACCATTAACTTGTTTCTGCCCATTCTATGATAGATGGTTCATTTGCATCTTCAGATTTTTTTCATGCACAGAAGCTACCACATGAGCCTGCAAGGCAAAACCAAAACATGGAGTTTTATAACAAAAACAGTACATGTCATTTTATTGCAACCACATACTGATTTTACATTAAATGTAATCAGGTAAAACAATACTTGGACTATGGACAATCTGTGGAGTTACAATAAAATAAATCTTTTGAGTGTAGTTATTTTCAAATTGATAGTATTTCTTATAAATGAAGCCAAAGACATGAATGATGGCATACATTTCTAACTACACTGTAAGTTGATGCTACTGAAATATATTTAAATAGCTTGACTGACTCGGATGATTTTTTAAGATGCATATTGTGATGCTATTGTTGATTGATGATGTGATAATGTCTTATATTTCTTCAAAACAAAAATGCATGCACACAAAAAATTCATTTATGCAAGTTATATATAACTAGGGTAACCAACAAAAGTCTATATCTAAAGTAAAAATTTTTCTGCCTTTTTCAAAGTTTATGAAACATCCACAAACCAAATTCCATGTTGATACCAGAAGCGACTCCCCACTTCTTAGGTCAAAACAAGTCAAAATTTATCATTCTGTCAAAATATATCTTTCGGTTGAATGTATCTTGCAGCACAGTTCATTCACTTTGTTGATATTTTACTGATACTACAGCAACAGATATTGATATGCTTTCGCAAGTTTAGTTGCAATTCTGTAATGATAGTGGGTTCATTGCAACTTCTGGCATAGTAATGTTGTTTTGCCACCTACAGGACCATTAAATAATATTAGGTAGGCTATGCGTGGTAAGGCAAGAAACGTGATCTTACATACTTGTTTTGATAAATAATGAATCTATCATACATAAATTGTTTCAAATGTATGATATTTTCAAGTTAGACTCTACTGTCTCTACTGTACTGATTCATGTACTTGGCAACATATCATTCCCTAAAGTTAAACAACCAATGTTTTTTATTTTTAAGTACAGTGCATGAATATGCTTCTGAGTTAACCACAACATCTAAAAGCTGGATTATTTTGCAGTTGCAAATGAAGGAAATTTATAGGTCAAAATAAAGTCAAAATTTATTAATTATTATGTCACAATTTTACATTTTAATGTCAAAAAATTAGTTGCCCTAGTTATAACTTATATGAAACAACAGCAAAGCGTATATCAAGACATATAAACCTTTTCCTATTAAGACATATAATGTACATACTTTTAAAGTTGCCTTTTGAATGTAAATGGTATTGCGAATACATGGCAGCATCCAGGAAAATGGAAATGTCCCCACTAGTTTTTCAACTTTTTGCAATCCAACTTACATGGAACACTGAAGAATGGCAAAAGATCAGTATGTATTAAGTACTAATTTCATACTATTTTATTATTTTGGCAAAAGTCAGCATTGTTTTGCAGCATGTAAGCATTTGATATTATGTGGTACATGACTAAAAACTTTGCATTCAAACAAAAAAGATACTTCAAAATCTATTTAAAAACTTTACTTAATGTTTTTATACATGTTGAACCACATAGACCTTCAATTAAGGCAATAGAAGAAGCTCACGTGCTGAGACCAACAAAAGTACAGCATAACCAAAATTTCATAGACAGGCTACATTTTGGGCAAGTACAAAATTATTTTTGCATATTCTAAATGTAGCGGCTTTTTTGTGCAACATGTCATCATAAAATGAGTGAAATTGCTTTGTAACGCACTTTACTTCAATGCCATTCAATTTTTAATTTGCAACTTATCATGCAATAAGCTCAACTAACACACACTTCAAAGTATGACATAATAAAGTGAAAGTGTGGTTGATTTCAACAAATAGATGTTACTTTTAGATAATGGAAATGAGTTTTTTTTGCAATGGCATACAAGTTTTCGCTTGAGAAAATGTAACGACAACTAGGAGTTGCTGAACAATGCAAGCTCTAATTTTGTTTGAAGGTAATGCAAGTTATAAATTTTTACCTGATTTGCCAGTCATCTTGTAAAACACAGAATACTCTTTCTTCTAAAATGTTTCATTTTGATTAAACACTTGAGCTTTGTTAGGGAAAAAGCATTCATCCATCGCACATAAAAAGCAAAGATGTCCCTTCACTAATCTTGTCACATGATTCAATGTTTTATCCATGTGAAATAGTTAATTATTGTTACTGATGACATTGTATAACACTAAGCAGTAACCCTTTAAAAAGACATATTCTGACAAAACACACAAAATGAAACGAACATCAATCAAATATAATGCTACAACAATGAGTATCTCAGTCCTCACCATTTCCAGGTGCACATAAAATTTGTGTGCCTGCGCTACGCTAGTATGTGCAATTCGCACATTTGAAATCTTGCAAATTACAAAGCTAAGCTTACCTATACTGTACGCTAAACAGTAGCACATTTGATTTTTGTGTCTACGTAGACACTATTTCTTACTACTCGCACATTTGAAATGGCAAATGCAAATTACAAAGCTAAGCAGTAGCACCTTTTTTGTTTGTGCACCTACGCTGCGCTACCATTATGTCGTGCTGATCGCACATTTGTTGAAACGCAAAATACGAAGCTAAGTAAGGTTAGGTGGTACTACTAGTAGTAGCCTACTAATGTAGCCTAGCACATTTCATTTTTGTGTGCCTACGACGCTACGCTATCATGCGCTACACGCACATTCAAAATGCAAATCATTTAACTACAATGCTAAGCTAGCAGTAGCCTAGCACATTTCATTTGTGCGCCTACGCTATGTGCAACTCTCACATTTCAATGCAAAGTACTAAGCTCAGCCAGCAACCAGCAGTAGTACATTTTGTGCGCCTATGCTACGTAGATGTGCTACTCGCAGTCTCGCACATGAAAAATGCGCTACTATGTCCCCAGTGGCACGTCTAAACATGTGCTAGGAGCACATTCCCAAATGTGCTAGTAAAACTAGCAGTAGCCTAGCACATTTCATTTGTGTGCCTACGCTATGTGCAACTCTCACATTTCAATGCAAAATAATACTAAGCTAAGCCAGCGCCCAGCAGTAGCACATTTTGTCCGCCTACGCCACGCTCGCACATTTACAGACGCGCTACTATGCCATCAGTGGCACATCTAAAAATGTGCTTGGAGCACATTTCCAAATGTGCTGGTCGCACATTCCAAATGAGTTACTTCACGAAGTGGCACAAAATGTGCCAAAAACGAGTTCCACTCCTGTTGCCTTAATGGCTATGCTAAGCTAGCCTAGCACATTTCATTTGTGCGCCTACGTTATGTGCAACTCTCACATTCCAACGCAAAATAATACTAAGCTAAGCCACTTAGCCAGCGCCCAGCAGTAGCACATTTTGTGCGCCTATGCTACGCAAATGTGCTACTCGCACATTTACAACGCGCTACTATGCCATCAGCGGCACATCTAAAAATGTGCTAGGAGCACATTTCCAAATGTGTTGGTAGCACATTCAAAATAATGTGCTAGTCGCACATTCCAAATGAGTTACTTCGCGAAGTAGCACAAAATGTGCCAAAAACGAGTTCCACTCCTGTTGCCTTTTGTGCAGCCTGCCGGCCCGTCCTTCTGTCTTCTGGACAGCCTGCCAGCCCGCGGAAAATTCACGTTTTTGATTTGGAAACGCGGCCCTTCAGCCCGCCCGGCCCTCCAATTAGTGTTGTCCTATTCTGTTGACAGTGCAATATGACCACAGCAAACGCACCCTAGACTACATTCTTGTCACCCCTGATTTGGAAAATCGAGATGGCCTGCATTCTCTAACCTTCAACTAAGTGCAGACTACCTCGACCCTTTGTTTTGTTAGCGCAGGTCGACAAGAACGTAGGCCGCCTTAACTTTGCTTGCAATATGTTAAGGCCATTCTTAATACAGTCAACGTCAAATGCTCTCTCATTTTAGATTAAGTGATGCCGAGCTTAGTTTACTTGGATCAAATGCAGTTTTGTACTTTGTCTATGAAAGAAATTTCATGGAAGACTGGTCAGCGGCGTCGGTACCACCACACCAGCGTAGGGATGTAGCGCAGGGGTTGATTTAAAAATCAACTGTTTGCACCTCCAATGTAAAGGGTTAATTTAGAAAACAACTGTTTGTATCTTTAGGGTACGGGTTGATTTAGAAAGCAAAGAGACTCTTTGTACATTGTTTGCGCTGGAGGTACAGTGAATACGCGGGAGGTACAAACAATGTGCAAAGAGTTTGTATCCTACACTGGAGGTGCAAACAATGTACAGAGCTTCTTTCTAAATCAACTCCCTACGATGGAGGTACAAACAGTTGGTTTCTTAATCAACTCCCTACGCTGGAGGGACAAACAGTTGTTTTCTAATTCAACCCCTGCGCTGGTGGTACATCCCTACGTTAGAGGTACAACCCTACGCTGGTGGTACTGACGCCGCTGACCCTTACTCGTTTCAAGTGCATTAGACAAAATGCTTGTGTTGCAGATGCAGACCTCTGGGGCATTATTGCATTGGCAAGTTTTAGTTCTTTTTTAATTTAAAGGTAGCTGCAGTTTCTAAGGTGAAAGTAGTTGCCGGCTAGTTTAACTTAACGAGTCGCGGCTTGTTGAAGTCATGAACCAATAAGCTGGCTGATGAAAGCTGATGACAATTATGAGTGGTGATGTAAATTAATGCAGTACATCGTTCAAAGCTCCCAAAAAGAGTAATCGTTTATGACACAAAGAAATCAAATCACGTGCTAAAGTCATGCGCTCTTTGAATCAGTTGATGAAAGTGACTTAGTTCAAAGCAGGGGTGGGGAACCTGAGGCCCACTTGAACATTTAATATGACTCGCATCAGCATTTTCGTTAACTAAATTAACTACATGACACTTCGATACGTACACAGTAAGTCAAGAGAAGTTTTTATTTTCCTTTGGAAGGTAAAGGTAGAAATTTTCAGATAAAATTTAATTAGTTTTTGCGGCCCACCAGCGATATTCCACAATTCATGCGGCCTGTGATAGTAAATAGATTCCCCACCCCTGGTTTAAAGGTTCTGATGATAAGAGGTTAAATTATGCTTCATAAGTTGCCTCTGCAGTGCTGAAGTTGAACGGACTTATTACTGAGCATGATCTAGCATTTTCAGTTACAAATTGATTAATTGATCTTGTGAAATCCATTCGTATACTTCCCGGAATGTTTACAGTATAAAAGGGTTTGCGGTTGAAAGAATTTTTAGGTCTGTGAATGCTGCTTATAAAACAATGCACCAAATCGGATACTGACAGCTTGAAGGGGCAATTAGTAGCCAAACCGATGGTGTCATGAAGCAGTGGTGGATGTGCAATATAAGAACCATGCTATAAAGCAAGTTTTGATAACAGTCTTGTGTCTTTTGATGTTGATGTCTGACATTTGATGTTGAATCCCAAATAATTTGATATTAAAACGATTGAGCCCAGTGGCATCACTGGTCTCATCAACCATATCCNATTTTCTGTTTCGAAGGACAAAAAGACGGTGTCCCGCATCCAGTTTTCTGCCAGAAATAAAACTGAGCTGGAGAAATTTTTCCTACCAGTACCAGGGTTGCCATTTTTAAGGCCAAATTTCAGAAATTTGGCCTTTTTTAAAGTGGTTTGGCATGAATACATGGTGTTTGGCATGTTCTTCATAGTTTGGTATTTTTTGGCCTTTTTTGATGGTGTTGGCATGGAAAAACATTGTTTGGCATTTTTAAAACCTCTGGCTCAGTTACAGCTGTCGGCTTGGAATTATCGAACTTTTTCTCAGGAAAAAGATCCTCTCTTTTCTACCACGGTCTCATTCTCGAAGATACAAGCGGCTTAGCCGTCTTAGTGACGTCACAGGCAGAAGACGTAATACTTTTTTGGGCCANGAGACTTTCAGACGAAAACTGAGGCACATTGTTACTGTACAGAGTGTCTTAAGCAGTGTAGACTGCTGTTTTCGGAAAATAAACATAAAAGTCTATGCAAATCAGGTTAGCTGTTGTGCTGTACAGTATTTAAGTTACTTTTAAGAAAGGATCTGGTACTGCACAGTGTTTGTTGTTATTTGCAGATTATTGGTATTCTTCATGCTTGTATGAATAAACTACAATAAAATAAGGAGTGGCGGTGGGTGCCTTGTAAAAGGCGGAACTCCGTAAATACAGTAGTGGAGCTTGGTTGCGGGGGTTTGATGACGTAACCGGAGTGGAAAAAAGTTGCGTTGCAAAAGCAAAAAAAGTAAAGGAAAAATGTCGTATCATTGCAGCTTAATTATGTGTTTCCCTCAAACATGCAATGCATGGAAGTTTGCGATGTTTAAAAATTTTATACATTCACAATTGCTGAAACCTATATTTTTTTTCCCGAACCGTTGTGAAACTCAGATAAACAAAAATTATCAAGCTTCAAAATAGTATTTTTTTTACCGTAGTGTAATATCATCTTTTGCAGTACAATTATTTTTACTACCGTTCAGTTTTCATTGCTCAATGCAAAATATCGGTTTTAGTGACTCCGAATACGTCATCAAACCTCCGCAACCAAGCTCCGCTATTCACGGAGCTCCACCTTTTACAGGGCACCTATTTAAGGTTAGCGTAAAGGGTGCAGTGTTAGTGTCCAAGGTGAGGGCTTAGGGTTAGTGTTTAGTGTTGTGGGTTAGTGTTTACGGTTAAGGTTCACGGTTAGGATTTAGGGTTGAGGATTGGGTAACAAAAAATTAATAGCCAACTTGATCTCTTTTAATGTGAGAAGCAACTGACATGTAAAGAAGACTGAGGTCACACATTTTACAAAGCTCAGCAATTTCGTTTCATATGTAAGCTTTTTTAGTCTTTTTAAAGCGATAACTGGATATGGTCGTGTCGACACTGCCAAAAGTTTATAGCATTCGCTGTGGAGTTTAAGCAAGAGTCAGAGTCAAAAGCTTAAAAATGTTTCGGAGTCAGAGTATATTCAGCTGAAGCAAGAGTGCAGTTAGAGTCAAAAATTTTAGACGCCGTACACCTCTGGATAGTATGAACATGACATCATATTATGACGTCACACATAACGCACACCAAATACAAATGACACCATGGCATATGCCACTGAATGAAACCCCACCCAGGAATAATATTTTCTGTGTACGCCACTGCCCTGAGCTAACTAAGAGAGTCAAAGTGATGACCCTCGGCATAACAGCAATAGAGCTTACGCATTTGTCTAGGTTCACTCTTCTATAGCTGCTACAAATTCATTGTTAGACCTATATGTGGCGTAATCACATCACCACAATCCACATTCCTTCCCCATTTCACAACCTCAAGAGTGGATTGCTACCATCGACACATTGGGACCCATTTTTTGCAGCCATGATGCTGTGTCGCCCTGAGCCAACCAAAGAAAGAGTTAAAACGACGATCCTCAGCATAACAGAGATGATCGGATAGTGGAAATTTTCTATCTGATCTTATCCTGTTTTTGAAAAATGATATCCGTATCCGATCCAAATCCTGTTTTGGTTGAAATCATACTATCCATTTCCAAAAACCATCCGAAAGTATATTATGGTGTACAACATACATTTTTGTGCTGTGTTAGGCAAAATAACTGCTGGAGTTATTTTACCTTTAGCTGAACACGACTTGTTGAAATAGTCACATGAAAAGTTTGGAATGCATGTCCTGCTTAGTTCATAGTTGACCATGACATCTGTAACAATTCTATCCAATGCCTGGATTAGTGTTGTCATGGTTTCAGGGCTGGCAAGCAGTTAGCAGCTTCTTGTTTGCATTATGTGAACTGTAGGCTAAGCCTTAAATCTAAACTCTGAACCCCTAAACCTAAAACTTGACCCTAAACCTTTACCATGAACCCTGATCCTAAACCCTAACCATAAACTCCCCAATCAGTTGTCCAATATAGACAAAGGATTAGTAACTTGTTCTATATTTCTGGATCTTGCCAAAGCTTTTGATACAGTCAATCATGATATACTTCTTCATAAACTAGATA